>Ga0224528_1000274_pt1 | contig 42504 bp, 29 predicted proteins | sample CBST25metaG_2_FD_179888 | JGI IMG/M metagenome (GOLD analysis project Ga0224528, IMG submission 179888) | Peat soil microbial communities from Stordalen Mire, Sweden - C.B.S.T25 | ecosystem: Environmental > Terrestrial > Soil > Wetlands > Peat | place: Sweden: Norrbotten County, Stordalen Mire...
AGGATGGGGGCTTCCACAAGATCGCACTCAAGGCCAACAAGGACGATTGGACCGTGGTGACACGCGAAGGCTATTTCGCCCCAGGCGGAGAGACGAAGTAAGCGGCGTGAGCGCGCCGCTAGAGGCTCTTGAGATAGGCGCGGATTTCGGGGCTCGACCAATCTTGCGCGCCAACGATCTTGCGGCGGATAACTCCCTGGCGATCAATGATGTAACTCTCCGGCCACATGGATGAGTGGAAGAGATGGGCTGCATTTTCTCTGGGATCGCGCACGGTGATCAGGTCCACATGACGGCTGGCGATGAAGTGGTTGTAGGCATCGGCGTCCTCGTCGACGCTGACGGCGACAATGGCCAGATCGGGCAGGTCGTGGTGCAACTGGAGCAGGGAAGGCGTTTCGGCAACGCAGGGCCCGCACCATGTGGCCCAAAAGTTGAGCACGACGACGCGGCCCCGGTAGCTGGCAAGATGCACGGTGGACGATCCGTCAGAGAGGGTAAAATCCGGTGCAAGCTGGCCGGTTTGGCCGGGATGCCGGCCCCGGTCGCAGCCCGGCGTAAGCGCCAGAGGCAACAGAAGAGCGAGGGTGAGAGAACGAGGGAAGCGCACTTTCTTATAATACGGAGCGAAGGCCCTGAACGAAAGGACGCGACGCATGGAGAACGAACAGGAGCAGAAGGCAGCGGCGGAAGCTGAAAGCTATAAACCAGTGCTGGGGCTCTCCGATGCGCCTCCGGCTGAGCTGCCGGCCTTTTGGGGAACGGTCTATGATCAGCCCGAGCCCAAGCCAGAAGAGCTGCTGGAACTGACCGTGATTGTTCCGGCGCGCGATGAGGAGGTCTGCTTAGCGGCTTGCCTGGAGTCGCTGGTCGGCCAATCGGATGAGGTTTTCAAGCTGGGCCGCGATTGGGAACTGATCGTGGTGGATGACCAGTCGACCGACCGTACGGTGGAGATTGCGCGCGGTTTTGCCGGGGTTACGGTGATCGCGGCCGACAAGCTGGAGCCGGGCTGGACGGGCAAGAACAACGCCATTTGGACAGCGGCCCGGCGGGCGCGAGGACGCTGGCTGCTGTTTACCGACTCCGACACCATTCACGAGCCGGGCGACCTGCATCGCGCCATGCACGAGGCAGCGAAGCACAATGTGGGCATGTTGAGTTATTCGCCGCGGCAGATTGTGAGCGGATGGGCGCAGCGGACACTGATGCCGCTGGTTTTTTGCGAGCTTTCGCTGGCGTATCCGCCGGCCAAGGTCTCGGACCCGGCGGCGCGCATTGCCGCGGCCAACGGACAGTTTCTGCTGGTGGAGCGCGAGGCCTACCGGCGGCTGGGCGGCCACGCCGTGATGCCTGACAAGGTGTTGGAAGACGTGGAACTGGCTTTCATGGCCAAGCGGCGCAAGGTGGGGCTGAGGTTTCGCTACGCCGCCGACGCGCTCTCCACGCGCATGTATCGGACCGCGGCCGGGATGGTCGAGGGATGGACCAAAAACCTCGCGCTGTTGTTCAACAACTGCCTGGTTCTGGCACTGTGGCGCATGATCGATTTTTTCCTTCTCTTCCTCTTGCCTGTTCTGGCTGTCGAACTATGGAACGCGCGCATCTTTGCCCACTCGGCGCAGTGGCTGGCCGCGGGATGGGTGCTGGCTCTGTTGTGGGTGCGCAATTTGTTTCGCTTCTATAGCCGCGTGGCCAAGTCAAATTTTCCCTTCTTCGATTGCGCGATTTCTCCTCTGGGGCTGCCGCTGTTTGTCGTTCTGCTCTATCGCAGCTGGTTTCAGCACAAGATACTCAAACGGGTAAGTTGGAAGGGGCGAAGTTATCGGTCGTAGTCGCATGAACGCAGCGGCGGCGGCGCAAGGCGGGTTCTCTTGCGGCGCGCCATTGCTCTGATCTGCTTGATTATTTTTCTTCGATAATGTAATTTGAATGATAAGACAACTATGCAAATTTGCCTCCAATGCGCAATGCCTTGTGACCAACTGCAAATATGCTGTTGTCTTCCTTCCTGTTGTTGTCGCTAATTTCTTCCTCTTTTCGATAGAACTGGAGTCGCGGAATCGCCTGATTCTGTACGCTTTTTTTTCTACTTCCTGAAATCAAAAAATTTTCTCATGCCGCGAAAGTGAGTCATCGATGCGCAAGTGCCTCTTTTCTTTTGGGATTGCTGTTTTGGCGGTCCTCGTTCTGTCTTTGGGTTTGCCGCTGCAAGGGCAAACGGCGACCACCGGTGCGTTGATTGGAACGGTTTCAGACCTGACGGGCGCGCTGCTTTCTGGCGCCGCGGTCACCGCAACCAATGAGGCAACGGATGCTCGCCGCGCCACCACGACCGATAGCCGCGGTGTCTACCGCTTCAGCTTGCTGGATCCGGGACGCTACGAAATCGAGGTTCGCAAGGGGGAGTTTGCGCCGCAAAAGAAAACCGGCATTGAGGTCAACGTTGCCGAAACTCTTACCGTGCACTTTGCCCTCAATGTAGGCGCGCACAATGAAGAGGTGATTGTCAGCGGCGCGGCCGATCTGGTACAAACCGAAACGACAACGCTCGGCGGGCTGGTGGAGCGGCAGACCATCGAGGCGCTGCCGCTCTCGACGAGGAACTACACGCAGGTTCTTGATCTCTCGGCGGGTGTGCAAGCCGATGTGAACAATGCCGGCAACCTGGGCCGCAATACGCAGGATGTTTTTGTCAATGGCGCGCGCAGCATCGACAATAATTTTCAGATGGATGGCGTGCCAGTCAACAATTTTGGCACAGGGCGTGGAGGCGACTGGCTGGGCTATTCGGGAATTCCCATTCCCAATCCCGATGCGCTTGAGGAATTCAATGTGCAGACCTCGCTCTACGATGCTGGGTACGGACGCGGAGCCGGCGCCAATGTGAATGTGGTCACCAAGTCTGGCGGCAATCACTTTCACGGAAACGTATTTGAGTTTTTTCGCAATGATGACTTGAATGCCAACGATTATTTTTTGAAAGAGACGGCCCAGCCCCGCCCCGTGCTTCGACAGAATCAGTTTGGCTTGACCTTTGGTGGTCCAGTTATCCTCAATAAACTCTTCTTTTTTACTTCGTATCAAGGAACGAGGCAGACCAATGGCGTTGGTTCCAGCTCTTCGTCCAGCGCAATCTTTCCCTCGGAGCTTGCGGCGCAGCGCACGGCTGGCGAACTGGGTGCGGCGTTTTGCAATCAGGCGAATTTTGCCGCGATTGCCTGCGATGGCTCCAACATCAATCTGGTTGCGCTTAAACTGCTCAACTATAAGCTGGCCAATGGGCAATATCTGATTCCAACGCCGCAGTTACTTCAGTCGGATGGCAATGGCGGCATGGAGGGCTACTCAGCCTTCAGCGTTCCTTCTACCTTCGCGGAAGATCAATATGTCGCGAATCTGGATTATGTCATTTCTTCAAAGCAAACGCTGAGCCTGCGCGCATTTCTCTCCGCTGATCCGCAAACGGCCAGTTTTACCACCAACTATCTCGAGTTACCTGGTTCGGGCGCAATCAGCAACTTTCGCAACCGTTCCTTCATCCTGAAGCACACCAGCACAATTACGCCGCGCACCGTCAACGAAGCACATCTCAGCTTTAACCGCAACTACGGGCGCATGAATTCTCTGGTGCCCGTAACCGATTCCGAGGTAGGCATCGCACAGCCGGCCGATGTTACAACGCTTCCTATCATCGGCATCAGCGGACTCTTTAACCTGGGCGGAACTTATAACGATAACTTCACCACGGCGATCAACTCGCTGCAGGCGGGCGACCAGATTTCGATTTCCCGCGGCCGCCACAGCCTTCGCGGCGGCGCGGAATTCGAATACGTGCAAGATAATTTCGATTTGCCCGGCGTCAAGCGCGGCACCATCGACTTTCTCAGCTTTCAGGATTTTCTTTTGGGTGAAAGCGGAGCGGAAAATGGAACGGGAACAAGCAATCTGTATTCCTCCTCGGCGGATGCCGGTATTACGAACCGCCATTTTCGCGTGAACAATTTTTCATCCTTTGTGCAAGATGACGTCAAACTGACTTCGCAACTTACCGTGAATGCTGGCATTCGCTGGGAGGTTTTTGGCGGTCTGCGCGAAGAGGATGGCAGGCTCGTCAACTTCTGGCCCGGTGTTGCGGACAACGATTTCAGCACCGGTTCCAGTTACTCGGGTTATGTGGTCGCCAATAACTTCCACGGCACATTGCCAGCCGGTGTTGAGCGCCTGGGCAATGACTCGGGCACCGAGCATACCGCGACTTGGGGCAATGTGGCGCCGCGCATCGGCTTGGCCTGGCGTCCGTTTGCCGGCAATAGCCGCTTTGTTGTGCGCTCCGGGTACGGAATTTATTACTCGCGCACGTCGGGCAATAACGTGCTTCAGCTTTTGCTGGAGCCGCCTTATGTGGCCAGCTTGTATAACGTCGGATCAAGCAATGCCGACGCGACGTTTCAGAACCCGTGGGGCGCGGGATTGCCCGACGCATCGGCCTTTCCCATCTGGTCTCCGCGCACGGTTGACGCACAGGGATACCTTCAGAACATCGCGCAAAACTGGTCTTCTCCCATCACGCAGCAGTGGAATTTGAATCTGCAGTTTGCGCCTCAATCCAATCTGCTGTTAGAGGCCGGATATGTTGGCTCGCGTGGTCAGCATCTGGCCACTTTCCGGCTTCCCAACCAGGCTGCGCTGGCCAGCGCGAGCGACCCTATCAATGGCCAAGCCACAAACACGGTTGAGAACGCCTATCTGCGTGTTCCGGTGCTCGGCTTCAGCCCCTCGGGAATTTGGCAAGTCGAGACAGAGGGCAATTCGCTGTACAACGGCTTGCAGACGAGCCTGACAAAACGTTTCAGTCATGGTGTGCAGTTCAAGGCTGCTTACACTTTCAGCAAGACGCTCGACGATGTTCCCACCAGTTCTCCTAACCTCTTCGTCAACAGCACGGGTTACACCGCGGTATGGGGTGGAATTCTGATTGCAGATCAGAACCGGCGGCGCAGTTCGTGGGGGCTGGCCGATTTTGATCGCGCCAGTCGTTTCGTCTTCAGCTATCTTTGGCAGTTGCCCCAGCTTCGCAATGGGAATGCCTTGCTCAAGGGCGCCGCGAACGGATGGCAAGTGACGGGCGTGACCACCATCCAGAGCGGCGATGCGTTGACGGTGTATGACGTCAACTCTGGCACCATCTATGGCATGTATTATGGGCCCGCTGAGCTTATTGTCGGAGACAAGGGCAGCGTTGCGACGCACGGTTCCACCACGTCGCGGTTGAACAACTGGATCAATGCGAATGCATTTTCTACTCCCGCCGTTATTGGCGATGGCAATGCCTTTGGCAACAGCGGCCGCGGCATTGTGCGCGGACCCGATCAGAACAACTCCGACTTCAGTCTGCTTCGTGACTTCCCGCTGCATTTTGGCAGTGAAGGGCAGACGTTTCAATTTCGCGTTGAAACATTCAACATCTTCAACCATCCCCAATTCCGCGATCCCTCGACCACGCTCGGCTCCGGCTTTGGCCAGGTAACAAGTTCCGCGGTGATGCCGCGCATTTTGCAACTGGCGGCCAAGGTCAATTTTTAATTCTTGTCGCTTGGCCATCTTATCCCGGATGCCATTTTGGTATCTGGGGTAAGATGGATTGCAAGCAGCAAATCACGTTGACAAAGGATGGATATGCGCACACTTGTCCGCAGCCTATTTCTCGCCGGTCTTCTCTGCGCTTCCGCGGCTGCGCAGCAGGCCTACGAACAGATCAAGGAAAGCAATCTGAAGGCCGACGTGAGTTTTCTTTCCGCCGAAGAGATGGCGGGGCGCAAAACAACCAGCCACGAAGCCCGCATCGCCGCCAACTATATTGCATCGGAGTTTTTGCGCCTGGGCCTCAAACCGCAAGGCGATGGGGGATCGTACTTTCAGGGTTATGATCTTGATCTGGCGGCACAGGACGATGCCAATACCTCTCTTACCGTGCGCAGCGGCGCGCAGGAAAAGAGTTATCAGCTCAATCATGACTTTGATCTGACCTGGATTACGCAGACCACCAATCCCACCACGGCTACGGGCCCCGTGGTTTTTATTGGCTATGGCGTCAAGGCTCCTGAGTATAACTACGACGATCTGGCTAATATTGATCTGCGCGGAAAGATTGTTATCATCCTGACACATGAACCGCAGGAATCCGATCCCGCTTCAAAATTCAAGGGCCGGTGGCATACTTATCACGCCTACGATCAGTACAAGTATGAAGACATTCGCCGCGCCGGAGCGGCGGGCATTCTTGAAGTGATCGAAACCAAACAGCATCGTCCGCAGGCGGTGCCAAGCGCGCCCCGTCAGGACTGGTTCCCCGATGCGATTTATTCGCTTCCCGGGTTTTGGGATTTCCCGGTATTTGAAATTACCGAGGACGTGGCCAATGAACTACTGCAAAGTTCCGGCAAGACGATAGATGATTTGCGCAAGGCCATCGACAGCGGCCCCAAGCCACAATCGTTTGCATTGTCGGGCGTGACGGCCACGCTGAAAAAATCCTATACCAACCGCAAAGTGGTTCAGGCGCGCAATGTGGTGGGATTGCTCGAAGGGTCCGATCCGAAGCTCAAGGATGAGTACGTGATTGTCTCCGCGCACTACGATCATCTTGGTATCGTCGCGGGGCGCACACAGTTTGGCGCCGACGACAACGCCAGCGGCGTAGCCGCGCTGCTTGAGATTGCGCGCGCCTTCGCGCAAAATCCGGTCAAGCCCCGGCGCAGTGTTTTGTTTATCTCTTTCGACAGCGAAGAGGCTGGTCTGCTGGGCTCGTTCTACTATGCCCGCCACCCTGTGCTTCCACTCGGCGAGGCAGCAGCGGTGCTGAACATGGATATGATCGGGCGCAACGAAGACACGGCCACCTGGAAGCTGGCGCCAGCGTTTACCGCGCAAAGCGCCAACCTTGTCGGCACACTCTATAGCCCCACCTTGCGCAAGATTGCCGAGCGGCAGAATGAGAAACTACATCTCAACCTCGACTTCAAAACGGACTCCGAAGACAAGGAAGAATGGTTTGCTCGTAGCGACCAATATGTTTTTGCCACCAATAGCATTCCAGTGATTCTATTCAACACAGGCGAGCATCCTGATTACCACACGGAAAACGACACCTGGGATCGATTGAATTATCCCAAGCTGGAGAAGATCGCGCGCCTTGTTTATCTTGTCGCCGATGATGTGGCCAACCGCGATGCTCGCCCCGAATTCGACTCGCACTAGTGGCTCGACCGCATGAATTGGTAATTCATCATCGACAAGCGTGGACCGGGAGGTCGGCGCTACATTCCGACCATTACCAATTCATGCGTTCACGGTACTAACAATGTCCTTTGAGGAAGAATCTTATGCGTCGTTCCCTGTTTCTTCGCGCTCTCTGCGCTTGCATCATCGCCTTCACTTGCCTTTGCGCATGGGCGGCTGATTCATCCGGTTCTCAGCCCGCTCAACTGAAGAATGCCTATCGCTTCGAGCGGGACCAATGGATTTATGTGCATCTGGAGGGAACTCCCCGGCAGATTGGTTATCAGCATGGATGGCTGCTAACCGCGGAGATTGCCGATGGCTTGACGGCGGTGAAGCTGGATGAAACCCACAGCACGGGCCGTCCCTGGAGCTTCTTCCGCCAGACAGCGCGGCAGGTGCTTTGGCCGCACATCGAGGCCGAGTATCGCGAAGAGTTGCAGGGCATTACGGCGGGAGCCTTGGCCCACGGCGACAAGCTGGACTTATGGGACGTTGTCGCCCTGAATGCGCACGAGGAAGTTCCGGATTATTATGTTCCCTGGCTGGACAAGCAGCAGAAGCGCGCGCCGGCTCCGCGCCTGCGCGCGCCGGGCAATTGCAGCGCGTTTGTGGCGACCGGGGCGTGGACCAAGGATCATCAGCCGGTGATCGTTCACAATGACTGGACATCGTTCATGATCGGCGAACGGTGGCGGATCATCTTTGATATAACTCCCACGCATGGGCAGCGCATTTTGATGGATGGCTTTCCCGGCATGATAGCCAGCGGCGATGACTATGGCATCAACGGCGCGCGCCTGGCTGTGACAGAAACAACCATTACCGGCTATGCGTCGTTTGATCCTCACCAGGCACCGGAGTTTGTGCGCGCGCGCAAGGCTCTGCAATACGCCACTTCCATCGACGAGTATGTCTCCATTTTTTTGGCGCACAACAACGGCGGCTATGCCAATGACTGGTTGCTGGCCGACTATAAGACGGGCGAAATTGCGCGTTTCGAGGTGGGGCTTAAGCTGCACAGGGTGTGGCGAAGCAAGGATGGCTTTTTTGCCGGCGCGAATTATCCCAGCGATCCTGCGTTCATCAAGTCGGAAACCGATTTTGACCCGGCGAATGCCGCCAGTTCTCCGAACGCGCGGCGCAAGCGCTGGGATGCCTGGATGGAGCAGAACAAAGGCCAGATTGATGTGGCCTCGGCGCAAGCCGTGCTTGCCGATCATTGGGACAGCTTCGAGGGCAAGGAGAACGCCAGTGAGCGCTCCATCTGCGGTCACATTCACACCTCGCCGCGCGGTGTGCCAGAGTGGGAGTGGCCTGCCTACGCACCTGCCGGGGCGGTGAATGCCAAAGTGGCGGACAGCGCGCTGGTCAACGCCTTCGCCTTCAAGGCGCGCGAGGGGTTGCCCTGCGGAGAGGACTTCCTTGTCAAGCCGTTCCTTGAATCCCATCCAGAGTTTCTGTGGCAAAGCCCGCTGCTGCACGATTTCAAGGGAAATCCGTGGACGGAATTCAAGGCTGGGGACCGCTGATTGAAGTTCAGGCGGCCCAAAAGTTGAAGAGGAATTTCGGCCGAATCAGCTACTTGCAAAATCGCCTTTGCGGAAATACAAATCACAGCGCCAATAACCGCAGGGGCTAAAGCCCATCCTTTTTATCAGCGGTTTGTGGCACGACTAAAGTCGTGCCCTGACACTTCTCGCTCCACTCTTTGAATTTTGGAATTTTGCAAGTAGCTCTATAGTTAAAGAAAAATTTCGGCCGAATGGGAGAGAATCAATTGGAACCATTGACGGGCGGCGAGCATCTTGTTTGATGAGGGGCGCACAATGATCTATCTGACGCGGCGGGCCACGTTTTCCGCATCGCACTATTATCGGAATCCGGCGTGGACGGCGGAGCAGAATGAAACGATCTTTGGCCGCTGCGCCAATCGCAACGGGCACGGGCATAACTACACGCTCGAGGTGACGGTGGCTGGCGAGGTCGATCCGGTGACCGGCTTTGTCGTCGATCTCAAGTGGTTGAAGGATGTGATTGAGCGCGAAGTGCTGGCGGATTGGGACCATCGTCATCTGAACCTTGAAGCGCTGGAGTTTATCGCCAGCGAAAGAACGGCCCTGATTCCGACCACCGAAAACATTGCCATTGCCGCCTGGAAGCGTCTGGAGCCCGCCGTCGCCAAAGCCGGCGGGGCGCGGCTGAGCCGGGTGCGGGTCTACGAAACGCCAGAGATCTTCGCGGAATTCCGGGGTGAGGCATGAAGGCGTACTTTGGCCGCCGCTATACGCTCAGCGCCAGCCATCGGCTGCACGCCGGCTCGCTTTCGGCAGCGGAGAATCAGGCCGTCTATGGCAAGTGCAACAATCCGCATGGTCACGGGCACAACTATGTGGTCGAGGTGGTTGTGGCCGGCCAAGTGGATGCGGAGACGGGCATGGTGGTCAATATGGCCACGCTCGACGCGGTGGTGCGCGCAACCGTTCTGGATCGCTTCGACCACGCCAATCTCAACTTCGACCCTATCTTTGTGAATCTTGTGCCGACGACGGAGAATCTCTGTAGGGCGATCTTCCATTTGCTGCGTGAGGCGCTGCCGGTGATCGAAGTGGAGCGGGTGCGCGTGGAAGAGACAGAAAACAACTTCTTCGAGTGCCATGCCCACGGAGTTTCTTGATCTGGCCCTTCACGAATGCGTCGAGGTGCCCCACTCATTCCGCAAAAAACGCGGAATGAATGGGGCACGGTGTTGTATTGCTTATGGGCTGGATCAATAGAATAGGAAAAACGCCCGATTCCCCAGGGCGGGAGGGATGAGAAGATGGCGCAGCCGATGGTGGTGGGCAACTCTGTTCGCCGGACGGATGCTGAGGAAGGTTTGAGCGAGTTTTCCACGCAGGATCTGTACCGCGAGCTACTGAGCCGTCTGGGCGAAGACCCCAGTCGTGAAGGCTTGCTCGCCACTCCAGGACGTGTCGAAAAGTCGATGGCCTACTTGACCAAGGGCTACGGCGAGAACTCCACCAATATCTTGCGCGGAGCCCTGTTTGATGTGGATTACGACGAGATGGTGATCGTCAAGGACATCGAGTTTTTTTCCCTTTGCGAACATCACATGCTGCCATTTTTTGGCCGGGCACATGTGGCCTACATTCCCAAGGGCAAAGTGATAGGTCTCAGCAAGATTCCTCGCCTGGTCGAGGTTTTCGCACGGCGCTTGCAGGTGCAGGAGCGGCTGACCCGGCAGATTGCCGATGCCATTCAAGATGCGGTTGCTCCGCAGGGCGTGGGCGTGGTGGTCGAGGCGCGCCACCTGTGCATGATGATGCGCGGCATCGAAAAGCAGAAATCCTCGACGGTGACCAGCGCCATGGTCGGTTGCTTCCACCAAAAAGAGACACGCGCGGAGTTTTTGTCGCTGGTCAGGCAGCCAGGCTCGGGCGGGCTGTAATTCGCCGCCCCGTTCAGCGACAGCATTTCAGAAATTGGAGCGGACCGGAAGCACGAGGCCAAGTGGCTTTTTCCCTCAAGAAAAAGCTACCTTGCACTCCGCTCAAAAAGTCGGCAAGTGTTCCTCAAATGCTCTAGAGTTGTAAGGTGAACGGACTCATTGTTATCGACAAATCGGCCGGGACGACCAGCCACGACGTGGTAGGCAAACTGCGCAAAATCACCGGCGAGCGCTCCATTGGGCATTTGGGCACACTCGACCCCATGGCTACCGGCGTTTTGCCCTTGCTGCTGGGCAAATACACTCGCCTTGCGCAATATTTTTCCTCGGCCGAAAAGAGCTACACGGGCACCATCCGCTTCGGTTTCGCCACCGACACGTACGACGCCGAAGGCCAACCCGCCGGGCCGAACCGCTCCGCGGATTTAAGCCTTACGCTGGAGGGGATACGCGAGGCAGCCAGTCGCTTCCGGGGCGAAATGCAGCAGACGCCACCCGCCTTTTCCGCCAAAAAAATCAACGGTAAACCTGCTTACGAGTTGGCGCGCGAGGGCAAGGCCGTCGAGTTGAAAAGCTGCAAGGTGGATATCTCGGCCTTTGAAATTCTGTCGCTCGACGGCGTCGAGGCCAGCTTTGCCATGAGCATTAGCGCCGGAGGCTATGTGCGCTCGGTGGCGCATGAACTAGGGCAGGATCTGGGCTGTGGTGCGCACTTAAGCAGCCTGCGCCGCACCCGCGCAGGGGTTTTTACCCTCGACGAGGCGCACACGCTGGACGAACTCGTTTCGTTGGCAGGGAATCTTGAAGAGCTGGAGATGCGGAGCATCCATCCGAGGAGCTTCCTGCTCGATATGCCGGCCGTGACTGGCGATGAAAAGGCGTTGGGGCGGCTGCGCAACGGCGCGCAAGCCAACCTGCCAGAGTTTTCCCATGCGCCGCTGGTCAAGGTCTTTGCCAGCCAGCGCGAACTGGTGGGCATCGCCAAACGCGTGGCCGGAACGCTTTTTCAGCCGGTCGTGGGAATGGGATAGAGGCGTAAGCGATACAGGTTGGGCGCAAACCAGCCCGGGCGGCTCAAGAACTTCTAATCGTCATCTTGAACATCATCGCGAGTGCAAGTGGCTACGATAGCAGGGGTCAAAACCATGGCGACAAAGGCCAATCCAATCATCAGGTCAACCATCTAAGTAAATCTCCTTTCAGCATGCCTAGTCACGGACAACGATCACCGTTGCCGCGCGGCGGATCCTGAGTGAGACAGGAGGCTTCCGCATCAGATAAACAGTACCGCAGCCACTTCTTCAGCGGAAATAGCTCTTTGGTCGAAAGGGTATGGTCCTTTGGTAACCAGTAGACGAAAACTCGCCTGCCGCAATGACTAGGCGTCGTCTTCGCTCTTGCCTTTAGGAATGGAAGCCACAATGGCGGGGCAGATAACCATGGCAACGAAGGCTAGGCCAATCAGAATATCGTGCATCATGCACTCTCCTCGGAAAAATCTGTTGCGCTGCTGGCGGATGCAATTCAGGTGGGCATTCATGCTACAGTAACGTAGCTGATCACCCTTGGGTAATTGGTAAATTATTACTATTTTATACCAGTTTGGGAATCTGGAAATAATCCTTATCGATTAAATTGCCGATAAATCCCGGTTGATTGAAATAAACGCATAACCGTAAAGTTGTATCGACAATATTCCCCGCATAGAGTAATGCGATTCTTGGTTACCGCAGTCGAGTGGCCAGAAGATCAACTGCAGGTTTATTCGCGGGACTTGGACTTTTGAATTGAAGCCAGAATTACCGGCCCAATGATCATGACGACAAATGCCAGGCCTACAATGAAATCAAACACGGCACCCCCCCCCCTCCGTTGGTGGCTGAGCGCCAGCATCCGGTGACCGGGGAATCATACCGCATTCTGATTGTGTCAGGAAACAGATTTGTGAGCCGAGCCAGGGCGGAGGCCGCGCGGCTTATTGCGCGGCCTTGAGGGTGCGGGCGGCGCGCTCCAGAGCCTGGGCGAGGGCGGCTAACTGTTGCGCGGCGAGGCTGGCGTTGTGGGCGTCAAGCGCCTCGTTGACGCCGGGCAGCACGACGGCCGAGTAGCCGGTGTATTCGCCTGGAGCGAAGATGGTGTGCCGATACCAGGGGCGATTGGGCAGCCCGGCCTCGATGAGCAGAGCGGTTTCGGTTTGGCGCAAGGCCAGATTGAGCTTGTCGGGATTGGCCGGATTGCTGGTTTGCAGTTTGTAGGCATTTTGGGCGGCGGCTGTCAGATGGGCGGAGGCGGCAATTGCGGAGGCAAAGTCGATTGGGCCCAGTTTCAGCTCAGAGGCTTTGCGCTGGGCGGCGTCGAGATAAGCGGTGATTTCGCGGGCATAGGTGACGTAGTCGTAAGGCAGCACCTCGGCATCGGCCATGCGCAGGGCCTCGAGGCCGAAGACGCGCGCCATCTGCTGCAAATAGACGAATTTGGGGTCGGCATTGAGGGTGAACCAGGCGTAGTTGTCAAAGACCGAGTGGTAGACGCCATAGGGACCGTCGGAGCTGATGTCAGTCGAGGGCACGCCGGCGTGCTGGAAGAAGGGCGTGAAGTCGGAGCCGGAGCCGAGGTCGCCAACCTGCACCTCTTCGCTGGGTTCAGCCAGAGCGCTGGATTGCTTTGCTTGTGCCGGGTGGCTGATGCGCCACTGCTGATAGACGGTGCCGCCCAGGGGGCTGGGAACCGCGCGGGTCAGCTCGCGAACGAACTGCTTGAGCGAAGGCACGGCAGCGACCGAGAAGTCGGGCCCGGCGACGGCGACATCGGTGTTGAAGTAGGCGACGGCGTGTTCCAGGGGCTGCATGTGCTGCTCGACCCACTCGGTCGAGCCGATCAGACCCTCCTCCTCGGCGTCCCAACTGGCGAAGATCAGGGTTCGCCTGGGACGCCAGCCCTGGCGCAGCAGCGCGCCAACGCCATGAACCGTTTCGAGCATGGCGGCGGTGCCGCTGGAGGGGTCAACCGCGCCGTAGATCCAGGCGTCGCGATGATTGCCGGCGATGACCCATTCGTCGGGGCGCTCGGAGCCTTTGATTTTTCCGATCACGTCCCAGATGGTGCGTAGCTGGTAATCCTGCTGGCTGAGCAGGTGGACGCGCACACTGCCCTGGCCGCCGAGGTGGTAGCGGAAGGGCAGGCCGCCTTGCCAATCCTGCGGCGCAGCGGGGCCTTTCAGAGCTTCGAGAATGGGCGCGGCGTCGTGGTAGCTGAGTGGCACGGAGGGGATGTGGGGCTGGTTGCCGGATTTTTCCGCCGGAATGCGAGCAGAATCGGGTAGATCGGGCGTCGAGGCTACGCCGGGCGTCTCTGGGTCGCCGGGATATTTGAAGAGATATTGAACAGAGCCGAGCTGCACGGCGGTGTCGGGCCGCCAGGGTCCGATGGGATAGACGTCGCCCTTGGCGAAGCCGTCGTCGTGCGGGTCGGAGTAGATGAGAACGCCGGCCGCGCCACGCTGCTCGGCGATGTAAACCTTGACGCCACGAAAGTTGACGCCATAGCGGACCAGAACGATTTTGCCGCGCAGGTCGATGTGGCGGGCGGCGAGCTGATCGAAGTCTTCAAGGCGGCCGTAGTTGGCGTAAACCACATCGGCTGTGACGTCGCCCGAGCCCGAGGAGCCGTGGAAGGCCATCATGACCCGGGGATCGTCCTGATAAGGGTCGCCGGGAACGTGCTCGCGGGTGGGGCCGCTCATCAACAGCTTGCCGCTGGGGCCATAAGCCTCGACGCGCACGGCTTTGGGCTGATTCATCAACACGCGATACGGCACGATTTCGGTTTCCAGGCCGGCTGCGCGAAATTTGCGCGCTACGTAGTCCGCGGTTTTGCGGTCTTCAGGTGTGGAGGCAAGATGCGGCTCCGCGGTGAGGAGCTTGAGGTGCTGGCCGGCCAGTTTGGCGTCGGGTACGGCAAGAAATTTCTCTTCGATGCGAGATTCGGTGGTGAAATCCGCGTAGCCGAAGACGGTCGGAGCGGGGGACTGAGCCATCAGCGGCCGCGCTGCCTGAGCAGCAATCAACAGGACTAAAGGAAGAGAAAAGAAAAGCGGTTTGCGCACCAGCATGGGCTCGACCTTTACATGTAGAGAAGTGTCTCGCAATCTGGGGTTCAAAGATGGCGAGGAAAGATCAGCTTACCACCTGCGGTAGGGCCAACTGTTCGCTGATCGCTCGTGCAAGGTTTGTGGTTTCCTACCCATTCTGTCCATTGCGGAGGGGCCAGCGGATCGATTTTTGCTCACATCAGGTTGATGGCTTCCCACCCATTCCGCAAAAAACGCGGAATGGATGGGGCACCGCTCAGCATTTATGCACCAAATTCATGACCTGGGGAAAAAACTACGCGACGGGTTGCGCGCAGTGGGCGCAGCGGCGGGCAGCGAGAGGAATTTCGCTCAGGCACTCGGGGCAGGCTTTAATGGAAGCTGGCGCATCGGGTGCGGACTTTTTTACCCTGGCCAGCAGCGCGTTCAGCGGTAGCACTACCCCGAAATAAACCACGCTGGCCACAATGAGAAAAGAGATAGTCGCGTTGAGAAAGTTTCCGATAAAAATCGGCGTACCACGCAGTTTCAGCACCACGCCGCTAAAGTCCGGCTTGCCCGCGACCGCGGCAATCAGTTGAGTCAGAACATCCTTGACCAGAGAGTTGACGATGGCGTTGAAGGCCGCGCCGATGATGACGGCGACAGCCAGATCGACGACATTGCCGCGCAGAATGAAATCCCTGAAGCCTTTGAGCATTTTTATCTCCTATCGAATGACGCTGCTTCGTGGAAGAGCCGAGGTGAAGTGGAGCTTTCACGAATATCCTACACGGGGCCGTGAGCCGCTGGCCCCACCGCAGGTGGCTTGCGGAAGGTGAGTGCGTAGAACATGCCGTCGCGCAGCACTTCGAGATGAACCTGCTGCATCGCCGCCGGCACCAGATCAATCGGCGCGGCGACCGGAGCCGGGCGGTTGCGATAGAGGCCGCCGGGATGCTTCTCGTAAACGCTCTTGACGTGCTCCTCGGTTTCGTCGGCGATCAGCAGCAGGCTGCCAGGGCAAGCAACGCGAATCATCTCGCGGATGGCTTTGGCGCGGTCATTGAAAAAATTGATGCCGCCGACGTGAAAGACCACGTCAAAGCTGTTGTCGGCAAAGGGCAGGTTTTCGGCGTTGCCCAGATAAAGATCGGCCTGCAAGCGCCAGCGGCGCAGATTGGCCTGGCAGTTGGCCAGCATCTCGGGCGAAAGGTCAAGGCCCGATAGTTTCACGCCGTGGGGAAGGTATTTGAAGTTGAGTCCGGTGCCGACGGAAGTCTCAAGCACGGAATCGCCAGGTTTGACCTCCAGCAGGCGCATATAACTGAGGAAGTACTCGCGCAGGTCCACACCCTTCAGCGGTGTGTAGACGCGCTGTATGTCGTTGTAGAATCCGCCGATGGTCTCGTACAGATGGTTATATTTGCCGTTGTCTCCGGTGAGGTCGTCTGCTTGGACGAAGGCAGGAATGCCGTTGCGGATGGGGAAGCGCTCACCGCTGAGGCTGACCAGCGCTTGCTGAGTTTGTTCGCCTGCGAGTTGGAGTTGCAGTTTGCTGCTGGTGAAGGGGCTTTGCAGGCGGGCCAATGCTTCAGCGCGCTCCGCCCAAGGCTGATCCTTGAGGGGATGAAAGAGCGCCCAGAGGCCGAGTAGAAGGGCAGCGTCCAGGCAGATCCAGGCGAAGATGGGGCTGGCTGGCCAGGATACGGCAAAAGCGAAGCCGTTCAGGCGCAGCGCATCGACGCTGAGGCCAAAGACCACCAGTCCGCCAAAGAAGAGTTTGGTCGAGGGCGATTCCCGGTTCCAGAGCCAGACGAGTATCGCCGCCAGCCAGGAGATGACAAAGGTCAGAAAGTTGACCGGATGCTGTGCGCCCAAGTGCAGCGATTGGGTGAGTGCGAGCAGGCCCATTGCCGCCAGCGGGAAGGGAAGCGTGGCGGCAAATCCCGGCAGGCGCGGACTGACTAAACGGTGGAAGGTAAGGGGTAGAATGCCCAGCACCGTGGTCAGAAGCAAGAGGCCGAGGTCGTTGAGCGCCGCAACGGGGCCGGTAAGAGAGAAGCCGCGCCAGCCAAAGAGCAGGTTGGGAATGAAGCCGAAAGCCAGCAGCCACAGAAAGCCGCGCCGAGGCTTCTGTGTGCTCACAAACCAGACGCCCAGGATGGGGCCTGTCCAGCTTCCAATGATGGAAAGAAAATTGCCGGCGATGAAGAGGCCGAGGACAGCCCAGGCAAAAAGCAGGGAGAAGCGGCTGGTATGAACGTTGGCAGACATTTTCTCTCCTTTGAGTGCGTGTTACGCGGAAGGCATTTTCGTGTTGGCGGCGTTGTCGAAGGCGGTGAGTTCGGCCAGCGCCGACTCGCTCCACTCCAGCGCGGCGCGCGTCATGGCCATGCCCAGGCCCAGGGTCAGCATCCAGTAGGGCTGGTGGGGATTTTGCGCGGCTCCGTCGGGGCATGAGTCTTTGATCGCTTGCAAGGTGGCCATCATCCGCTGGTTTCTCTTTTGCAGTTCGCGAACGTGGGCCAGGGCTACGCCCGGCGCGGCTTCGCGGCCAAAAAACAGTTTGAGCATGAATTCATTACGGGGCGGATCGTTTTGAAAGGGCAAGGCCAGCCACTCGCGCAAGGTGAGTCGACCGGCTTCGGTCAACTCATAGGTTTGGCGCGGTTTTTTGCCGGTGGAAGAGGGTGTGCCCAGCGCAACGAGGCTTTCGGCCAGCAGCCGCTTGAGAGTGGGGTAGATTTGCCCGTAACTTTCTCCCCAAAAGCTGCCGAAGTTCTCTTCAATGGCCTTGTGCAGGTCATAGCCAGAGAGGTTGGGCTGGATGGAGAGCATTCCGAGCAGGACGTAAGCGGTTCGACCGTGCTTCATGTATCTAAGAGATATATCTGATAGGTGCGTATGTCAACAGAAATTTTCTGGAAATCTCAAAAAATAACAGGCAACAAAAAGCGGCAGTCCCATGAGAGGCTGCCGCTTTGCGGAGAAAGCAGAAAAAACTCTTATTTGCCAGACTTGGCGGGAGCGGAAATCGGCGCATTCTTTGAGTCATCCAGCACGGAGTGGCTCCCGGTGCCGGCGCGCTGATAAAGAACCGTCAATGCGATGGAGGTGATCATGAAGATGATCGCCGACCAAGTGGTGAGGCGGGTAAGCACGTTGGCCGCGGCGCGAGGGCCGAAGGCTGTTTGCGAACCCTGTCCGCCAAAAGCGCCAGCCAAGTCTGCCGAGCGGCCCTGCTGCAAAAGCACGACGCCGATCAGAAACAGGCTCACTACCACATGCACGACAATGATGGAGTAAAAGAAGAAATTCATCTTAAAGGCTGCTTTCCGGGTCAGTCCGGCTGACCCGGACGCGAGAATTTTGGTGCGGAGGAGGGGACTTGAACCCCTAAGCCTTGCGGCGCCAGCACCTCAAGCTGGTGCGTCTGCCAATTTCGCCACCTCCGCATGGGGTGAACTCTAAAAGTATAGCAAATGTTGTGGCTCTTGCGAAACCGGCGAACACGCACAGCGGCGCACTAAAAAATTCCGTCCAGCTTGGCGAATCCGTCCAGCTCAATCAACTGCTGGCCCGCGGGAGCGGCGTCAATCTCGGCGTGCTCCAGCACCCAGGTATTTTCATGGAAAAGAAAAACGGCATTGAGCCCAGCGGTCAAAGCCGGGTTGATGTCGCTGCGGGGGCTGTTGCCGATCATCCAGCTTGTTTCTGGCAGTAGCTGGTGGCGCTGGATCACTTCGCGGTAGGTCGCGGGGTCTTTTTCGGCGACGATTTCGATGGCGGTGAAGTGAGTGGCCAAGTTGGAGCGGTTGATTTTGTCGGATTGCTCGGCCTAGTCGCCTTTGGTCATGAGAATGAGGCGATGACGCGCAGACAGCTCGGCCAGAGTTTCAGCGACGCCGGGGAGCAGTTCAATCTCTTGCTCGGCGATGGAGCGGGCAAAGCTGCGCACACGGTGGCGCATTTCGTCGGTGACCGGAGTGGGGCTAAGCCGCTCGAAGCAGGTGACGAGCGAACGGGTGAAGCTGGGCAGGCCGTAGCCGTGGGTCTGGATGGTTTCGTGTTCGACGGCGTTGAGGGCCTGTCGCACCTGGGCGGGAGAGTACTCGTGGTGGTCAAGGAAGCTGATGAAGGCGGCGATGGCGCGCTCGAAGTAGACGTTGTTCTCCCACAGCGTGTCGTCGGCATCGATGAGCAGGGTCTGGCCTGGAGCGTAGGTGGGCATGTCTTCCATGGTAGCGGAATTGTCTGGCAGGGAAAAAGATGGAGCGCGTCCAGATGCGCCACCTGCCAGTTGAAGAACCAACACAATCGAGTGCGGCAGGTCGCGGCGATCCGGTAAGATTTGCCTATGGAACGAATCTGTAGCCATTGCCGGGCGGTGCTTGGCGAAGACACCGAGGCGGATTGGTGCCCGGCCTGTGGCGGAGCGCTTTTGGAGAGAGCCAGCCTGCCCTCCGACGCAGCATCAACGCCAGCCCCACCGCAGGTGGTGGTGGACCATCGCGGCATTGTGCTGCCCCGTCGTCAGGCGCTGGGCGGGGTGATCACGCCGCAGTGATTTCCACGGCAAATTGCAATGATTCAAAGAGTGGAGCAAGAAGTGTCAGGGCACGACTTTAGTCGGGCCGCTAACCCACCTATCAAGATGCCGGCTTTAGCCGCTGCGGGCTTGCATATAGTTGAAAACAAGATACGCAGGGGCTAAAGCCCAACATAATTTTGTTGCCATTTCGGCACGACTAAAGTCGTGCCCTAACACTTTTCGTAGCCTAAATTGAATTTTGCATGTGTCTCAGAGTCAATTGCAATTTTCCGGCAGCGGGTAGATTTCTGTTCGGTCTGAATCGGCAATTTGTACGACAATGGGTGGATGGACTCCCTGCGTATCGATAAATGGCTGTGGGCGGCGCGCTTTTTCAAAACCCGTGCGCTGGCGGCGAAGGCTTGTGACCTGGGCCGCATTCTCTCCAAGGGCGCCGAGGCCAAGCCCTCGCGCGAGATTCACGTGGGCGAACTGGTGACGGTGCGCAACGAGGCGGGCGAGTTTCATGTCGAGGTGCTGTTGCTGAGCCAGATGCGCGGTCCGGCGACGGTGGCGCAGACGCTCTATCGCGAGACGGCGGAGAGCCAGGCGGCGCGGCTCAAGCTGGCCGCCGAGCGCAAGGCGATGCAAGAGTTCATGCCCCTGCCCGAGCACCGGCCCAGCAAGCGCGACCGGCGGCGCATCATTCAGTTTCGCGGCGGAGCATAGGCTTATTGCTCCCAATGCCCGATCAGCACCAGGTTGGCGGTGCCCGGAGTTTCAACAATCGAGCTGCTGTTGCTGACGAAATAGTTGTGCATGATGAGGGTGACGCGGGTTCCTCCGGCCACGGGAATATGCACTGGCTGCGAGAGCAGGTAGTGGGGGCTGGCGGTTGCCGAGCCTACGTGGCTGGCGGCAAAGCCGGTCATCACTTCGCTGTCTCCAACGATTGTGTCCAGATACCACTCGGCTTCAGTGGGCAGCGCCTGATCGTAATCGGCCTCGGCGAAGAGATGGTCGATTACGTAGGTTTTGCCCGCCGGAATGGTGACGCAGAGATAGCCCTTGCTGGCCGGTTGGGCGTAGGTGTCGTATTGCTGAAACTGTTCGTAGGCGCTGCGGCTGCCTTCTGGCACGGGGCAGAACTGCGCCTGATCGCCGGGCAGCAGCAACTGCGGGTCGTTGGCGGCCGAGTTGGGGTTGTGGGAGCGGCGAGGATGGTGCGTTTGCCCCTCAGACGGCAGTGAGCAGAGAACCATGCTGGCAAGAATCGCGACCGAGAGCAGTGATTTCATCTTTGATCGACCTGAACGTGAATTTGGCCGCGTCTACGAAGACTGGACGCGGAAAGTGTTGTGAGCGCTTGGCCTTGCCGGAGCGCCTGGCAAGAAGAAACTCCATGGTAGCACTGCCGGTCATATGCCGAGGCGCGCCAACTTTAGTAGACTCAACGGCAGCATGTTTCTTTCTTTTCGTTCCTCTCGCCGTCTTCGTTCTGTGTTGCGTTTTGCCGCGCTGTCCGTGGTGCTCGCCGCCGTTGAGCCTGCCTTTGCCCAGGGCACACATTTGTGGACTCAGTCGCGGCTGGAGGAGTTCGAAAAAGGAACGTCGCAGGGCGTGGCGCTGAGCAGTGACGGCCAACTGCGCGAGGGGCCGGGCGTGACCGAGAGGCTGATCACGCCCTCGACTTACGTTTGGTCAGTGGCCGTGGATCGATCAGGCACGAACTACCTGGGAACCGCTTTGCCGGCTACAGTGCTGCGCGTGGGGGCGGATGGAAAGGCCTTTACGCTCTTCGAGACCAAAGACCTGAGTGTACAAGTTGTCCGGCTGGGGCCGGATGGGGCGCTCTACGCGGCCACTCTGCCCAGCGGCAAGGTTTTTCGGCTGAACCCCGCTGCTACCGCCAAGCAGGACGAGTCGAGCGCGACAGTGGTCTTCAGCGCGGCGCACTTTGACGCGGTCAGCGCCGACGGCTCAACGGACAAGGACGAGAAGAAAGCGCACTACATTTGGGATTTGACCTTTGACGCGGCTGGCCGGCTTTACGTTGCCGCCGGTGGCCCCGCGGCTGTTTATCGGATAGACCCAGCCCAAAAGAGTGAAGGAACGGAGTTCTTTGAATGCGACGAGCAGCATGTTCGCGCGCTGGCCTGGGACGCGAAGGGCAACCTGATTGCCGGCACGGACGGATCGGGGCTGGTTTATCGCATCAATCCGCAAGGCAAAGGATACGTGCTCTTCGAGGCGCCGCGGCGCGAGATCACCGCGGTGGCTGTCGGCGCCAACGGAACGATTTACGCGGCCAGCGTGGGCGACAAGAGCCGCAACCCGCTGCCGCAGTTGCCGGTGCAGGGAACTGGATCGGCAACATTTACCGCGGTGCAGCCGGGCTCAATGCTGACGGCCAACGCCAGCGCCTCGCTGCCCGAGGGAAGCGAGATTTACGCGCTAGGGGAAGCCCAGGCTCCACGCAAGCTGTGGAGCGGCAAGGACGAAATTGTGTACGCCCTGGTGGTGCGCGCCGATGGATTGCTGGCGCTGACCGGTAATCGTGGCCGCATCTTCAAAATTGCCGACGATGGCAGCTATGCCGACATTGCGCACCTGGAGGCGCAGCAGGGGTTGAGTTTGGCGGTTGCGCCGGGCTCTGACAACATCTTCATCGGTACTGGCAACACCGGCAAACTGATCAGTCTGGGCCGCGCGGAAAGGCATGAGTATGCCAGTGACGTGCTGGATGCCGGCGCGCTGGCCCGCTTTGGCCGCATCGAGATTCAGCCCGGCTCGGCCAACTACGATCTGCTCACCCGCACCGGCAACGTGGAGCAGCCCGCTCGCGGCCGCAAGGATTGGGGCTGGAGCGAGTGGCAACCGCTGCGCGAGGGCGCGGTGGCTTCGCCCGCCGGACGCTACCTGCAATGGAAGGCCGTCTTGCGCTCCCACGGAACCCTCGGCGGCGTTGGCGTCAACTATCTGCCGGTCAATGCTGCTCCGGTGGTGGACGAGGTGGTGGTGGCTCCCGGTGCGCGCTACAGTCCGCAAAGCAATGGCAGCCAGCCGCAGACCGTCAGCATTGCTTTTGCTTCCGCCAGTCAGAATGCGAGTTACGACGGCGGCGGCAGCGCATCGCCCTTGCAGGCGGCCAAAGATCGCACGGCGGTTACGGTTCGCTGGGCGGCGCACGATGACAACGGCGACGATCTGAGTTTTTCTCTTTACTTGCGCGGTGATGGCGAAAGTATCTGGCGACTACTTAAGGATAATCTTACCGACAAGGCGTATAGCTTCGATGCCGCGCTGATTCCCGATGGCGGCTATCAAATCAAGGTAGTCGCCACGGACGCACCTTCGCATACTCCCGGCGATGCGCTCACGGGCGACAAGGTGAGCGAGCGCTTTGAGGTAGACACGACGCCGCCGGTGGTGAGTAACTTGAAGGCTAGCCTGGCGGCTGCAGCGCATGTGAGCTTTGACGCGGAGGATGCTTTCTCGCCCATCGCCCGCGCTGAGTATTCGCTCGACGCAGGACCCTGGCAATACATTGAGCCGGTGGGCGGGCTTTCTGACTCGAAGCGCGAGCACTATGAGTTACAGGTTCCTGTTACGGAAAAAGCTGGCGAGCATCTGATCACCGTGCGTGTCTACGACCGGCACGAGAATGTGGGCGTGGGAAAAACAATATTCGGCGCGGAGACCAAATGAGATTTTATTCCTCTTGTAACTTCGCCAAGAAGCTCAGCTTACTTGAAAAATGCTTCCCTCAGGGGCTAAAGCCCCGATGATTCTTTACGGCTTATGGCACGGCTAAAGCCGTGCCCTTTCAAAACTCCGACTGGTGATAGCCAACGCGACTTACCCAGAGTTTCCCCAACACAACCGGACAGGCGCAATGAAGTTTGAACTCTACATCGCGGCGCGTTATTTGAAGGCCAAGCGGCGGCAGGCCGTGGTTGGCGTGGTCACCACCATCTCCATCGCGGGCGTGGCGGCGGGCGTGGCGGCGCTGATCATCGCGCTGGCCATCACCAACGGCATGAGGCGCGACCTGCAAGACCGCTTGCTGGGCGCTTCGGCGCACGTGGATCTGATGCGCGTCGAGGCCGACGGCATCCGCGACTGGCGGCCGCTGGTGGAGAAACTGCGCGGCGTACAGCACGTAACCGGAGCCGCGCCGGGACTCTACGAGCAGGTGCTGGTTTCGCGCGGGCCACGCGCAGGCTTTGCGCAGATCAAGGGCATTATTCCCGCCGAGGAGCGCACGGTGAGCAGCTTGCTCGACACCATCACCGCTGGCTCGGCCCGGGAGCTTGACCCGGCGGCCAGCAGCGCCGCGCCCGCTGAGGCCATCAATACGCCCTATCCGCCGCTGGTGCTGGGCGGCGACATTGCCGAGCAGATCGGTGCGCAGGTGGGCGACAGTGTGCTGGTCACCAGCCCCCAAGGCGAACCCACGCCGATGGGTTTGGTGCCGCGCTATCAACGCTTCCGCGTGGTGGGCGTCTTCCACTCCGGCTTCTATCAGTACGACGCGGCCATGGGCTTCATGCGCCTCTCCGATGCGCAGCAGCTTTTCAGTGAGCCCGATCTTATCTCTGTCATCAGCTTCAAGGTGGACGATCTGGACCGCGCTCCGCAGATTGGCCGCGCCCTCGAAGCCGCTGCCGGCAAGGGTTACATGACCACCAACTGGATGGAGCAGAACCGCGAACTCTTTCGCGCGCTCAAGCTCGAGCAAGTGGTCACCTTCATTGTCATCGCGCTCATCGTCATTGTGGCCGCGCTCAATATTCTCATCGCTCTCACCATGATGGTGATGGAGAAGACTCGAGATATTGCCGTGCTGATGAGCTTTGGCGTGGAGCCCGCCCAGGTGCGCCGCATCTTTTTGTTGCAGGGCTTGCTGATCAGCCTGATCGGCACGGTCGTTGGCCTGGTGGTAGGCTACGCGGCGGCCTGGGCGGGAGGCCATTATCAGTTCATCCACCTGCCTGCCGATGTTTACTCGATCGACACACTGCCCTTTGCGCCGCGCCCTCTGGATGGCCTGATCGTCGCCGTGGTTTCGATTGGAATTTCGCTGCTGGCTACGCTCTATCCGTCGCACGCCGCATCACGGATTCTGCCCGCCGAGGCGCTGAGGTACGAGTAACCAATTCAAACGGTCAGAGGCCTAGCGTCATGACAGCATGAATTGGTAATCAGTCATGGACAAGCGTGGACCAGGAGGTCCACACTACAGCCGGCCGGGAGGCCGGCGCTACATTTTGTACACGAACTTCAAGCTCAGAACACAATCCGGCGCTCACTCCGCTGCTTTAGTTGTTCTGGTGGCGTGGGTGGCAGGCTTGGCATCGCCGGGCTTGGGGATGGCGTCGAGATCGACCTTGCCTTCAGCCAACTGCATGAGAAAATCCTGGGCGGAAAAAGCCTTGGCGTCTTTGAGCACCTTGCTGGCGCGCAGGTAGCTGCCGTCGGACTGCTGCAGGCGGGCTTTGGTGGTGTCTGCCAGGTAAGCAGGCAGAATCTCGTCGTGAATGCGGGCGCGGGCGGCGGCATCGCGAACGGGGAAGACGACCTCACAGCGCTCGAAGAGGTTGCGGGGCATCCAGTCGGCCGAGCCGAGATAGATTTCGTCGTTGCCACCGTTGGCAAAGTGATAGATGCGGGAGTGCTCGAGGAAGCGGCCAACGATGGAACGGACGCGGATGCGGTCGGAGAGTCCCTTGACGCCGGGACGCAGAATCGAGAGGCCGCGCACGATCAGGTCGATCTCGACGCCAGCCTGCGAGGCCTGATAGAGCGCCTCGATGACCGAGGGCTCGAGCAGGGCGTTCATTTTGGCGACGATGTGTGCGGGGCGTCCGGCCTGGGCGTGCTCCTGCTCGCGGCGGATGAGGCCAAGGAAGCTCTCGGCCATGGTGAGGGGCGCCACCAGCAGGGGCCGATAGTCGTCGATCTCGGCGTGCGCGGTGAGGTAGTTGAAGACCATGTGGACGCGCTCGGTGATCTGCGGGTCGCAGGTGAGCAGGCTCAGGTCGGTATAGAAGCGAGCGGTGACGGGATTGTAGTTGCCCGTGCCGAGGTGGCAATAGCGGCGGGTGACGCCGTCTTGGTCGCGACGCACCAGCAGGGCCAGCTTGCAGTGGGTCTTGAGTCCGACGACGCCATGAAAGACCTGTACGCCGGCGTCTTCCATGGAGCGGGCCCAGCGAATGTTGGAGGCCTCGTCGAAGCGGGCCATCAGTTCGACGACCAGAGTGGCTTCCTTGGTGGCGGCGGCTTCAATGAGCGCGGCAAAGACCGGCGAATCGTGGCTGGTGCGATAGAGGGTCTGCTTCATGGAGACGACGGCTTCGTCCTCGGCGCCGCGCTGAATGAACTCGACCACCGGGTCGTAGGAATCGTAGGGATGGTGGAGCAGAATGTCGTGCTGGCGCAGTTCATCGAAGATGTTTGCGGACTTGCGGCTCAGCTTGAGGGTCTTGGGCGTAAAGGGCGGAAACTTCAGGTCTTTGCGGTCCACGTCTTCATAGAAAAACATGAGGCGCGAGAGGTTGACGGGGCCATTGCCGGGGAAGACCTGGCTTTCGTCGAGTTCGAAGTTGACGCGCAGGCGCTCGACAATCTCGGGATCCGCGCCGGTTTCGATTTCGAGACGCACGGCATCGCCCTTGCGGCGATTGTGCAACTCGACGCGAATGGTTTCAAGCAGCGAGCGAGCTTCTTCTTCCTCGAAGTAGAGGTTGGAGTTGCGGGTGACGCGGAAGGCGGCGCGGGCCAGCACCTCGAAGCCGCGATACATGCCGCCGAGGTTTTGCGCGATCAGGTCTTGCAGCAGCAGGTAGTCATAAGCGCCCTCGGCCGATGGCAGGCGAACAAAGCGGGGCAGGGCGCGGGGCACGGTGACCACGCCGAGAACCTGCGGGCCCGAGCTGCGGCGCTTGCGGCGCAACAGCAGGGCCAGGCAAAGAGCTTTGTTGAGAACCCGCGGAAAAGGATGCGCCGGGTCGATGCTGATGGGGGTCAGCAGCGGATCAACCTCGCGCTGAAAGTAGTTCTGGGCAAAGGCGCGGGCATTTTCGTCGAGTTCGCTCCACTCCAGCAGGCGCACTCCCTGCTTGCGCAACTCGGGCAGCAGATGCTTGTTCCAGCAGCGGTATTGGGCGTCGACAAAGCTGTGAATCTCGGCGGTGAGCACGGCGAGGGACTCGTCGGGGCGGTTGCCGTCGTAGCCGGGCTCGCGATAGCCGTCTTCAATGCGCTGCAACAGGCCAGCCTGACGGATTTCGACGTACTCGTCGAGGTTTGAACCGGTGATGGCCAAAAACTTGACCCGTTCGAGCAGCGGGTTGGCTGCGTCCTCGGCTTCTTCGAGCACTCGCCAGTTGAACTGCATCCAGGAGTGGTCGCGGCCGTTGAAGAGTTTCTGCTTTTGTGTGGTTCTCGCCATGGTTTTGCTGTTGATGCTGTAGATGGCAGTCTACAGCGTTTTGCGGGAAAACTGAAGTTAAAGTCTCTGGAAAGAATGAAGCGTGGACCAGGAGGTCCACGCGACAGCCGGCCAGGAGGCCGGCGCTACAGCCTCATCCATCCCGCGTTCAGCCTTGAGATGGGAGGGACCGCGCAAAACCATTTGGGGCAGTATGCTCAGTGCCCTTTGGCCAGTATGATCATCAGCGCAAAGATCAGCAGCGGAGCCAGCGCCAGGGCCGCGTAAAGCAGCATCTTCCGCTTGCCGGGCAGCTTCATTCCGCCCATGGATGGACGGCGTTCGCTCTCTTCAACTCCGACCAGTTCCTGGTGCTCCAGTTCCCAGGCCATTTCGCTGGCGGTGGGATAGCGGTGGCGGGGATTGCGCTCGAGGGCGCGATTCAAAATCTCTTGCAGCTCGGGTGTGACCTCTTTGCGCAGCTTGCGCGCCGGCTGGGGGTCGTTGAGCACCCGCTCGTTCATCACCGCCAGAGGGTTGGGCCCGCGGTAGGGCGGCTGGCCGGTCAGCATCTCATAGAGCATCACGCCCAGGGCGTAGATGTCGCTGCGCTGGTCGCCGCGCTGGCCCGTCACCTGCTCGGGCGAAATGTAGTCGGGCGTACCCATGGTCACGGTCAAGCCGACATGGGTCAGCCGCCGCGCATCTTCTTTCATGGCGATGCCAAAGTCGATCAGCTTGATGTGGTCCGCCTCGTCGACCATGATATTTTCGGGCTTCAGGTCGCGATGCACCACGCCGTGCTTGTGCATGTAGTCGAGCGCCTCGCAGATGGAGCGGGCAAGCTGAGTGGCGCGGTCGATGGGCAACTGCTGCTGTTCGTCGAGAATGGTCCGCAGCAGACGCCCCTCGACCCACTCGATCACCATATAGAGACGGCTGCGTTTTTCGCCGTCAAAGGTCTTCACCACGCCGGGGTGGTCCAACTCCTGACCAATCTCCTGCTCGCGCTTGAAGCGCTCGACCAGGATGGGGTCGGCTTCCATCTCGGGGTGGGGAACCTTGATGGCCACCTGCTTGCCATCGCGCAGATCCGTGGCTTTGAAGAGCGTAGACATGCCGCCGCGCGCCACGGTTGCATCCAGGCGATAGTGGTCGAGCGTGTCTCCGGCTTGCAGTGAATTCATAAGAACATGGGTTGTTGCCCACTTATTGTTTCATGCTTCGCATAAAAATTCCGTAGGTTGAATATCCTTTTCCGCCGCATTTGGAGGGATTTGCTCGCATTATCCTAAAAGCTGGCGGTGTTTTTATCAGGCGTGGAGGCGGGGGCGTTTTTTGCCCGGAATTTGCTCAATTCACGGCTGCTTTCGCCGATGAAGCAGGTGAGGAGTCTCTGCGCGTTGTGCGCGAAACCATGAAATCGAGGCACTTAGGTGCGGTTTGGGCGCTGCTTTGCCTGCTGGCAATTCCGGTCAGTGTGCGGGCGCAGCAGTATGTTTTTCGCGCCTACCGCCAGGCCGAGGGGCTCAAAAACCTGTCGTTAAGCTCGCTGGCCAGGGATCGCGCGGGATTCTTGTGGGTGGGCACGGAGAACGGTGTCTATCGGTTTCTGGGCAACAGCTTCGAGCGTTATGGCGCGGAGAAGGGGATTGCCGAATTCAATATTCTGGATGTGGTTGCCGACCCCGGCGGCACGATTTGGGTGGCCACGGAAGACAATCTCTACCGTTGGGATGGCCGGCGGTTTGTTCCCGCTGGACGCGATCCGATCCCCATTGCGGGTTCGCAGCGCGTGGCCGTCGAGGATGCGCGCCATCTGCTGGTGGTGGTCAAGGAGCATCTCTATCGCCTGGAGCACGATGGCGAAGGGCGCATGCTCTCGTTTTTGCCGGTTTTCCCGGAGCGCATGGTAGCCGCCATGCCGGAACTGGGCCGATTGCGCCGCCTGAGCCTGACGAACGAACCGGGCAATGGCTTGCGCATTTGGGCCGCTGATGGCAAGGGTTTCTGCACCTGGCTGGACCGGGAGGCAGGCGTCAACCTTCGGCCGCGCGATGGCGTGGTGAGTGAATGGGGCAGCCAGAAAGGCCTGGCCGACGATGTGTGGATGAGTGTTGTTCTGGATCGCGGCGGAACGCTTTGGGCCGCGGGCATGGAGCATGTGGCTGCCCTGCCGCCCGGGGCGGCGCGCTTTGTGGATCGCTCGATCCACGGCTCGAATCCGCAGAGCGAAACCGGTCACGGGCCCTTGATCGAAGATCGGGAGGGCCGGATTTTGGCGCCTACCGATGACGGACTGGCCCGCTGGAATGGCGGCAGTTGGCAAATCATCGGCAAGGCCAACGGGCTGGAGAGCGCCGATGGCATCAGGGGATTTGCCTTTGATGCGGCTGGCGATCTTTGGCTGGCCTGCCATGGAACCGGGCTTTACCAGTGGACCGGTTATGCGGATTGGGAAGGTTGGAGTGATCGACAGGGGTTGCCCTCGCCAGACATCTGGGCCATTGCCCCTTTCAGCTCGTCCCGTGTTTTGTTGGGAACCCAGCACGGGCCGGCATGGGTTGATCCGCGCAAAGGCACGGTCGGCTCGCTCTTCGCTCCGCGGCAATGGAAGATGGGGATGGTTGACGCCATCGGTACTGATCGAGACGGCTCCTGGTGGGCCGCGACCTCCCATGGCGCCATTCTGCGCATCGATCCGAAGACGGGCCGCAGCGTACAAACGGTCGATTTGCACCTGAAGCCGAACTATCTCATGAACGCCTTCGAGGATTCCACCGGACGCTTGTTTCTGGGAACCATCGAGGGTCTCTATCTTCGCGATCCGGGCAAAGTGACGCCCCATCGCGTGCAGGCCGCGGATGCGCTGCTGGGAGCCTCCACAAGGATGACGGCTGGCTGCGAATCACCTGGCGGGGTGGATTGGTTTTTGGCCGGAAGCCACCTGCTGCGCTTCAAGAACGGCCAGTGGTACGTGCCATTGATCGAGGGAATCCCCAGGCAAAACGATGATCTGGCGGCCTTGTCGTGCGCCCGGGATGGTGCTCTGTGGCTGGTTGGCGCGCGGGGAGAGATATGGAAGCTAACCCAGCGCGGCGAGGGGTTGCAGGCCTGGCAACTTGAGCTTCCTTCCGGGGTGCGTGAGCTTAACCTTCTGGCGGTGTTGGTGGACCGCCGGGAATGGGTGTGGCTGGGCACCGATGAGGGGCTGTTGGTGTGGAATGGCAGCGGATGGCGGCATCTCACCCAGGAGAGCGGCCTGATCTGGAACGACGTCAATCAAGGCGTGATGCGCGAAGGCCCGGATGGCACAATTTGGATAGGCACCAGCAGCGGTCTGGCCCATCTGCTGCATCCCGAGCGCGCCTTCAATTCCGTACCCCTGAGCGTTTCGCTGACCGGGATGCGGCGCGGCGCGAAAGATTTCTCGGGCGCTCAGCAGATCACCCTGCCGATGGCCGGGCCGCCTTTGCGCTTCCAGATTTCCTCACCGACGGTGCGCAACCGCAGCGAACTAGTTTTCAAGCTGCGCATGGTGGGTTTGCAGCCGGAGTGGATGGAGGACGAGGATGGTATTGCCGGTTTCTCCAAATTCGATCCGGGCGAATATACCTTCATGGCGATGGCCTGCAATCCAGGGCTCAATACCTGCTCGGCTCCGGTCAAAGTCAACATCACGATCTTGCCCCCCTGGTGGAGGCGCAACCGGTTTTACGCGCTCTGCGCGCTGGCAATTTTGTTATTGGTCCTGGCCAGTGGCCGTTTCTATGCGGGTTATCTGCGCCAAAAGAGCCAACACCTTGAAAGCTTGGTCAGCGAACGTACCAGCGAACTGGAGGAGCGCACCAAGGAACTGGAGGCCAGCCGCGAACAACTGCGCATTCAGGCCACTCACGACGGACTCACTGGAATGCTCAACCGGGCGGCCATTTTGCGCTCCCTGGTCACGGAGATTGACCGTGCCGGCCGCGAAAAGGGAACCCTGGTGGTCGCGCTGATTGATCTGGACTACTTCAAGCGCATCAACGATGCCTATGGTCACCTGGCCGGTGATGATGCCCTGCGCTGGTTTGCCGCCGCGGTGGGAGCAGCCATTCGCCCTTACGATCATGCCGGCCGCTACGGCGGCGAGGAGTTTCTGCTGGTGCTCACCGAGATTCCCCGCGACCTGGCCGAGCAGAGGCTCACCGGCCTTCATGCCGCCATCTCGAACCTGCATGTGCGCACCCGCGGCGCGGAGTTTACCGTAACATGCAGCATGGGCGTCATCCTCTTTGATCCATGCGAACCATCGGGAAGCGTTGAGAGCCTGCTCAACACCGCCGATCAGGCCCTTTATGCGGCCAAGGCCGCGGGCCGCAATCAGATGATCTTTCGCACCACGAAGCTACAGAATCCCGACCCCGACGATCCGGCCAAAAAACACTCGTCCAGCCGCTAGTGGTTCGACCGCATGAATTGGCAATTCATCATGGACAAGCGCGGACGAGGACGTCCGCGATCCATTCCGTCCATTCCTTCGGCTCACCACCCCAAGCTGAAACCCCTGCGGTGGGGCTGGCGTCGCTCCTGATGAACGGCCCAAAATGGGGACGTTTTCCTTCGCCCCTACGGGGCTTGAGCTCTTTTTGGAAGTCTACCCAGGACTGCGCTTCGCTTGTCCTGGGCTAACCTCCTTCCTCCCTACGGGAGGTATATTGCTCCGTTCATTGCAGACGTAACTGGCCGCCGCGAGTCAAGATACTCAGGGTGACAACACTGCTTTTTGCGCAGGGACAAAAAGTCACAAGCTGCTCAGGATGACGGCATTTGTATTGCTACGAATTTTCGAGACAGGCCCTAACCAACCCAACCCTGCCTTACACACCGCTGAAGGGATTGCCCTCGTGCGGCTTGAGGAGGGTGGGATCGTGCGCCTGCGTGGCCTCGTCCGCGGGCCGCCTGATCGTGCTCGCGGCCTGCTCGTCGAAGGAGAGGAAGACGCGGTTGGGGTCGCCGGGGAGCAGATGGCGCTCCTGCAAGGCCAGGCGCAGGCGGCGGCGAAACTCGCGCAGCGCGCCATATTGCTGGGTCGCCAGAGTCTTGAAGACCACCGGAAAAATCAGCTCCGAGCCCTTGATCGCCTCCACGCCCAGAATCTGCGGCTCGGCCACAATGACCGGGCCAAACTCCGCGCTGGCGCGCACCTCGGCGACCACGCTCTTCAGCACTTCGATCACCTGGTCGGGATTGGCGGAAAAGTCCACGCTCACGTTGACTGTCGCCATCGAATAATCCCGGCTCAGGTTGGCTACGGTGGTGATTTGCGAGTTGGGAATCACGTAGAGGGTTCCATCGGCGTCGCGCACGGTGGTCTTGCGCAGGCTCATCTCTTCGACCGTTCCGGCGAGGCCCGCGAGGCGCACCGTGTCGCCCACGTTGAACTGGTCTTCAATCAGAAACAAAACCCCGTTGAGCATGTCGCGCACGATATTCTGCGCGGCCAGGCCGACGGCCACGCCGGCAATTCCGGCCGAGGTCAGCAGCGGGGCCAGATTCACCCCCACTGCGGCCAAAAACTGCAAGCTCACGATCAGCCCGATCACCGCCAGCCCCGTGGTGCGAATCACTCCGGCCAGCGTCTTGACCTGCGAGACGCGCGCTGGCCCGGGCGCATGCTGCTCGGCAATGCGGATCATGTGGGCCGTGATCAGGTGCAGCAGCCGGCTCAGAACAAAGCCGATCAAGGCCACAATCAGCAGGTGAGGCAGCTTGCTGTGAATGAACTCCTGGGCATCGTCAGCCCACTCGTCCACAATCTTGCCCAGAAAGTGTCCTTCCGCAAACAAGCCGGTTCGTGCCGCTAACAGAATCGGAACCATCGCAGAATCTCCTTTACCTAGACTAGACTGTGCGCGGCAACGGACGCGGGCAATCTTTGCTTGGTGTTCATCACGCTGAATAGAAACAAGCGTGGACCGGGAGGTCCACGCTCCAGCCAGCCAGGAGGCTGGCGCTACAGCTTCATGCCCGGTAGGAAAGGGGGGGGCAAAGCCGCAAAGCGGGCCGATTGCTACAATGATCAGTAGAACTTAAATACCCCAGTCATGGTAAATATCGGATTTCAAGGAGTGAAGGGAATGGGACTGCCAGTTTCCAGCGCTCATAAGACGGCCTCCGCGGTCGCCGCATTGAGCGTTATGAGCCCGCAACAATGGGTCGAGATCTATCGGCTGATGGTGCTTTCCCGTCGCGTGGATGATCGCGAAATTCTGCTCAAGCGGCAGCAGAAGATCTTTTTTCAAATCTCTGGCGCGGGTCACGAAGCGTTGGGAATCGGCGCGGCCCTGGCCCTGCGCCCAGGCTGCGACTGGTTTTTCCCCTACTATCGCGACCGCGCGCTCTGCCTGGCGCTGGGCGTTACCCCCACGGAGATGCTGCTGCAAGCCGTGGGCGCGGCCAGCGACCCGGCCAGCGGCGGACGCCAGATGCCTACCCACTGGGGGAGCCGCGAACTGAACATCGTCAGCCTTTCCTCGGCAACCACCACGCAACTGCTTCATGCCGTTGGTTGCGCCGAGGCGGGCCACTACTTCAGCCGCCATCCCGAAGCCGCGGCAAGGGCTGAGGGCGATTATCGCGCCTTTCGCGACGTCAAGTTCCAGGGCGACGAGGTGACCTATACCTCGCTGGGGGATGGTTCGACCTCGCAGGGCGAATTCTGGGAGGCGCTCAACACGGCCTCGAACCAGAAGCTGCCGGTCATCTTCTGCGTGGAAGACAACGGCTACGCCATCAGCGTTCCGGTCGAGGTGAATACGCCGGGAGGCAACATTTCGCGCTTGGTGGCCAATTTTCCCAACTTCTACTTTGCCGAAGTGGATGGCACGGACGTCGAGGCCAGCTTTTTGGCCTTTCAAGCCGCCGCGGAGCATTGCCGCTCCGGTCGCGGCCCGGCCTTTATCCACGGCCACTGCCTGCGCGCGTACTCCCACTCGCTTTCTGACGACGACCGGCTCTATCGCTCGAAGGCCGAGCGCGAGGCCGACCTGCTGCGCGACCCCATCCTCAAGCTGCGCGACCGCCTGCTGGCTGATGGCCTGCTGACCGAGGCGGAACTGGTTGCGTTGGAAGCATCGCTGGATCAGGAAGTTGCCCAGGCCGCCGAATTCGCACTCGCCGCGCCCTTGCCCAAGCGCGACAGCATTCTCAAGCACGTTTACTCCGAAGATCTGGACCCCACGAGTTCCTCCTTTGCCACCGAGCAGCCGGCTGCGCCGGGTTCGGTGAGCGGCGGCAAGCCGGGCAGTGCGCCCAGCGCCGAGCCGCGCACCATGGCTGACCTGATCAACGCTTGCCTGTTTGACGAGATGCGCCGCGACCCGCGCATTGTGGTGTATGGCGAAGACGTGGCCGACGCCAGCCGCGAGGCTTGCCTGCCCGAGGTCAAGGGCAAGGGCGGCGTCTTCAAGCTCACCTCGGGACTGCAAAGGGAGTTCGGCTCGGAGAGGGTCTTCAACTCGCCGCTGGCCGAGGCCAACATCGTGGGCCGTGCCCTGGGCTACGCCGTGCGGGGCATGAAGCCGGTCGTGGAAATTCAATTCTTTGATTACATTTGGCCCGCCATGCACCAGATTCGCAACGAGTTATCGGCTCTGCGCTGGCGCTCTGACGGCATGTGGGCCTGTCCCGCGGTGATTCGTGTGCCCATCGGCGGCTACCTGACCGGCGGCTCCATTTATCATTCACAGTCGGGCGAAAGTATCTTTACGCATATTCCCGGCTTGCGCGTGGTCTTCCCCTCGAACGCTCTCGACGCCAACGGCCTGCTGCGCACGGCCATTCGCTGTGACGATCCCGTCTTGTTTCTGGAACACAAGCGGCTCTACCGCGAAACGCACGACCGCGCGCCCTACCCGGGGCCCGATTTCGCCATTCCTTTTGGCAAGGCGCGCATTGTTCGCCCGGGCAAGCACATCACCCTGGTCACGTATGGGGCCGTGGTGCCGCGCGCCCTGCAGGCCGCCGAGAGGGCCGCGCGCGAGCACGGCATCGAGGTGGAAATCCTTGACCTGCGCACCCTGAGCCCTTATGACTGGGAGGCCATCGCTACCTCGGTGCGCAAAACCAGCCGGGTGATCGTGGCTCATGAGGACATGCTCAGTTGGGGCTACGGAGCGGAGATTGCCGCCCGCATCGCCGATGAACTCTTTGACGATCTGGACGCTCCAGTGCGCCGCGTGGCCTCGCTGGATACGTATGTGGCCTATCAGCCTCTGCTCGAAGACGCCATCCTGCCCCAGCCGGAGGATATTTTCAAGGCCATCGTTGGCCTGCAAGCGTATTGATTGCTTCTGAAAAGAAACAAAAATGCAAGTTGAGCAAAGAGTCTGTGTAATGTTCATGCGATCCTACCCTAGCCACAAAAACAAAGACGTGGCGAGGGTGGGGCACCCAGTTTCATCCGCACGGTAACACTGGTGGAGGACTGAAAAGAAACTGCTCCTGGCGAAGCCGAGATTCGAGCTTTCCCCGGTCCCCGAATGCGAGGGACCGGGGGCACCCAGAATCATGGTTTCATGCGCGGCGGGTCGGAGACACCGGTGGGGGACTAGTGGTTAGACCGCATGAATTGGTAATTCATCGTGAGAAAGCGTGGACCGGGAGGTCCACGCTACAGCCGGCCAGGAGGCCGGCGCTACACTCCTGCCATTACCAAATCATGCGGTCACGGTACTCGTATGTGTCAGCAGGCAAAGCTATTCGGCTAAAACAGAAAAAACAAGAATCAAAACCCAAGCGACTCGGCGGCGCGCATGGCCAGCCCATGCGCCACTGAAGTGAACTCGTTGCCGCCGCGAATGCGCTCGTCGCCAAAGCGCGTAGTGAAGATGCGGCGCACGGCGGGCACAAAGCTGGTGCCGCCGGTCAGGAAGACGCGGTCTACCTCGCGCGCGGAAACTCCCGCCCCCTCCAGCAGCCCGTCGGCGCAGCGCTCGATGGAATGCAAGTCGTCGGCAATCCACAGCTCCAGAGAGGCGCGGGTAATGGGAATTCTCAGGTCGATGCTGGGGTTCACAAAGCGGAACTCCGCCGATAGCTTGCGCGAAAGCTCGAACTTGACCTGCTGTACCGCTTGGTGAAGTTGATAGCCGAGATCCTCGTCAATGACGGCAATGAGTGCCTCGATTTTCTCCGGTTCGAGGGCGCGGCGGTAGGCGCTTTTAAGGATTTCCCGCACGTTGTTGGTGCGTAGGAACGAAAGATAGTGCCAGCGTTCCAGGTTGGCATAGATCCAGGCGGGGACGGCGGGCAGGATTTTGTTGAGCGAGCGCGCCTCGGAGTCGGAGCCGAGAGCGGGAGAAACCAGCTTGCGCACGATGCGGGCGTCGAAGGTGTCGCCGGCCAAGCCCACGCCACTGTTTCCCAGCAGGTCTTGGGGCGAGCGGCCACGGCGGCGCACCCCAGGCCCCACGCGCAAGAGGGAAAAGTCGCTGGTGCCTCCGCCGAAGTCGCCAATCAAAATCAGTTCGTCGTGGTCGAGGGTCGATTCGTAGGCGTAGGCGGCAGCTACCGGCTCGAGTTCAAAATCCACATACTCAAAGCCAGCCAGGGTGAAGGCCTCGCGCAAGCGCGCAACGGCAAACTCGTCCTCTTCATCGCTTTCGGAGCCCGCAAAGCGCACCGGGCGGCCAACGACAGCAGAGCGAATGGGCTGGTCAAACTGGCGCTCGGCCTGCTTGCGCAGGTCGGTGAGAATGCGTGCGATGAGGTCTTCGAGCTTGTGGCGGCGGCCAAAGACCTCGGTGCTGGTGAGCATATGGCTGGGCAGGTGCGACTTGAGCGACTGAATCAGCCGTCCTTTTTCATCTGCCTCAAGATAGGCCGTGATCGCGGCGGGACCGCTGAGGGAACGGCTTCGCTTGGGTCCGCCTGTTGACTCGAGCAATTCGAAATAAAGTACCGAGCGATATGACAGCAGCTCCGATGCGCCCGCCGAAAAATTGGCGAAGCGGATGGGAGCATTGGGAGCGGCAAGAGCGACGGAGCTGTTGGTGGTTCCGAAGTCGATGCCGATCGCATCGACCAATTTTTGATTTTTGCGCATTCCAACCATTATTTCGCAGTTGGAGATTTCTTGCTTGAGGGGCGGCTATTTAGGCGCAATCGGGCTCTGGGCGTTGGCGATGGCCGGATCTTTGAGCGCCTTGCGGGCCTCCTTGCCGTGCGGGCCGTCGGGGTCGTAGTCGAGCAGCTTGAGATAGTTGGCCCTGGCTCCGGCCAGGTCGCCCGTGTGCCGCTGAGCCTCGGCCATGCCCCAATAAACCTGGGGATTTTCCGGGTCGAGAATCATCGCGGACTCGAAGCGCGAAAGCGCCGCCTTCCAGTTTTTGGTCTGGATGTAGTAGAGGCCGACCTCAAGATCCTTGGCGGCGACCTCCTGCTGGGTGGGCTGCTTGGCGGTGAGCTTTCTCTTCTTGTCAGTCTGATCGTCGCCGGGCGGAGGCAGCAGCTTCTCCAACCCCTTCAGGCTGGAGCTGGTCTCCTCATCCTGATCCCGCGCGCCAGCGGCGGCAGGTTGGGGGTCGTCGGGGCTGCGCACCGGGTCAAAATCTTCACCGGGCAGGGGCAGCGCGACGCCCTGTGTGCCGTCGTGGCTCACATCGGGCACTTCCTTGGTCGTCATCACCGGCACCGCGCTGGTGTCTTCGGGAAAAGCATTGGCGCCAGCGGCTGGCTGTTGCGCCGGAGTGGGGCCAGGCGCGTTACTGGGCGTCTGCGAACCCAGCCGCGGAGCCGCCGCCAGAGCCGCAGTCAAAAGCAACGCAATTGATATTTCCCGTTTCATTTTTTCTACCTCATAGGGAAGCTGATTCCAAAGCACATGCCCACAATGGTAGTATGCGGTTGATAGAGCCCCTAAGAAAGCATCGCACATCCGCATGAGCCTGATTATCCGCTCCTCCGCCATCCACGCCGCCGGCTGCTACACCACCACGGACCTTCGCAAGGGCGCGCGCGTCGCCGAATACACCGGACACCGCCTCAGCAAGGCCGAGGCCGATCTTCGCTACCAGGACTCGGTCATCACCTATCTGTTTGGACTCGGCGACGGCTCCATCGTCATCGACGGCCACGCGGCGGCCATGTTTATCAACCACAGTTGCGCGGCCAATTGCGAAACCAGCGAGGAAGAAGGGCGTGTCTGGATCAGGGCGCTGCGCCGCATCGCCGCTGGCGAGGAGATTACCTACGACTATTGCCTCTACGACGGCGGCGAGGAAGAAGCCCGCTGCAACTGCGGCGCGGCCACCTGCCGAGGAACGATGTATTCGCCGGAAGAGATTGCGCGGCGACAGAAAGCGGCCAAAAAAGTCATCGTGAAAAAGCGCAAAGCCGCAACCAAAACTAAATAGCGATAGCCTTCAACAGCTCGAATCCGCCACTTGTTCTAAAAACGACGGCGGCCTGGACGCGTTGCCCAGGCCGTCGCGGTGAACTGTGGGTTATGGAGTATGGCCATCGCGCTGCCGCGAGTGCCCGAGCATTTTCACTGACGCATCCAAGCCACGAATGATTGATGGCGCAACCCGTCAAACGGGATTCCTTGGGCGGCCAGCAACGCCGCGCGATTGGAAAGTCGCCACCCCGCAAGCCGGGGTCGAGGAGTGCATGACTACGTGAAGAATGCGGTAGCGTCCCAGGCGGTAAAGAGGCTCTTCGCCGGGGCAACCTTGGGGTCTGGGCGCGATGCCCTAGGCCACAGCCACCTCACCTGTTGTACTGCTCGAAGAGTTTGTCTGCATCGTTTGGATAGCCCTCCTTCCCCGTACAGCTACAATCTACCCCCCGGATTCACGTGGCGTCAACAAAGAATATTCAAGACGCCGGGACGGGAGTTCCAGGAGTGCCAAATCCGCACCCCCCCCGAGCCGAGTCAGGGCGCGGTGACGGTGACCGTAACCGCCGTCGAGGTTGCGCCCAGATAATTGCTGCTACCTGCGTAACTGGCCGTGATCTTGTCGCTCCCAACGGGCAGCTTGGTGGTTGCATACGTGGCTACGCCGCTGCTGTTCAGAGAGGCAGCGCCCAGTTTTTTCGCGCCGTTGAAAAAGCTCACCGTGCCGCTGGGCGCTGCGCCAGCGCCGCTCAGCGTGGCCGTGAAGGTGTCTGATGCGCCCCGCTTGATGGCGGCTGCCGAAGCTGTCAGTTGCACACCAGGCGCGGCCTTGGCAACGCTCAGCTTCACCTTTGCCGTGGCGCTGGCGTAGTTGGCGCTGGCGGGGGTGAAGGCCACAGTCAGAGTGTGCGATCCGGCCCCCAGCACCGTGCCAGCCGCCGGGGTGTAGGCATAACTTCCGGCGACCGCGGCCGTTGCGTCAAGCTGCGTTGCGGTCAGCGCCGCGCCATAGGTGATGGCTGCTGGGGCGGCCCAGGTGAGAGATGAAGACGCCTTGCGCACCGTTACACCGATCGCACTCGAGGTGAGGGAAGAGTAGTTACTGTCGCCGCTGTAACTGGCCGTGATCGAGTGCGTTCCTGCGGGCGGCGCGCTGACGGTGTACGTGGCCGCGCCGCTGGGCTTCAGCGCGCTCACGCCCAGTTGCGTTGCGCCATCCAGAAAAGTGACCGTGCCGGTGGGCGTCACGCCGGTGCCGCTGATCACCGCCGTCAAGGTGATCGATGCCCCATAAGTCACCGTGCTGGCCGACGCCTTGAGCGTGGCCTTGGGGGTAAACTTGCCGCTGACCGTGACGCTGACCGCGGCGGAAACCGCGGAGGCATAGTGCTGGTCGCCGCCATACGAAGCCGTCACGCTGTCGGTGCCGCTGGGCAGCTTGCTGGTGGTCAGGGTAGCCGCGCCGCTGGCATCGAGCGTGGCCGTCCCCAGCTTTGTCGTGCCCAGCTTGAATGTGACCGTGCCGGTGGGTACGGGTGTGCTGCTGGACATGAGGTGCTGACTGCTGGCATTCTTCGGCGGGGTCGAGCTGCCCAGCACCTTGGCCGTGAAGGTAACGGTCGCGCCGGCGCTGACCGCCGTGCTGCTGGCCGCCAGAGTGATGCGCGCCGTCAGCAATTGCGCAGTCAGCGCCACCGCTCCCGACGCGCTGGAGTTATAGTTGCCGTCGCCGCCATAACTGGCATTCACCTGATGCGACCCCTTGCCGATGGATGAAATGCCGGCCACCGTAGCCGTGGCAAATTCAGTCTCCGCCAGCAGCACGGTGAGGGTGTTGCCGCCGGCGTTGGCTACCGCCAGGCCAGACTTTCCCTCGCCGTTGAAGTCCCCCGCGGCGACAAAAGAGGGAGTGCTTCCCGTTGCCAGACTCGATGCCAGTGCGGTGAACGAGCCATCGCCATTGCCCAACAGCACGGTCAGGTTGTTGCCGCCGCTGTTGGCCACCGCCAGGTCAAGAACTCCATCCCCGTTGAAATCGCCCGCCGTGATCGACTCCGGCGCATTGCCCGCCGCCGCACTGGCCGCGACCGTAAACGTGCCGTCGCCATTGCCCAACAGCACTGTCACATTGCCGCCGCTCTTGTTGGCCACGGCCAAATCCAGCTTGCCGTCGCCATTGAAGTCGCCGACGGCAATGGAAACAGGCGAACCTTCGCTCTGCGGAGTGGAGGCCGCGGCTTTGAAGGTTCCATCGCCCTGGCCCAGCAAGATCGTCACATTGTTGCTGCCGCTATTGGCCACGGCCAGGTCTGGAATGCCATCACCATTGAAATCGCCCGCCGCGACGAAGCCGGGATTGACGGCCGCCGCCGGGCTGGCCGCGGCTGCCGCAAACGTGCCATCGCCCTGGCCCAGCAGCACCGTGACCGTGTTACTGGCTTGGTTGGCCACCGCCAGGTCCAGCTTGCCGTCGCCGTTGAAGTCGCCCACCGCGACCGAAAGAGGATCAGCGCCGGTCGCGGGGCTCGACTTGAGCGTGAAGGTTCCATCGCCTTTGCCCAGCAAGACGGCAACGGCACTGGAGCCAGATTCGGTAACGACCAGGTCCAGCTTGCCATCGCCATTGAAGTCGCCGGCCGCAAGGCCGCGCGGGCCTCCGCTGACAGGAATCGCTGCAGCCGCCGTAAAGCCGCCGCTTCCCTGCCCCAGCAGAATGGTGACCGTATTGGCGGCAAAGTTGGCCACCGCTAGATCAGCAATCCCGTCGCCGTTGAAGTCGCCCACCGCGACAGAATCGGGCTGAGAGCCGGTGGCTGGCGTGGAGGCGTTGAAGAGGCCGAGCCCTGCCGCGCCCGCACCCAGCGTAGCCGTGCCCAAAACCGCGTTGCCGCTGGTGGCGTCGACAAACGAAACCGTGCCGGTGGGCGAGGCAGCGCCCTCGACCGCCACGTGTGCCGTCAGCGTATAGCTGCCCGCCGCGCCGCTCTGTGCAATCGAAGTGACGCTGGGCAGCGCGCCAGTCACCGACAAGGGCGTCGCGCTTGAGGCGCTCGAACCCAACAGCGCGCCGCCCCCGCTGATGCCCGCGAAGACCGCCTTGTAGCTGTGACTGCCCACCGGGGGAATCAGCGTCAGAGTCGCCATGCCAGCGCTGGTCAGTTGCGCCGAGCCCAGCCGGTGCGGTCCGGCGCAGGAGGCGTCGCAGAAGCTAACGCTGCCGGGGTTGACCGGCGAGCCGTTCGCCTGCACCGTGGCCGTCAGCGTAATCGCGCTGCCCCAGGCAATGGTCGAAACCGCATTGCCTGCCGCGGTCAGCGCCAGGGTGGTGGTGGTAGCCGCCTGCCCGGCCAGCGAGGCCGTGGGCGACAGGCTGGCGGCATCGCTGGCGTCGCCGGCATACGAAGCTTCCACCAAATGCGCTCCCGCGCCCAGCGGCGCAATGCCGCTCACCGTGGCCGTGGCGGCCTGTGTGCCCGAGGGAAGCAGCACAGTCAGCGCCGTGCCGGAGTAGTTGGCCACCGCCAGTCCCGGTGTGCCAGAGCTGGTGAAATCGCCCACAGCCACGGAGACAGGGTTTAGCCCGGTGGCCTGCGTAGCCGGTTGCGCGGTCAAGCTGCCATCGCCCTTGCCCAGCAAGACTGTCAGCGTGTCGTCGTAGTAGTTGGCGGTTACCAGGTCGGCAACACCGTCGCCGTTCAGGTCGGCCAGGGCGATGGAATAGGGACCGTTGCCCGTAGCGGGGCTGGCCGCCGCAGTGAAACTGCCGTCGCCCTTGCCCAGCAGCACAGTTACCGTGCCGTCCTTGAAGTTGGCGACAGCCAGATCGAGGTTACCGTCGCCGTTCAGGTCGCCGGGCACCAGGGCGCTGGGCGCATTGCCAGTGGCCGGGGCTGCCGGGGCAGGCGTAAAGCTGCCATCGCCCTTGCCCAACAGCACCGTCACCGAGTTGCTGGCGGAGTTGGCCACCGCCAGATCGGCGATGCCGTCGCCGTTGAAGTCGGCAGTCACAATCGAGGCGGGCGCATTGCCGGTGGCCGGGCTGGCCGCCGTGGCCGCGAAGGCCCCCGCACCGTTGCCCAACAGAATGGTGACAGTGTTGCTGGCAAAGTTGGCTACCGCCAGATCGAGGTTACCGTCGCCGTTGAAGTCACCCACCGCCAAGCCGTCAGGCTGGCTGCCCACGCTCACTGGGCTGGCAGAAGGGGTAAAGTTGCCCGTGCCGTCGCCCAGCAGAATGCTCACCGTGCCGTCGGCCTCGTTGGCCACCGCCAGGTCAAGATTGCCATCGCTGTTAAAGTCGCCCACAGCCAGAGCCATGGGTTTGTTGCCGACGGCACGGTGAGCATTCTGC
>Ga0224528_1000280_pt1 | contig 42203 bp, 35 predicted proteins | sample CBST25metaG_2_FD_179888 | JGI IMG/M metagenome (GOLD analysis project Ga0224528, IMG submission 179888) | Peat soil microbial communities from Stordalen Mire, Sweden - C.B.S.T25 | ecosystem: Environmental > Terrestrial > Soil > Wetlands > Peat | place: Sweden: Norrbotten County, Stordalen Mire...
CTATATTACTGACATCTTCGATGTAAAAGACAATGGCCGAACGGCTAAGCCCTTCGGCCGCATCTTCTATACAAAAGACAAATCCCTTGTCTTCTATGGATACGATCTCGACAAACAGGCCGGCTATAAGCAGGCGGTGGCGTTCCAGGCTTGGGGCAGCGGAGATGCACAGCCGGACGTAAACCTGGGGCTGTTTTATCAGGATGGGACACAAAAAAGATGGGTTCTGCGATTTAACGACACCAAGACCCTTGCTCGGCTGAATAAGGTCTTCGTGACCGTTGAGCCGCGGGGCGGAAGCGCCAAACCAACAGGCAAGCAAATCCTGATGGCCTATCTTCGCGTACAGCCAAATCATCCGTAAAGATCGAGGGGATTGATACAACTCGTGGCGGCTGGCCGTAGATGGAAGGAACCCAATTCATCCTCGCACCCCTGGAGTTCCGCCGCATGAAACGACTCATTATCCTCCTCCTCTACGGATTTCTCCTTTCAATATCTCTGGTCAATGCCCAATCTACAAATGCCACCCTCAGCGGTGGCGTGACCGATCCCGCTGGCACGTTTATTGTGGACGCGGAGATTGACATCGCCAATGACACAACCGGCGTTGTTTATTCGACCAAGACAAACAGTTCCGGCATCTACTACCTTTCCGTTCTTCCTCCCGGACATTATCACGTCCAAGTATCGAAAATCGGCTTCAAGACTCTCATCAAACCGGATGTTGCTCTAAATGTGCAGAGCGCCCTCGCACTTAACTTCTCCCTGCCCGTCGGCGCAACCTCCGAAAGCATCACTGTTGATGCAGGCGCATCGTCCATCAATACAAGCGAGGCCTCCGTCAGCACAGTCGTTGATCGTAAGTTCGTTGAGAATATGCCGCTCAACGGACGAAGTTTTCAAGACCTGATTTCGATGACTCCAGGTGTTGTCACGCAGAGTCCTCAGACCCTTGGCGGAGTGCAGTCAATGGGCGATTTCAGTGTCAACGGGCAGCGCACCGAATCGAACTACTATACCGTTGACGGCGTGTCCGCCAATACCGGAGCAGGCGCCCCGAATGGATACGGACAGATCGGCACGAGCGGCTCAGTCGCAGCCTCAACAGCGCTAGGGACCACGCAAAGTCTTGTCTCAGTCGATGCACTACAGGAATTTCGAGTGTCGAGTTCCACGTATTCCGCCGAATACGGACGCTCGCCCGGCGGCCAATTTTCACTTTCCACTCGTTCGGGAACGAATCGTTACGGAGGTACGGCGTTCGATTATCTACGCAATGACATCTTCGATGCAAATGATTGGTTCAACAATCACAATGGCATCGCCAGAACTGCGCTGCGCCAGAATGATTTTGGCGGCACCTTGGGAGGACCAATCAACCTTCCGCACCTCTACAGAGGCATCGATCATAGTTTCTTTTTCTTCTCGTATGAAGGACTTCGGCTTGTTCAGCCTGTCGCAGCAACAACGCAGTATGTTCCCTCGTTAGGAGTCCGGTCCGCAAGTGCAGCAGCTATCCAGCCAATCTTTAACGCCTTTCCTGTACCAACAGGATCAGAAATTGAGGTAAACAGCGCTCCAAGCGGACTGTCTCCATTTGTCGCCGGGTACTCCTTGCCAAGCCAGATTGACTCTACTTCAGTACGCTTGGACCATTCAATCACCAGCCGAATGTCCGCATTCTTTCGTTTTGCGAATACACCGAGCTATGCCCAGACACGTAACCTCTCCGCTGTCTCCGAAAGCCACGTCAACAGCCAGACCTACACGGCGGGAGTAACCAACCAGTTCGCCGGGCGTCGAAGCAACGAGTTCCGATTTGGCTACGTCTCCAGCTCTTCGTCAATCAACGAATATCTCGACGATTTTGGGGGCGCTACACCGATTGATATAAGCGCTGCGATGGGAGTTCCAGGCGCGACGAAGTTCACGGACTTTTACCCGTATATCACCATTACAGGTGTCGGTGATTCGACCATCGAGCAGACGAATTCAGCTAATCACATGCGGCAATGGAACCTTACCGACACGGTAAACCTGACCTTCGGCCGGCACCAACTCCGGATCGGCATCGATGAACGCCGTATCCATAGCCCGCTCACTCCATCCTCGCCCTATGGAGGAGTCGACTATTACGACCGGGATTCCATGATCCAAAATGTTGCAGGCGATGGCGCCATTGCCAAGGTCGTCTCATCCGAACCCATCTTCCAGGAGTTCGCAGCATTCGCACAGGATGACTGGCGTTTAAGTCACAGTGTTTCGCTATCAATGGGACTCCGCTGGGAAGTGAATCCTCCTCCTACCGAAGCACATGGGAAAGCGGCTTACACAGTACTGGGCGATGTTAATGTCCCATCCTCATTGACCTTGGCGCCGCGGGGAACACCTCTCTGGCACACAACCTTCTTTAACTTTGCTCCGCGTCTAGGCATCGCTTGGACCGCCCGTTCCGAACCTGGCCAGGAGACCGTCTTCCGCGCCGGTGGTGGAGTTTTCTACGACACTGGGAACCAAACAGCAGCACTCGGTTTCAGCGGTGCAGGCTTTCTTGGTTTGGACTACTACTACAATGTAACGCTCCCGTTTGCATCATCACAGTTCGACATTTCGACCGCCGCAACACCTCCCTATACTTCAGGAATCTATGCATTCCCATCACATCTGCAGCCCCCCTATTCCCTGCAATGGAATGCAAGCGTGGAACAGGCCCTTGGAAAATCGCAGACCATGTCAGTTTCGTACGTGGCATCAAGCGGCCGAAGGCTGCTGCAAGAGCAACGTCACGTCGTGAGCGCGTTGAACCCCAATTTCAGCACGATCCTGTATTTTCCCGGCGGTGTTACTTCAAACTATCAAAGCCTGCAGGTCAAATTCCAGCGCGGTATATCGCGTGGTTTGCAGGCGCTGGCGAGCTATACATGGTCCCACTCGCTCGATTTTGGTTCGACGAACTCCGCCTATCCCTTGACCCATGGGAACTCTGACTTTGACCTGCGTCACAACTTCGAGGGTGGACTATCCTGGGAGCTTCCACATCCAACCATGAATTTCTTCATGCGCCAGGCTTTTGGCGGTTGGGGATTGGACGGTCGCGCGATGGCCAGGACCGCTTTCCCGATTACATTGCGGGGAAGCCTGCGAACGGATGCAACGGGCAACCGGTATTACAGCGGGGTCAATTACGATGCGTCGAAACCTGTATACATCTACAGCAATCAATATCCCGGCGGACGGGCGCTCAATGGCGGCATTCATCAGTCTAATCCTGCATTCACATTGCCTTCGGGGACTGCGTCTGGAAATGCCTCAAGGAATTTTGTCCGCGGGTTCAACGCAGTACAATTCAATGCTGCGCTGAGAAGAGACTTTCCGATCAGTGAACGCCTGCACCTTCAATTCCGCGCGGAGACGTTCAATCTTCTGAACCGTGCGAATTTCGGCTACGTGGACCCGACACTGTCAGACAGCCAGTTTGGCCAGGCAACCAAGACGCTCGATCAAAGCCTGGTATCGATGAGTTCGCTCTATCAACAGGGCGGGCCGCGTTCGATGCAGTTTGCACTCAAAGTGCTTTTCTAAGATTTCATCTCGTTCAGCTTATTGAACTGACTGCGTTTGCAGCCGGAGGAAGAGTTTGCGCGCGTTTGTAATCATGTTATCGATATTTTGTGAGGCCATATTACTGCTCCATGCAGGCACGGAGAAAGGGCCTTTACGCCCCTTCACCGTGCGCGATGGAATCGAGATGACCACGTTTAGTAATCCATACACGCGCTCTCCGAATGCACAATGCCAGATATCGCCTGACGGAAACGCATTTTTTGTGGTCACGACCCGTGGCATCCTTGCCACAGATCAACTCCAGTCGGAGCTATGGCTGTTCATCGCGAAGCAGGTTTCCGGCTACATTCATGGACATGCGTCGCGCCCTCCATCACCTCGCCTGCTCTTCAAACACACCGTGGTTCCGAAGGCGCTTCAATACAACTCCTACGGCGCCGTGATTACCAAGGCGCAATGGTCCAGCGACTCGCACTCGATTCTGTTTCTTGCTGAGGAAGGCGATGGCAAGCAACGCCTGCTTCGCATCGGTATAGGCAATCGAGCATTGAACGTTCTCACACCGGCTGAAATCAACGTCGAAGATTTTAGCGAAGCAGAAGGCACGGTTGTCTTATCGGTAAAGAGCACGGCTGCATCGCGAAGCAATTTCCTGCCCGGCGTCCAAATCAATAGAGACGCGGCTGTGGTTACCGATCTGGCGCTTCCAGATATTCTCTTTCCAAACCGACTGCAGGGTTCCGGATCGCCGGATCTTCCGAGAGATCTTTGGGTGAAACGCGGAACACATCTCACGCGCATCAATCAGATTTCCGGTGATGGAGCCTGGCATTTCCCGGAATCCGCAGCCGTTCAATTCCGTCCGGCGATTTCGCCAAACGGCCATGCTTTCATCGCAGCAAAGCCTGCCGAGCATATTCCAGAGACCTGGAACAAATACCAATTTGCCTCTGACAAATACCGATTTGAAAAGCTCGAAATCAAGCACGATCCGTCGGGGCTTATCTGGAGTTGGCCGTGGGAATACGTCTATGTCAATCCGGGCCGGCGCGAGGTGTTTCCACTGGTAGACGCACCGAGTGCAATCCAGGCAGGCTACTACGATCCTTTTTTTGCCAAGTGGTCGGGCGATGGGAAACGCGTTCTTGTAACGAGCACGTATCTTCCAAATCAAGGTGCGGCAGAGGGCGAGTCGCGCCCCTGCGCGGTCGCCGTATTCACGGTCGCAGACCGGACAACTTCCTGTGTGGCATACACGCGCTTTCCTCAATCCGACATACATCTTGAATCGGCATCCTTCGGCGTTACCTCGAACGATGTGGTGATTCTGTGGATGTCTGCGGGACAGACAGAGAGCGAGACGTTTAGGAAAGAGCATGGGACTTGGGCACGCGATGTGAGCCCGGCGATTCGCGCCAAAACGGATGTTCATCTCCGAGCTTATCTGAAGCAAGATATTGATCAACCTCCCAGTCTGTGGGCGGCCGAAACAACAGGCAACAACAGTAAGGAAATCTGGAACCCAAACCCCAAGTTTTCCCAAATCGCTCGCAGCGCAGCTTCCGTGTATCGCTGGCTGGACAGTACCGGATACAACTGGAGCGCTGGCCTCGTTCTTCCTCCGAATTTCGTCCGTGGACACCGGTACCCGCTGGTTATCCAGACACACGGGTTCTTCAGCGAACATGAGTTTCTTTTGGATGGCGCTTATACCACGGGCTTTGCTGCCCAAGCCCTGGCATCCGCAGGTATGGTCGTTTTGCAGATGGGTGACCGGACGGATCGGCATATCCGCCCCGCCAGAGAGGAAGCCTCCCTGATGGGCCTCGCATTTCAGTCGGCCATCGATCACTTGAATTCTGATGCCTTGATTGATCCTACAGCGGTGGGTATTATCGGCTTCAGCAGGACAAGCTGGTACGTCGAAGATGCGCTCATCCGGTTTCCGCATCTGTTTAAAGCCGCAACGATTATTGATGGCGTTGACCAGAGCTATATGAGTTACATGCTGTTCTGCACGGAATACCGGGAGTGCCGTATCGATCACGAGAACGCCAATGACAGCACACCGTTCGGAGAACATCTGGCGGCATGGCTGCGGTCGGCTCCCGGATTCAATCTGGATAAGGTCCAGACTCCGCTACGAATTGAAGCCATCGGCGCCACTTCAATTCTCGGCGAATGGGAGACCTACTCATCCCTGACGCTGCAAAGAAAACCTGTTGACCTTGTCTACCTGCCGGATGCGCAGCATATCCTTCAAAAACCGCTAGAACGACTCGCATCTCAACAAGCCAATGTGGACTGGTTCAGTTTTTGGCTTAAGGGTACGATTCCAGTGGAATCCCCGTTCCACGATTGTGAGCAATCGCATTGGGCTGCGATGTTCACGCGAATGCAAGTAGAAAAGCGGCGGGATTGATGGATTGTGACATATGTGACAGAGGCCGGCGCACGTTCTGCGCCGGCCTCTGTAGTTAAGGGAGATCAATCCCGGTTATTCGTCGGCTTCGTACGCGGCGCCGTTGGTGCGTTGGAGCACGTCGATGCTGTCGCCTGGCATGCCCTGCTTTGCACCCTGGATAATCGCTCCAGCGGCAACGGTATTGATGATTGTCGGTTTTTCGTAGCGCATATGGTCCTCTTTTCATGTTCGAATTTCCATTCACCGGTGACACCGCGCGCTGGTTTGCCGGGAATGGAGCCTGATCGTGACATGGCCTCTGGCGTTTACGCTGCAAGCCGCCCGGCTGTCGCGAAACTCTTGAGCCAGAGCTCAAACTGAATGGCCCTCATCAGGGATTGCCACTCTGAACTCTGACCTGATTGAATTTGTTGGAGATGGACCAGGAGAAGGCGCTCATCGACCAATGACAGCTTTCCAATTTCGGATCCGGTCAGAAGCGACTGGATATCGCTCACATGGCTTCTAATCGCCATCAACGGTCCGCGCATCACGTAGGCTTTTCTCCTCCTGTTGAGAATTTGCGGCGGAAGAATTCCCCGCAACGCTCTGCGTTGCAGAGAACGGCGTTCACCAGGACGTAGCAATTGGCTTGCCGGAACGCGCAACAAGAAGTCCACGAGATCGCGGTCAAGAATTGGGTATCGGTATTCAAGCCGAGTGCGGAGATATGGAAAGTGTCCTGGCAGAGAGTCTATGATTGACCACCAAGATCGAGATGCGTCCCATGCGCTCGCGGTCGTTCCAGGTCTGTAGGACAGGATCGGCCTTTCCAATTGCAACTCACGAACCAACTGCCGGCACTGGAAAGTGATCCAAGGCGGAAACGCCCGCAAAGTCTGCTCTGCCGGAAGAATCATTTCCATGCCGAACCGCGCGACATCTGCCATCGTGTGGTAGATCGGCATTCGCTTGGAAAGGCTCCAGGCAAATGCCTGCCGAAAGAACGGAACTGCGCTGCCCTCAAGAAAATAGTCAAGCAGCTCCGCCGCCGGGTTAGGAACCCCGCCAAGCAGTTCATCCCCTCCGATGCCGGACAGGATCGCCCGGTATCCGCGACTACCAACCACCGCTTCAAAGTCCGCTTCTCCCTGCGCTGCCGATTCGTCCGCTCCCGGCAACAGATAAATCGATGGCGATGGAGTGAAGTTTGGTTTTCGATTCGAGAGGTTGATGTGGATGCCGCTTTTGCCGCGCCATGCTTCCACTGCTTTGAAGTAGGGTTTTTCATTCCAGTCAGGCTCCGAGTCATCGAACAGCGAAACCGTGTCGAGAAACTGATCCTGCGATTGACCTCGTCCGCGCCAGATTGCATCCGACATACACACGATGGAACTGGAGTCCATACCTCCGCTAAGTTGCGCAATGACCTGTGATCCGTCGACGGTGCGGCGTTCGACAGACTGACGAAAGAGCAGGTGGAAGTGTTCTTCGTATTCTGCATCGTTCTTGTAGCGGACAGTACCCCGCGGTAGCCATTGCCAATGGGGCCGGCACGAGCATTTGCCGTCTCGGAACAACAGATAGTGAGCGGGAGGAACAGACCGAATGCTGCGGTAAGGAGTTTGATTGTATATCTGGGCGCCAGTCAAATAGCAGGCGGCATATACTTCATCCAAATCCAGCCCGTCTCGCTCTGCGAGGAGAGTTTCAAGGCAGCTGGACCACAAGACCGTATTCTTTTTGAACTCGAAGTAGAGTGGTCGAATTCCGGCATGATCGCGAGCGAGGTAAAGCGACCTGGTGTTTTCGGACCACAAGCCAAGCGCCCAGTCTCCGACCAACTTGGAAAAGCAGGCCTCGCCCCACTTCTCAAACGCAGCAAGGACGATTTCCGAATCTGCAGTCGCCTCGGCATCGAGGCCCAAAGGCCCACAGAGATCCTGATAGTTATCGATTCGACCATCGAGCGCCAGCATGTTGCCAGATCGATCTACGATGGGACCGGAGTCGAGTCTCGACCGTAGATGCGTATGAAACGGCTGAACCCCCATGCTGACTCTTCCTAAAGAGCGGACTTGTGTTCCATCCAAGGCGTAGCTCGCAGTGGTCTGCGCAAGCAGACGCACTCTTCCGTCTTTGATCGTCGATCCTTGAGGCGCGCACACGCCGAATTGAATGCTCATGGCAACTCTCCCGTCTAGCACCGCTCCAGTTCTCGATAGATTTCGTGCATGTACGGCTTGTCGCTTACCACAACGCCACCGACCTCAACCCATGCGTGCGACTTGAATGGGAGCATCTGCGCCCCAATCACCATTTCTGCCGGAATTCCGTGACGCCGCAGGAAGATCGCTGTACTGACGGACCGCTGGAGACAGAGAACCCGCTTTGGGTAAAACACACAAGCAACATCCATCGCATGGCAGATCACATCAGTCTGCAATCGAGTTGCCCTGCCGATCGCCCGACCTTGCACCCAGGCGTGCAATGCTGGAAAGCCTCTGGCAAACATCAGAAACTCCGTCCCCAGAAGCAACAGAAAGCCCTCAGCGACAAGCCGCTTCATCTCATTCCTCCTTTGGAACCTGAATTCTAAGTTCTCGACACAGAAAGACGATCCTGCGGGCACCCTGACCGAGAGCGGAAGAACAGGTGAATGCCCCCGTTCGGCGCTATGGTCGACTAGAACCGGATAGTGTTGCGCGGCGCGCTCCTGGAACAGGGCAGCCATCTTCCTGACATGGGCAGGATTACATTGGTCATCGTTGTCTCCAGTCACGAACAGAACCGATGGATAATCGATATTTCTGCGCACTCGGTGATAAGGAGAATAGCGGAGCAGTGCGTGGAATTCTGCCACGTTCACGACGCTGCCATATTCCGATCTCCATTTCGAGCTTGATCGAAACGTTCGTAGCAAACCATGTCGAGTAGAGGAGCTATGGACAAGACTGCCCAAAAAAGATCCGGCTGCCGGGTCATCTGTTTCTGGCAAGGACCGGTCCTCAAGCCAGCGGCACGGATCAGTGAGGGGGACACCGTGAATCATCTCTTCGATAGGGGAATGAGAAATACAGCTTAATGGCATAGCGCCTCCAATAGCTCAGGCTCGCGCGCCGCCCGGTCCATGCAGCGTACAAGCGTGCGCGCATAGGACAGTCGGTGCGGATCGTTTCGTTCAGAAGAGTTCAACCAATTGCCGCGGCCATAGAGGGTCGAGACAATCGCCATGAGCGGCATGTAAACGAAACCTTGTTCAAACACGTGTGGATCATAGTTGGTAGCCCAAACGTCCCGGTATTTGCATCGGAGGAGACGGTTGATGAATTCACGGGCATTAAGGTTCTCCACTTTGTTCAGCAACAACAAATGCTGGAGAGTACTCAAGGGATTGCCAAGGTACGTCTCGCACCAATCGATGAACTGACAGTATCCAGCACCTGTGACGATATTGCCGAGATTGATATCGCCATGCACGATGGTTTCGGGAAGATTGAGACTGGCCATGCGGCGACATACTTCTTCAAAGATCGCGTGGAGATCCTGTATCCGCTGCCTTTCAAGGCGCGGAGCTTGGGTGGAGATCTGCATACTCATCGCTTCTTCCAGATAGTTGAACAGCGCGGCGGAGTGCTTCTCGAAGACCCCCATTCCCTGATCGAATGCCCCCGCATTCAGAAGATCTAGAGTGGCTCCATCAGTCTTCATCTGAAGTTTCGCCATCGATTCCACGACCTCTTCGAGAAGCACGAGTAGCCCTAGCGGTTCTGCTGGAATCTCTGGTATCTGGGTTGCCTCACCCGACATCAACCATGCGTTCCATTCAGGCTTCGTCGAAACCAACTCCGGCAGATACCCCGTATTTAGCTTCGCGAGATACGTCGTGATCGACAGCTCATGAGCGTTTGGCTTTCCGGTCGCCTTCAGCCAATAATCGCAATCATCTTCCGTGTGCAGGCGCACCAAGGAAAACCCTCCGCCCGCGTTGAACTGCTCGATCTCGCGTTTTGTTGAGAGCCTTTTCCCGGTTGCGCCTTCCATCCATGCGATAGCCTTATCGATCCAGCCGACCTGAGAGAAAGCGCTATTACCGTTGACCTTCTCAGTCAGCATGGACAGAAGGCGTTCTCGCTGAGACTCCGATAGCTCGGTATGGTGAATTTGCGTCAATGCAATTGGTGTCAGCTTGATCGGGTCTTCGATCATGAGGACTTCAGCCACTGCAACCGGTGAAGACTCCTCTGTCGATGGGAGAAAGTCAAGACAGATGGCATACACATTCCAGGTGATCTTGATGGCTCTCTGCAATTGGTGCGCAGGCCGTGTCCATGCTGGAATCTCCACCCGCGGCAGTCGAAAGCCATCAACCGTATCGAGTGCCAGCATTCGACGCGAATCTTGCTGCACAAGAGCGATCCGGTACTCGATCATTTCAGAAACGACGTCCTGAGTCGGCATACAGAGCACTCCCTCTCAATGCAGCAGCAGATGCTTCTGTTTCAAGGTATTGAGAAACTCGCGCACATCCCGATCAACCACAGCGGAGTCCTCGCCTGTCTCTTGCGCCAGATTGGCGATGATGGTTTCAACCGGCTTGCCGCACTCCAGAGCCTGCCACACGTATGCTCCAGTGGGATTGAGCGTCGAGATCATGCCACGCTTGGTATCCAAGATGGCAGCGCCATCCTGGTTCGCAATGGTTCGTAAATGAGTGCCGGAATCTCTCATGCGCGTCTCCTCGCAAATCCGGCCCACTTGAAACAGGCCGGAATGAGACAGAGCTTAGCGCGAATTACGATGTTTGCAGATGAAAATTGCGGAGATGGCCAAACTTACTCTCGCGGACAAAATCCAAAGGGGTTGCACCACTTGAAAGCTACATCCGTGGTGCAATGGCAAGATGCCATTTTGGCCAAAATTACATCGTGGGATGACAGATGCTTCCGATGACGCTGCTAGACCGGAATAAGAACGCAGCTTGCGCGCCATAAATCTTTAAGTTCATCCTTGGCGAGCGTAGTTTTCGATCCATGCCCGCGGACACTGGATAACAGCGCGTATTTAGCGCCGTCTCTTTCGAGATAGCCGCAGATGATATTGAATCCTCTGCGAAACACATAGATGGGCCGTGACCATCCGGTTTTTCTCTGTTCGCTCTGGACGTCGGAAATCGCCGGAGCTTTTTCGAGAAACATCCACGAGCCAGGAGCAATTGCGGGATCGAGACCTTGAATTGCGCACCCGTTGGCTAAGCGCAGCGCCCGGTCACTCCACAGGTGCAATTCGGGGAACTTAACAGACAGCAGCGGAGCCCATTCGACAAGTTCGCTCCGATATACCTCCCACGCTTTGACAGGTTGGGGCAAACGCACTTCTGGACTTGTAGCCAACACATCGGCCCATTGTCTTGCATTGAGCAGAGTTTCCAAAGAGAAACGCCCCGTATCGGTAACGAGAGAACCTCCCGTTCTGAGCGCGTCCGTGTAACGCACAAAGTTTGCCACCGTAAAATAGATCAAAGAATCCACGTGCGGTTCCGAAGGAGTAAATGCTCGATAACGGCGCTCCGTCCGCTGACTCGGACTGGAACCAAAAACTTTCCGGAAGGCTTCTCGGACCAACTGTTCCTCATCCTTCGTCCTTTTGAATCGCATATGCCCGGTTGCGAAAAGGGCGTTCCTCGTCAGTTGCTCCATGGGCAGGATCAGATCGGCACAATCGCCACAGAGTGGGAGGGAATACCGCGAGGGATACTCGGGTGATGGAAGCGTCAAAGCAAACATCCGGGCACGCCCCACGATCCGCATCGCGCCCGGATAGTCGAAATTCTGAGGGCCAAGATACGCTCTTTCCGAAGTGAGTAACTGTAGTTTGCCGCGTGATACGACGCAGCGGCTGCAGCGGTAACCATTGCCGAATTGAAGCAGATAGATCACGCGCGGATTCGGATGGAATCTTTCATTCTCCGCGATGGGTTCTACTAAAGCCAGCGATCCGGGTGGAAGACTTGATCCCAGGCTGTCCTCTGTTCCCACATGGACGAAGAAGATGCCTGGCCGAAGCCAGCCAGCTTCTTCCAGAACCCGTATAGGAATGCCGGTTTGCCATCTGGTCACCAAGTCGCCCAACATCCCGCTGAACCCGGATATTTCTTCCGATGCGAATTCCAGTGGCAGATCAATCAGCCGGTCACGCTCGAACGGATATGACTCAACAATGTGAGTCCGTCCACCGTTCAGCCGCAAATCGCATTCCCGGAGTTTTACCAGATTGTAACCAAACAGACGGTGTGCTCCCTCATTCGTCAGCCTAGCCATATCAGCGACTTCATCGACCATGTTGAGCGTGGGGTGCTCTTTGGTGCGCGGGAGATTCGACAGGAGATCCTTGATCCCGACCTCGCGCCGCTCGTAGGCACGGCTCTCCTGCTCGCCGGCAGGCTTGATTTGACGATAAAGATCGCGTATGTGAACTAAGGCATCAGCAATCTCACCACGGGTGACAGGTCTATACATAACGATGTCCCCTTTTTCGAGAGTCTCAGCACGTAACCTGCGTAATCGCAGATGAACGACAGATGAATTGAACGAGTCACGGTCAGACCTTGATCTTCTTGACGACAAGCCATCTTCTCTGAAAAGAATCCCGCGTGGGCGGGAGACATCATTGTTGAACGTTCCCGTTGCATGACGTAGCTGACCTTTCTTCACCGCGCGCCGCAATACGGCGCGGGTGAAACATCACGGGAAATTTGGGATACCCGTGATCCATTGTTTCGGTCTTATAGCAAGTCTGCCTTCCTGCGTTTGATATTGCAAGCCAAACGAAAATGCAGAAGACGATAACGCAATGACTTCAATGATTTGACGAGCAAACTTATCAACATGGAAGGAACATGCCCAGATTTGTAAGACGTTCCCTGTCGGCGAATGTCGAAACCTTCGCCGACGCATCTAATCAGCGGAGGTTTTACCCATGCGAACCGCATTTTCCATTCCATCCATCGCGCTCCTCAGCTTGGCATTCGCCATCTGTGGCCAAAACGCTCCCGGCCAGGACAGCCAGACCCAACCCCCTGACACATCCCAGCCTTCCGCTCAGCCTCAGGCCCAGCCCCAACCCGAGCAACGCAGTCCCGGTGGCGACGTTGGCAGCGGTGCAGGAGACATCGGCAAAGGAACAGCCAAGGGTACAGGCGCCGCAGCCAAGGGCGTCGGGAAGGGTGCGGGTGAGCTTGTCACCCTTCACCCCATAGACGCCGCAGGCAATGTCGGAAAGGGCGCGGCCGTTGCCGGCAAGGACGTCGGCGTTGGCGCCGCCAAGGGAACAGGCAAAATCGCCAAGGGCACCGGCCGGGGGATTGGCAGGATATTTCACCATCACCATAACCCGCAGACACCACCGCCTCCATCCGAGCCACAAAACTAAGGCTGCTTGACGGTAGAAGGGGGTAGGCAGGAGTGGAACAAAAGAGAGGGCGTAGGCCAATGCTCCGGCTGAATAGTATCTCGTCAGCTTTGTTCTTGCCTGAGTCAACCACCGGACCGAATAAAGTTGTGGCGGCGGAGGCGTGTGCGGTAAAAGGACCATCAATGGAAGTCGTGCGAGCGAACTTCAATGCTGGTGATTTCAAGCGGTGCGATGAGTTGCGCCTTGACGTGGACCACGCCGTCTTGATTCTGGACGGTGCCTTCAATACGCAGGAAGCGGTTGCGCGTGACGACGATGCGATTCTGCTCGAAGATGTCAGGCGTGAGAATTACGTTGGCGATGCCGGTTTCATCTTCGAGCGAGAGAAAGACAAAGCCCTTGGCAGTGCCAGGACGCTGGCGAGCGATGACACAGCCGGCGATGCGGACAGCACGGTGATTGTCGCAGTGCGAAAGGTCGTTGGCAGAAAGAAAGCCTTCGGCACGCAGCGCGGCGCGGTAGTAGGCCATCGGATGCGGACCGGTGGTGATGCCGGTTCCAGCATAGTCTGCGGTCAGGCGTTCGTCGGTGGTCATCTGCTTGAGCGGCGTGGATGGACACCCGGATACTGACTCGTTTCCAGTTCTGCGGAGAAGCGGGCCGACAGGGCGTCCGGCCTGCTCGACCTGCCAGAGCGCATCGCGGCGATGTTCGACTTCACCGATGAAATTGAGTGCGCCGATCCGCGCCAGAGCGACCAGCTCTTTCCGGTTGAGTTCGGGAACGCGCTGCGCCATTTCCTCAATCGATGAGAAGGCTCCATCGCGATTGCGAGTAACAAGCAGCGCCTCTGCCGAGAAAATACGCAAGCCTTTTGCATAGTTGAGGCCAATGCGAAGCGAGAGCGAACCATTCGGTTCCGTTTCAAGCGTGCAGAGCCAATCGGAGCGTTGCACATCGATAGGGTGTACGCGCAGGCCGTGGCGCTGCGCATCCTTGATGAGCACCGCGGGTGAGTAGAAGCCCATCGGCTGATTGTTGAGCAGCGCGCAGGTGTATGCGGCCAGGAAGTGAACCTTGAGATAAGCGGAGGCATAGGCGATCAACGCAAAGCTGGCCGCATGGCTTTCAGGAAAACCGTACATTGCAAACGAAGCGATGCTCTGCACGATATTGTTCTGCGCTTCAGCGCCGATGCCGTTGCGCGTCATGCCTGCGCGCAGCCGGCCTTTGAGATTCTTCATGCGCTGCATGGAGCGGCGCATTCCGACGGCGCGCCGTAACTCGTCAGCCTCCGCGCCGGAAAAGTTGGCCACAGCCATTGCCATGCGCAACAACTGCTCTTGAAAAAGTGGAACGCCGAGAGTGCGCTTGAGCACGGGTTCGAGCGATGGATGCGGATAGGTGACCGGTTCCTTGCCCTGGCGGCGGCGCATGTATGGGTGCATCATTTTGCCGACGATGGGGCCGGGGCGAATGATGGCCACCTGCACAACAAGATCGTAAAAACGCGTGGGAGCGTTTTGCGGAATCGATGCCATCTGCGCGCGGCTCTCGATTTGAAACATTCCCACGGTGTCGGCCTTGCGCAGCGTCGCGTAGACAAGCGGATCTTCGGGCAGCGCAGCCAGGTCCACCTGCTTGCCGTAGTGGCGCGGGATCAGCTCGATTGAGTCCTTGAGCGCGGCCATCATGCCCAGTCCGAGCAGGTCCACCTTGATGAGGCCCATCTCGGCGCAGTCTTCCTTGTCCCACTGAATGACGGTGCGGCCCTGCATCGACGCGCGCTCGATGGGGACAACGCGGTTGAGCATTCCGGCGCAGATGACCATGCCGCCAGAGTGCTGGCCGAGATGGCGCGGCAGATCCTTCATGCGCAGACAGAGATCGAGATAGCGCGCGATGCGTGGATGACGAATGTCGAAACCGGCCTGCTCGAAGCGGTGCTCCATCGTGTCATTCTCGCCGCGCCACTCCCAGTGACCCATGAGGCTGGAGAGCCGCGCAATCTGTTCCTCCTCGAAGCCAAGCGCCTTGCCAACCTCGTTCGATGCCGAGCGGCTGCGATAGGTGATGACGTTGGCGGTCATGGCCGCGCCAAGCTGGCCATAACGCTCGTAGATGTACTGAATGACCCGTTCGCGCTGCTCGCCGGAAGGCAGATCGAGGTCGATGTCGGGCCACTCGCCGCGATTCTCGTTGAGGAAGCGCTCGAAAAGCAACTCCATGCCGACGGGATCGACGGCAGTGATTTCAAGCGCATAGCAGACGGCCGAGTTGGCTGCCGAGCCACGTCCTTGCACAAGGATTCCATGCTTCTGGCAGTAGCGGATGAGATCCCAGACAATGAGGAAGTAGCCGGCGAAGCCGAGCTTGGCAATGAGCTTCAGTTCGTGCTCGACCTGGGCGAGGGCCTTGTCGAGCAGATGGCGCTTGGACGGAACAGTGTAGCGCAGGTGCACGCCTTCCTCGACGCGCTTGGCCAGGAAGCTGTCCATCGTTTCGCCCTCGGGAACGGGATAATGCGGGAACTCGTAGCCGAGATGGTCGAGTGTGAATGTGAGACGGTCGCTCACGATGCGCGTGTTGGCAATCGCTTCGGGAATATCGCGGAAGAGCGCGGCCATTTCACCGCCAGAACGCAACAGGCGCTGGCCGTTTGCCGTAAGCAGGCGGCCCGCCTCGTCGAGCGTGGTGTGATGGCGAATCGCGGTCAGCACGTCCAGAATCTCGCGGTCCTCTTCGGTGCTGTAGCGCACGCCGTTGGTTGCAATCACCGGCAGATGCAATTCAGATGCAAGATTTAGCAGTAATTGATTGCGAGACTCCTCATCACGTTGCTGGTGGCGCTGGAGCTCAAGATAGAGATGGCCACGTCCATAGATGGAGGAAAGTCTCTCTGTAATCTTGCGTGCTTCCGTCGGGCCGCAATTTGCCAGCGCGGCTGCGAGCGGGCCTTCGTCGCCGCCGGTGAGGCAAATCAGTCCAGCGGAGAATTCTTCAAGATCATCCAGCGTGGCTGCGCCCTCGGCCTTGGTCACCTCGCGCATTTTGAAGCGCGTGATGAGCTGGCAGAGATTCTGGTAGCCGGTCGGCGATGCGCAGAGCAGTAGAATGCGCGGCGGTTCTGCCGGACACTGATGCGGCAGCCATGCCGGCGGCGTGAGCCTGTTGCCAAAAGAACTAACTGCAATCTCCGCGCCAATGTGCGCGCGAAGGCCGAGCCGCTTTGCAGTCGTGTGAAAGCGCGCCACGCCGTAAAGTCCGTTGCGGTCGGCGAGAGCCATCGCAGGGAGGCCGAGTTGCACCGCGCGCTCGACGAGCGCTTCTGGCTGTGAGCCGCCGTCAAGAAAGCTGAAAGCACTGGCGGTATGCAACTCCACATAATCGGAACCGTTGGGGGAGTCGTTAGTCATAGAAAGCCTCAAGGCACCAGCGGTCTTGCGCGTGATCGAGCACCAAAAGACAGGCAACGGGTGAGCTGTCCTGCGCCTGCGCCAGCACGTCCCACTCGTCGGTATCCCACGAGTCTGCGGCCCACCAACTCCCCTGGCTGCGCCATGGACCGAAGGCCGCCTCAACCCGATAGCTTCGTTGACCATCATGGAAGATCGCCGGCCGATCGGCGCGCATCACCATGCGCACGGCGAGCGGCGGCCGCATCCTGCGCAGAGCCATGTGCGGACGCTGAACTTTCGTTTCGGCAGAATGGTACTCTGCAACAAAGCTTTCCATGCGAAAGCTACCGGCGCGATGCGTATCTTCCAGCACCGGCGAGCCAACGCGATCCTCGCCGGCAATGGCCTTCAGCCGGGCAATCGTCACATCCAGCCGCGAAGGCTCTGGAGTCTGCGGCGCGAAGAGCCCGAGTTGCACCTTGCTTGATTGCCCGGCCTCGGCGGTCATCGTCAGCGATTGCACCGCAGCCTGCGGCGGATGCGCGGCAATTTCCAGTTGCAGCAGCTTGAGCAGAAACTTGCGATCGACGGAGGGCAGCGCTGGCCGGATCAGGAGCCGATGAACCGGACTGCCTTCCAATTTCATCTCCACAGCGAATGTCGCCAAAGACAGCGCCTTTGCTACCGCGCGCGCAACCAGGCAATCGATCATGCGCGCACCAACAAAGAGCAGCGAGTCCATCTGCTCGACAGGCGTTTCAAACTCGCAGACTTCCTTCAAGGAGAACTCCGGCTCGAAGGGTTGGAAGGTGTGCGAGGCCGTGCCGTGAGCCAGTTCGCGCCATCTGCGAGCCTCTGCGCCGAGCCGTGACACTAGTTCCGCCTCGGGCAGCGCGGCCAGCTCGCCAAGCGTGCGAATGCCCCAGATGGCAAAGGTCTCCTCGTGCTCTGGAGCAAGGCACAATGCCGCGATGGGCAACTTCGCCAGCGCGTGTGCCTCTTCGCCTTCAGCGATTACCGTGATTCCGCGTGATGCAGCGGCCTTCAGCCGCGCCGTATGAAAGTTCGCGCTCATCGCAATCGAAATGCGAAAGCCAGCCTCGGTCAGCGCAGTACGCAGCCTCTCGGCAAGCTGTTGCGGTGGGCCAAAAAGCAGTTCCGTGCCCGCAATATCGAGGACAAATGCGCAGACCGTTCCGCCGCTTACATCTTCGATGCGCGGAGAAAAGTTGGACGCGCACTCCAGCAGCACCGCGCGCGCAGCCGTCTCGCCTTCCGTGGAGCGCGGCAACAAATGCAGCCCGGCAATGCCTTCTGTCTCCAGCCGCGTCATCCCAGGCACAGCGCCGCGCAGTCGCGCATTGCGGTTCAGGGCGCAGATCGTCTCCAGCGGCGGGCGGCCTTCAAGCACGGCCACCGGCTCCGACTGCAAATCCTGCCGCAACCGCAGCAATGCCTGCGCGGGAAACTCCGCCGCATGAACACAGAGATAAAGCTCCCGGTTCATGAACGCTCCTCCGCAGCCCAACTGGTTGCGGACGACCAACTGGAAACAGGCGGTTTTCGTGCTCCAGTCCAACCGGGCGAGAAGCGCTGGCGTTCGCGACGCACCTCACAGTTGAAGCCGTCGAGCACCGTCCCTCCGGCCGTTTTCGCCCGCAGCGGTAGGCACTCCAGAACAGCGGCGGCGCTCGATTGCGCATAGGAGGCTTCCCCGAGCACGACCAAACTGCAGCGCGAGCGGTCGGCCGCTTGGCGAAAGCGAAACCAGGTGGCCAACGGAATCCTGCTCGCGTGCTCCGGCGCGGTGTCGCCCAGGTCGAGCACGATGGCGGCAAACCCACCGGCCTGTAGCAGCAGATCGGTAGCTCGGACAGCTTGGTCGAACCGCGTCCAAGGCTTACTTTTCGCTGGTCCGTTCGCACTCCGGCAACGCACCCACAGCAAACGCCTCAGGCACACGCCATTGGCCGCCGCCGACTCCGGATCGAAAGCGTCTCCAGCATCCACCCAGGCGCAGACTCGTTCCTCGCTGGTCCGCTGCGCAAGAAACGAGAGCGCCAGACTCGTCCGGCCGGAAGATTGCGGCCCCATCACCTCGCTGATGGCGCCTACGGGAAACCCGCCATCGAGCTGCGCATCCACTGCTCGAATCCCCGTGGTTGCCGTCTCGCGAATGGTCCGCAACGCAGGCGTAAGCGCCGCCGGAAAGCGGTGTTCAAGGGCGTGCTCGATCTCGATGCGAAGTGCAGACGCGGAAGACATGGCAGAATTAATATATTCGCCTTTTCTTCGCTCCGCACTTGCTTAGGTTGTGTGTGCGTCAAGGCTTTCGTTCTTGAAAGCCGAGCACCCATCTTTTCAATGCGTTACGGGAGACTTGGCATGGTAAGCCAAGGCCAAGTTTGTGCGAACACCGAAGTTCAACTTCCTCTTGCCCGTCAACCACCGCAACTCGGTAAATGGGAGCTATCCCCGATGCAAGTGCTACCGCTTTCGGTGAGTGAACCGGCGATTTGGCGAAAATCCAGGATCGACTCTGGCGGCATCGGGCGGATACCTAGCCTAGTGTTACGATGTGAGACCGAGCCTCTTCTTTATCTCTGCCTCGGCAATTGAGGCCACGACGGAAAGGGCTACTCCGGGAAGACCCTTCAGCCGTTCTTTCGTCCTCTCCCAAGTGCTAATGTCTTTGATGTTGTCTAAAAACTCATGACCAGCCCACGTCAAGCTGTATATACCCACGAGCCGTTCCTCGCTTATTTTACCTTTTATGAAATCTGCGCTCACGAGAAGCGAAACATGGTAGTTCACTTCTTCCAGTGAATGTTCGGGAAAGTCCGAGACGCAGAGAGCTACTTTAGAACTTCTGTTTGTAGAGCAACAATACAGCCAATTTGAACCATTGAAATGGGAATTTCCCTCCAAAGAGATCAATACGCTACGGATCAAATCCATGTCACGCTTCACATCTGCCCCTTACGATACACAAATCGTCTACATAGGATACGCTCCAAGTGGTACCACTTGGTCGTTTTCCTCGTCAAAGTACTTTCCAGACACTACCGTTTTTTTAGTGGTCCATCCTTTCCTAACGGCGAACCTTTTGCCGTCGTCACCAGTCGGCGGTAATCTTCCCACCCTTCGCAAAGAACGCGAAGGATGGAGCACCCACTGTTATGGACAGTTGGCTGTCGAGAACAGCCCATACCACTCGACCTGCCCAGAGCTTCATTCCCGCGTATCAGGCAGCTAAATCATTTCCGCGTCAGTCTCTCCACAAGCTGATTAGGCACTCCAAGAATGACCTCTGACGGTCTGTAGCGTCTGACCTCTCCACACAGAGGGCAGGAGACCACCACGGAAGCAAAAGGGAACGCCTGCACTCCAGCCGATACGTCCCGGCTGCATCGCTTGCACGAGACGACGAACATCTTGCGGATTATCTCTGGAAAGCCAAGAGCCATCACCGGATTATAGCGAACAGAAGGCGAATACGCTAGAGAAGAAGGCTCCGGTCGAAATGTGCACCGGCGATTTGGCGTAAGGCCAGAATCCCTTCTGGCGGTATCGGCGTTTCCCAAGCTCTATCCATTAATCAATGCCTATAAATGATGCCGGACAAATATCATGCCCCGCACGTCATTTGGATATTGGGACCAACTTTGCTCGGATGCCTAACCCGTTTGAAGATTCAGTCTTCGCCCAACATGCCTGTTGAACGGCTGTGGCCCGCGCTGCCCCATAAAAATCGGGAAATAGTGTTGCTGCCGTTATCCCGTTTCTTTCGCAAAGATCAATAATCTTCGGGGCCTCTGAAACTGGAAGCGTGATCTTGGCTAAGGATTTGCTCCCCGACTCTACAACGTAATCGCAGAGTTCCTCCGGCTGTGCAAAGACACTTCCGCGCGCGTATTTTTGCCTCAATAAGGTAAACATTCCAGCCTGCGCGGCAACATTTGCATTGTTTCCTCCCGGAACACGTATGAACTCGAGTTTATCTAAACGCGGGATAGTCATCTGAGTATCAAGAACCCATACGGCCATATATTCAGATGTCTTATTGAATAGAGCTTCAGATGCTGCAAAATACGCCGCGACATAAGATCGGCGGCTCCAATCAAGAAGTCGCGTCTTGAGCCCGTAGTGCTGAGCGAGCGCCATAATCTCGTAATATTCTGGCGACGGCCACAATTTGCGTTGGAAGATAAATGTATCCATTACTTTTATGGGATCAAGATAGCTGCTTCGAAATTCTGAAGAATCAGACTGAATACGCAGCCCTGCAGAGTCGCAATATTCTGCAAAAGTTCGAAGCGTAGCAATTTCGACAAATATTCGCTGATCGGACAGGTATGGAGTGCCTCGAAAGAGTGTCGAATAGATCGGATGATCATGATCCCGAAGTATCGAAGGCAGGAGCTTCCAATCGGCATTGGCCTGACCGCGAAATATAGGCCGATTCTGAGGGGTAAAGAAATATCTTTGCGGGGACAGCATCTCCCAGAACTCCTCCGCCTCGGTGACCTCGAATTCTTTGATTGGCATCGAATCTCCCTCTGTTGCTTTTGTCTCGATGGACAGGTCCATTGGTCAACCTCTATTCAACCTAAAGGTCATATAGCATTTTCAGTGACTATTCTGATGGCCTTGGCCTTATCTTGGCAATCATTATGATGAGTGGTCCCTTCGTGCAATCTATGGGTATAGTGTCTCTTCCATCAATAATGGCAAATGGCTTAGCGTTCGCGAATCGGCCAAACGCAAAAGTCTGGGTTTATGCAAACAGCCCGATGCACTCATTGAACTCACCCGCATTGTTCTTGTCGGATGATTTGAATTCGCACCTCTGGCGTTCTCGATGTTTCTCTGCCTGACTCTCTGGGACAACCAAGTTCCGCGTAGGGTGCGCCGGCCTCGTGGGAGCGCCCTACTCAGCATGAAGTTCCTCGCAAGCATTGAATAATCCAGAAAATTCAATCTGCGAAATTCAGAAGAGGATGAGACCAAATCCGCTATGCTAATTGGAGCATGTGCGGTCGATTCGCCAGAAGATCCACTCAAACGCTTCTCGCCAACTGGTTCGGTGTGGGACTTGAGGAAATGCCGTGGTTTGCGCCCAGCTACAACGTCGCTCCGCAGAGCTTCCAGCCAGTCGTGCGCCTGGATCGCGACTCAGGTAAGCGTGCAATTTCGCTGCTGCGCTGGGGCTTGGTTCCCTTCTGGGCAAAAGATGCCAAGATTGGCTTTTCCACCATCAACGCTCGCGCTGAAGAGGCGGCGTCCAAGCCAGCCTACCGCGAAGCCCTCAAGAAACGTCGCTGTCTGGTGCCCGCCGATGCTTTCTATGAGTGGGCTCGCCCCGCCCCCAAGACCAAGCGGCCCCTTGCCTTCGCGCTCACCAGCGGCGAACCCTACGCCTTTGCCGGCCTGTGGGAGAGCTGGCGTCCCAAGGACGGCGAGCCGTTGGAAACCTTCACCATCCTGACGACTGGCTCAAACGAAATCATGGCGCCGATCCACAACCGTATGCCAGTGATCCTGGAGCCGAGGGACTACGACCGCTGGCTCGATGCCGGCGGTCCGGCAGCTCCGCCCGTGGACCTGCTCCGGCCTTATCCTGCCGAGCGCATGACCGCTTGGCCGGTCAGCGCACGCGTCGGCAATGTGCGGAACAATGATCCCGAGCTATTGAAGCCGGTCGTTTGAGCGCCGCTGCTCCGGCCGGTCTTACAGCTTCCATGGCGTGGGCTGAAGGGTTTCCGGCAGGTAGAGCGGATGGAATGGTGTGCCGTCGATCATGAGACAGAGGATATAAGGCTTGATCCTGGCATATGCTTTCGACATCAGAGCAACTTCCAATCCTCGCGCCTTGAGGACGCGCGTCTGTGGCTTTCCGTATAAGAATTATGCTTTGGCGTTTCCGGTTGCTCCAATTCATCGCACACGGAACATCCAGGATCACCACATCCGTGAGATCGAACCGGCGTTTCTTCGCGCCCACTTCCTGCAAGACTACGCCACCGTCGTTGCGCGCATGCCAGCGACCTCAGTGCTCATCTCTCAGCTTTGCATCGCGGGTATTTCAATGGGACAACAATACTTCACCGATGGAGGACCTTTCCATGGTCTCAGGTTCCGATCTCTATCTCACAGCAGCTTGACTGATAGCGTTTTGTGACATTGCCTTCCATGCTTTCATGATGGAAACCTGCATCTGCCTGTACGCTGTGCCGCTCTGCACGCTCATCTCTTTTTGCGCCCTGCGGACTCTCAGGCACCGCGAGAGGAAAGCTGGCTGCGCCCGGCGGCGGCCGGGATTCTGCTTCGTCTGCCGTGCCAATCGGCGCCCCTGACAAAAAAACGATACTGCACCGCAGACGCCCTGCGGGTTTCGGCTCCCCCTGAAGGTCCCCCCGAAAGAGCATCCCGTCCGCCTTGGGAGCAGCTATCTCTCGCGCCCTTCGGGTGTGTGTCCTGAGAGATCACTCCGGGACCACAAAGGAGATCAAAGCCATGCAGACGCAAGCTACAATTCAGAACCAGTTCATCAACACAATTGCACATGGAGATTGCATTCAAGTCATGCGCCAGATGCCAGCAAACAGCGTCGATTTCATACTCACCGATCCGCCGTACCTGGTGAACTACAAGGATCGTACAGGCCGCTCTATCAAGAATGACTCGAATAGCGATTGGCTGATACCCGCAATGAGAGAAGCCTACAGAGTTCTCAAGCAGGATCGGGTTGCTGTGATGTTCTACGGATGGAGCGCTGTCGATAAATTCTTTGCGGCATGGCGCGAAGCAGGATTCTATCCGGTCGGCCATATTGTCTTTCGCAAAGACTACGCATCGAGGAGCAGGATGGTTCGCTATCAGCATGAACAGGCGTACCTGCTGGCGAAGGGAAAGCCTCCGCTGCCGAAGAATCCAATCGCGGACGTGATCGATATCGGCTACAGCGGCAACAAGCTGCATCCGACTCAGAAACCTCTTTCAGCGCTCGTTCCCCTGATTCGCAGCTTCTCGTTGCCGGGCGACGTTTTGCTTGATCCGTTTGCTGGCAGCGGAAGCTCCTGCGCAGCGGCGGCGCTTACGCATCGCAGATACATTGGAATCGAATTGGACGATGAGTATTACACCGAAGCGAGTGCAAGATTGACCCGGGTTCACCAGAGGATCGCGCAAGCGGTCCTCTGATCTGGTCGCATCTACCGGATCGATAGTTCATCTATGAAGCTGGCGGGACGAATCCTCTGGCGTTCCAACCTGCGAATCAGTTTGCTTGCGAACTCGCTCCGCCTCAAGGCGAACGCTAATCTGAAGCCTCGTTTTTACCGCCTTGACCCGGATCGGGTTCGCGTCCGGTCTCCTGCCATGGTTGGAATGCCATGATCTGCGCCCTGCCGTGCTTGTTTATGCTAGCAATGACATGGCGCCGTAATAGAGCGTCTGGATATTGACTCATCGTGAAGGATATACGTGCAGCTTGCCGGCGGCCTCCACACGGCAACAACTACGCCTTGACAACGCAGTTATGCCATGAAAATACGGCCTTTCCAAGTTCTTTTTCTATCTGGGGTCACCGCAATCAACACTCTTCCGGTGAGAAATGCGGGCTAATTTATGGTGACAAGCGCGCTTGGATTCGTGGCAGATGCAACGATGGTCAATGTCTTCTGCGCCCGGCTCATTGCAACATATAAAGTGCACCTTCCGACGGGATCGTCAGCGAAATGTCTGCCGTCGCAGGCCATAATCATGACGTGGCTGCATTGCAGGCCTTTTGCCTTGTGAATAGTGCTTACCGCCTTGGTGGGAATCGGGGATCGCGTATAGGCGCGCCGCCGCGTAATTTCCGACAACCCTTCATCGCAGTCGTCAAATTCGCCGAGCTTAATCGCCTCCCAAAATTCACACCGATTATCCAAACAAATCGAGGAAAAATTCTGATCCGCTTTTTGGAGCTGCTCCAATCGAGTAAGAAACGCGGCGACTCCCCGGTGATTTGGCTCGCCAATAAGAATGCGTCCGAGGGCCTGCAGTTGTGCAGGCTTGCCTCGGCAGGTTCGAAAGCACCCTTCTTCGATTTCCTTCAACAGTCGAGTACTGAAATCGCTTCGGGTAAAGCCCGTGGACACATGTTCCAGGAATTTCACCACCGCCTCTCCAATCTTCTGAGGATTTCCTTGATGTTCTCGCGTTGCCGTTACGAGACCAGGGAGTGAATCCCGGACGTGGCCTTCCCACAGAATCAGCCTACGATTGAACAATGCGTGAACCGCTTTCGTCGTTTCCGTATAGGCGGCCAATATGAGTAAAGGATTTGCCGCACGTTCGGCTTGATAGATGGGTCCACTCTGGGTGCGATCAATTCGGTATCCCGAAGATCGCTCTGAAACATTGTCGGCAATAATGACCTTGAGACCGGACGGCCACGGCGGGCGGAGATCAACCTCCTTTCCTGTCGCGAGATTATTCCGCGCCATCAAAATCCACTGGCCAAGTTCGGCGGAGCCATTCTCCCAACGATGGGGTGTCTCCAACCGTTCAAAACGGTCGGCATTGCAAACGAGATCGTTCCAGCGTTTTGCGCCGTCGTCTTTTTTTTTGCTGCCCCGCTCACCGAATATGCGCTGCATCGGGTCGCCGAAAATTCGGACGTGCGCACCTGCGTCGTGCAAAGTCAATATAGCGGTCTCTTGGTCCCGTGTTGCATCTTGATGTTCGTCGCAAATGACCACAGGGTAACGGTTTGCGAGGGAGCAAGCGACGATGGGGGAATCGCGCAAAAGCGACGCCACACGTTGCGCTACAATGCCATATCGATCCGATGCGCAGCATGCCCAAGCGCCCACGTCCTTCGGAAGATCAAGAGTGGAGTGGTACGCAGACGCGATTTGCACGAGCAGGCTATCGATGGTCCGTATGTCGACGTTGCGCTGGCGATCGTTATCGTTGGTACGATCGGCAAAAGCGCTTACGGCGGCATGGGTGTGGGTCAGGACAAGCACGCGGCGCTTGCCCACCTCCGACATGGCATCACGTGCGTAGTCCGCGCCCTGGTAGGTCTTTCCACACCCAGCTGGTGCTTCCACTACAACTAGTCGAGCCGATGACCGAAGTGCCGAATGTACGGAGTCGTCGCTCATCGTCATGAGAGGTCGTGGACTTCGGGGAGTGCCAATGCTCCACGCACGGCATTTACAAACGGCAAAAGTTGGATCTTAAGTTGCGGCCACGCACCGAACGCGAAAACCTTCTCAAGGAGTTCTTCCCCACCTTCGCGCGATTTGAACCAGCATTGACAATGCTTCTTGAATGCCTTCTTGGTGTTCTTATCGAGCCCTTGATCGTCCGGCACAGACCCCGTCGCCGTCTCAACAATGAGTTTCTTGATATCTGAGCATTTTGCTTTGAGCGAGTCGAAATCCTTCTCCTTGCTTCCCAACCGCTCCGCGAGAGTCCGCAAGCGTTCTCCGGTCTTTTCTCCTGCTGGGTCTTCGATGAGCTGCAGCATTTTGGCATCCGGGATGTGGGCGATAATCTCGGATTCCGTGCACCCAGATTGCCACTGAAAGAGAAGCTTGCCGAGCGTTTGTTTGACTTCTGCCCAACGGGTGGGAAAGCGTCCCTCCTCGTCCGCAAAGCCTCCGCAGGTCAAATGATTCTTTCCAAACGCCTCCAGGAGTTCAAGCGCCTTGTCATTCCCTTCGGCATCTGATATCCAGATGCCGTACTCCAGAAGATTCTGGCCGACACCCCGTTTCAAAAGTCCAGACACAAGCCCAAATTCTGTTTTCCCTTCGGCGAAGATGACGAGACGGGAGAGAAAGGATTCCGAATCGCGCTCCCGATGCTGATGTACGACGCCGTTGCTGGGAAGTTTGCCAATCCTGCTCTTAGTGTCAAGATACCAGACCGTGACTTTCGATCCTGCCTGGAGAGCAGCGGGGCTATGCGTTGTAACAAATACCTGAGATGCTCCGTTTTGAAGCCGCGCCATCAAATCCCGCTGACGATAGGGTTCCAGCCCTCGTTCGATCTCATCGACTACGGTGATCGGATTTTCCCCCTGACGCGCCGAGGCAATTTCGAGGGCGGATAACCGCCGTGTGCCTGCACCCCAGCTCGCCAGCGGAAGACTCACTCCCTGTTTTTCAGCCGTGAGGCCAATCAGCGCGTTTAGAGAAATGCCTTGGCTTCCCGTCAATCCCAACCCGAGGCCATTGGGCAGTTTTCGTGCCTGAAACGCCTTATCGAGTTCCTTGAGCTTCCCTTGGGCATTCGCCGTGAGTTCCGCATCAACGCTCCCTTCCGCGAATTTGCTGCCGAGTTTCGCGCGGAGCGTCTTATCATCGATCAACCTTTCGAGGGCCGAACCCCATACAAGGCGGAGGTCGCGATCATTGCGATCATCGCCGCTCAGCCGCACGAGGCCTATGCGACGTCTCAAGCCAACCCCTAGCACATCCGCCTCGCCGTCCGGCTGCACCAGTTCAAAGAGAAGATCGAAATCCTCGGTTCCGCGGACCCGTAGGACGTACACCGGCGTGTAGATCGTCTGGAAAAGCGAACCGCCGTCAGGACTCGGAACGGAAGGGTTCTTTCCGTCCCACTGCCAGGGCCACGCGTGTTTCGATTGTTCATTTATTCCGCACGATGCAGGCAAGGAAAACACGCCTTCGATGCTGAAGCCCTGCGATACGCCCCGCTGCCAGTAATCGGCATCAGTGAGTACCATGCTTGTCGACGGATGGAGGAGGAGTGCGATCGCTTCGAGAATGGTTGTCTTTCCCGTATCGCCCCCTCCGAGGATGACGTTAACGCCCGCTTCGGGATACCATTCGAGCGCTTCAATTCCGCGAAACCGTTCGATTTTCAAACGGTGGATTCGGGGCGCGTTGATCGTGGGGGCATCAGCCATGGGATCATCCATGAAAGCCGTCTGTGCGACGTTGGAAATGGCGTGGTCGGTCTCCTCACGGAGGCTCAAAGAGCCAATCTGACGGTCGGGGGAGTTCGTTAGAAGCGTAAGTCAGATCACCCGCATTGTCAAAGCACAAGTAAAAAATCAGATGCCAGACTCCGGATAGTCTCGTGGCCGTAGTTAGCATCAACTACATCAATACATTACGGCCAATCAATTCTATCGAATCGCGCCATCTGCTGAGTTCCGTAAGCTTCATCAACCATTGACGCAAAGTCAATCAATCCTCGAACATGGCGTCTCATTCCCCCTACTGTCTCAAAGTTGCGATTTCTTGCATGTTCAATCGCTCCTAGAGTTTCAAGATAATAAAGGTGTTGACGCAGACCTTCGCGGAACGCACGCGACAATCTAGGGAGAGAACCGTCCACGAGTAGGCCAAGTACACTTTTTTTAGCGCCAGGTGGGCTTACTACGGTCTTCTTCGAATTGACATATAGGCCATCAGAGATAAGCAGCTTCTTTAAATTCCAAATAAACTTGCTGGCTATGGAGCGATCAAACTTTTTGCTGCGTGTCGAAAATGTCATATCGTCAGCATATCGACTATATTGGAGGCCGATCTTCTTGCTCATACGCGTAATCTGCTCGTCCAATTCTCTCATTATAAGGTTCGAAAGCATTGGGCTTGTTGGAGCCCCTTGAGGTAAATACCCAATACTGTCCCGGCTATAGGCAGATATTTTAAACTCATGTCTGTTCTGCCAGTTAGTAAATCTGTATCTAGGACTTATCTCTGGAGCTAAAGTGCAAATTCGCGCCATCTCGAATGAAATCAAGCGCTGATAGCCTAACGAGCGAAATACTCGATAAACCTGGATTTCAGACAATGATGAAAAGAAACCAGATACGTCAATCTTGATCAGCCATTGTGCGCCACAATGCTTCGCCGCACACTTAACGATCGTTGAATCTGGAGAATAGGCAAAGCTATTTCTGTGAACAGGCACTTGGTTTAATATGTACTTTGCAATCCACCGTTGGACATTCATCAAATCCGGCTCTGGAATACTGATACGCCGCATTCCTCCAGAGTGCTTACGGATTAAAAAACTTCTATATGAATTACTGGAGCGTGTAACGTACTTTCGAAGACTTTTGTAGGCAATAGTTGCTCGCTGAGCAAGATGATTGAGAGAAAGAATAGATGGCAAATCTGGATTAAACTCAACAATTATCTCTATTTGTTGCACAGCACATTCTAGAAGACTGTCCTCTCGACCAATCTTTCTACCCTGCTCGATATAGTGTTGAGAAGACCACATAAGAGGATACTTTGACGCGACGCACTCAAGACACCTTACCGCGATGAACGCTAGCGTCGTCGCGGAGCGGACGAGAACGACTCCGACCCGAGGCTTGCGAAGGAAGAGGAGCCGTTCTCGCCCTCTCGCTAGCGCAAGCTATTACATAGAGTAGCTGCAATCAGCACTCCTGTGAACACTTTACTCTGTGCCCACCAAGGCCCGGCCTTTCGACCAAGGCGCACTATCCTCTATGTGGTCTTCCTCAACATTTTCGGATAATACTCCTCTTCACCCTTAGGCGCAACGGGAATGCGCAGCTTCTTCACTTTCCGGGATGCCTCTAGCTCCGCAAAACCTGCATTCGTCAAGCGATGCGTAATCGTGAGAAATCCCCACTGAACACAGTCTCGTATAATCTGCGCGCATTGCTGATTGCTTAATCCTGTGGCAAAAGTTAGCGCCCCAGTTCCTCGAATTCCTCTAGCTGCAAATGCTAGTACTAGAAGCGTATCCTCGCTGATCGGCGGCCTCACCGAAGTGATCGCGCGAGCAAGCCTTGCTTGTCCAGCCTCCATCAAAACAGAAATACTGTCTCGACGCGAAATCTCCAATGGAAACGCCGATTTCTCCGCAGGAAGTATTGCCCGATCAGGAAAAAGAGGTAGCCAATGTTTCTTGCGATTCTGAGGAGCCCATAGAATTGCAGGCGCGTTATTTGGGCATCCATGCTCGAAAACAATGGATGCCATCGTGTCATGAAATCCGAGGGGGAAACCCGGCTTTGACGTAAGCCGACCATATTTCTGGCAAAGCGCAACGATTTCATTCTTCGATTGTCTGGGCCACGGTAATGATAAAAAAGTTGGGCAAACGATCTCGGCTCGTACAGATGGACCATACACTGATCGCTCAACTTTCGCTTTTCCTTTATCAGTTGCCGCATAACTAACAACAATAAACTGAAAATTGTCTCGTGATAACCAAGATCGTATGCTTCGGCTTTCCCACAGCGCATCGATAAATTCGACTACTCGACTGCCTGACCCCAAGAGGTCATCTACGACAACAATGGCATCGCATTGTCTTTTTCGCATTTGTTCCACTGTCGGGTGGTTGATAAATATGTCAGGAGAAGATTTGCATATGTTCCTGATTGTTAATGCAACACTCGCTTCACTTCCCAAATCGCTGCCACGAGCAACTGCATCAACCGATAACTTGAGATCAGTTGAAACTAGAGTATTAACAAATTCAGCTTTTTTAGCTTTTTTTAGTTCTCTGGCCGCAAAAAGCGCGATATAGCCATTTATACCCTCTTTTGTTTGCCTAATAAGGCGATCTAAAGTGCGATCAAATAAGGAGTGAGAGATCAGCGTAAGTGAATTGACTAACCGATAAGCCACTTCGTCGTCGACAGCATCAAATTGTGCAAGCCACGTCCGTCCACGTTCCGTGAGTGGTAGCTTTCGATTGATCGAATTCTTCTTTTCGTTCTCTTGTTTTCGATTCAATGAATTCCTTGATCATTGCTAACACAAATCTAGTTTAGCTGCAACTCGCAGATTACTGAACGGACGCATTCTCTTCACTCTTTGCCCCAAAGCGCCGGATTATTCCTGATCGGTAATATCATTCTTGACATTGCCTCAGCGATGCGAGATCATTCCCGTACGGGAACAAATTAGGTGAGCCTGTGAAATATACGGCACAAATGATCGGCCAAATAATCCGGGAAAACCGGAAGCGGTTGGGCGTCACACAAAAGGATTTGGCGCTGACCTCCGGCACGGGTCTGCGCTTTGTCATTGACCTCGAAAAGGGTAAAGAAACCTGCCAGATTGGCAAGGTTCTGACGGTCCTGCAAACGCTTGGAATCCAGATCGTGCTGACACCGCCCGCGGTTTCAGGGAGTGAGGGGTAGCGCATGGCGAAAACCCTGGATGTCTACTTGCACAGAGAATTGGTCGGCCACTTGATTCAGAATGAGGGCGGCCAGATGGTCTTTGACTACGCGGAAAGCTGGTTGCAAGAGCCCGGCGCAACGCCCTTGTCCCATTCGCTGCCGCTGCGGGAGAAGCGCTTCACGCGCAAAGAATGCCGCGGGTACTTTGCCGGTGTCCTTCCCGAAGAGAGCAGTCGCACGATCATTGCCCGCAACCTTGGCATCAGCGAGCGCAATGATTATGCCATGCTGGAGCGGATCGGCGGGGAATGCGCGGGTGCTGTCACGTTCCTCCCGGCTGGCGAACCTCTGCCCGACCGCGACGACCAGTACCGGGCGCTTTCCTTGCCAGAACTGGCCGGGATCCTCCGGGAACTGCCGCGCCGTCCGCTATTGGCCGGCGAAACCGGAATGCGACTCTCGCTGGCCGGCGCTCAGAACAAGATTGCCGTGCGCGTGGAGGGGGACGCCGTCTCGCTCCCCTTGGGCGGCGCGCCCAGCACGCACATCCTGAAGCCAGCCGTGGAGCGCTTCGCCGGGATCGTCTTCAACGAAGCCTGCTGCATGAGGCTCGCGGCGGCAGTGGGCCTACCCGTGGCCAAGACTGAAATCAGGCGCGTGGAAGACGTTGATTACCTGCTGATCGAGCGTTACGACCGGAGGCACCGTCAGAATCCAGAGGGCGCGCCAATGCTGGAGCGATTGCACCAGGAAGACTTTTGCCAAGCACTGGGCATCGTCTCGGAGAACAAGTATCAGAAGGAAGGCGGCCCATCGCTCAAGCAGTGTTTTGCCCTGCTGCGCGAAGTCTCCAGCGCGCCGGTCCTCGACCTGGCGCGTCTGCTGGATGCCGTGATCTTCAATTACCTGGTTGGCAACAACGACGCGCATGGCAAGAATTTTTCGCTGCTCTACCGTGACGCGGGCACAGCAAATATCGAGACACGACTTGCGCCGCTCTATGATGTTGTGAGTACTCGTTATTATCCAGAATTGACCCGCGAGCTGGCCATGAAGATCGGCGGCGAGTATTCATCGGATAAGGTGTCGAAAGCGAATTTCGAGCAACTGGCCGAGGACGCAAGGCTTGCCAAACCGCTTGTCCGCCGTCGTGTGCCGGAACTGGCTGAAACGGTTCTCTCGAATCTGGACAAAACCGCGATCAACCACCCTGTCGCCGACGCCTTGGACGGGCAGATACGCGAGCGCTGCGAAACTATGCGCAGCCGCTTTTGAACGAACGAGTAAAACCGTGTATTTGCTTGAACTGCTCGAATTATTCGAGCAGTTCAAGCGAGTATCCTATGGTGTGTATGCCCGATGTGCGGTGTACCAGGAGATCGTCGCCGTCCGCCACAAGCTAGTGGTCGAGATAGCAAGTCATCACTATGAATCTGATCAAGTCCAAAAAACGCGTTGCAGACCACGGAGAGGTGTTCACGCCTCAGTGGTTGGTTGAAGCGATGCTTGACCTCGTGAAGGGCGAGACCGAGCGGATTGACTCTCGTTTCCTGGAGCCTGCGTGCGGAAGCGGAAATTTCCTTGTTCCTGTCTTGCAGCGCAAACTAGCCGCCGTAGAGGCCAAGTTCGGCAAGTCCGACTTTGAGAGGCGGCATTACGCCCTGTTGGCGGTGATGTGTACCTATGGGATTGAGCTCTTGGCAGATAATATCGCTGAATGCCGTGCGAATATGCTTGATGTCTTCGCCGAGTATCTGAATCTGGATGAGAGGGATGAATTCTATCGGGCCGCTTTCTATGTCTTGTCAGAGAATCTCGTGCACGGCGACGCTCTGACAATGCTCATGCATGACGGCCAGCCCATCACCTTTGCCGAGTGGGGCTACCTCGGCAAGGGCAAGTTCCAACGGCGCGACTTTCGCTTTGATGCTCTTACGCAGATGTCTTCTTACAGCCAGGAGGGGTCCCTCTTCTCCCATCTCGGCAAGAATGCGGTCTTCATGCCGATTAAGTCTTATCCGCCAATGGCTGCTCGTGAGCTTGCCTGCTTGCTTTTGGACGATAGCATAAGGGAGGCCGTATGAGCGATCAGGCGAGCTTTACGCTTCGCGGGCGCAATCCGGATGTTTTGACATGCATAGCCAATCTTTCCAACGACGAAGTGTTCACAACGCCCGAGTTTACCAACCGGATGCTCGACACGCTCGCAGATGCCTGGGCAGCGAAAAATGATGGGGCGGACCTCTGGTCGAATAGCACGGTTAGGTTCCTCGACCCATTCACGAAGTCCGGTGTTTTCCTGCGCGAGATCACCAGCCGCCTCACCAAGGGCCTGGCCACCAAAATACCTGACCTCCAAAAGCGCGTCGATCACATACTCACCAAGCAGGTGTTCGGCATTGGCATCACCTATCTTACCAGCCTCCTGGCGCGACGCAGCTTGTATTGCTCCAAGCACGCCAATGGACTGCACTCGGTTGCCACAGGCTTCGCGAGCGACGCCGGCAATGTTTGGTTTGAGCGGATGGAGCACACATGGTCGGAAGGCAAGTGTACGTTTTGCGGAGCAAGCCAAAACACGTTTGAACGTGGCGAGGGGCTTGAAACTCACGCATATGCTTTCATCCACACGATCGACATCAAAGCTCGGATTGCCGAGTTGTTTGGAGACAATATGCAGTTTGACGTTATCATCGGCAATCCGCCGTACCAGCTAGATGACGGTGGGTACGGTACAAGTGCCGCGCCGATCTACGACAAGTTCGTCGAGCAGGCACGGAAGCTTGACCCACGCCTGCTAACCATGGTGATTCCTGCGCGCTGGTTCGCTGGTGGCAAGGGGCTGGACGACTTCAGAAAATTGATGCTCTCAGACGATCGCCTGCGCTCCATCGACGACTATCTCAGTGCTTCGGATGTTTTTCCAGGAGTGGGCCTCAAGGGTGGTATTTGCTCCTTCCTCTGGGATCGGGACAACCCCGGGCCGTGCCGTGTCTCCACCCATTTCAAAGACTGGCCTGTCTCGATAGCGAGCCGTCCGCTTCTTGAGAAGGGCGTCGACATCTTCATCCGCTTCAATGAAGGCTTGTCGATCCTTAAGAAAGTTGCTGCTTTGGAATCAGGACAATCTAACTCATTGTCCCTGCCGGAAAACAAGCGTTTCTACCGACTGGTCACTTCTGCCAGGATCTTTGGCTTTCGCACGTTCTTCAAAGGGAAGCCTAAAAAATCAACCGGCGATCTTCTGATTTATCAGAATGGCGGAACAGGCTATGTGCCAAGAACGTCGGTTACTACTGGCATTCACCTCATTGATAAGTGGAAGCTGTTCGCGGGATACGCTGCACCGGGAACAGGTAACAAGGACACCTATCCGCACAAGATCATTAGTACACCTTTCATTGGGGAGCCCGGCACTATCTCGTCGGAGACGTATCTCTGCATTGGTCCGTTCGACTCTCAGGCTGAGGCCGAGAGCGTTCTATCTTACCTCTCCTGTCGGCTGACGCGCCTCCTCATACTTCTGCACAAGCCATCCCAGCACGTTACGCGCAAGGTCTACACCTTCGTGCCAACACAAAAGTGGACGAAGCGGTGGACGGATAAGGACCTCTACGCGAAGTATGGGCTGACCGCTAGTGAGATCACGTTCGTCGAGAAACTTGTCCGCCCGATGAACCTAGAAAGTGGTGACGATGAGTAAACCAACCATCGAGGAGATCCTCGCACCGAAGCCGGAAGCCCGGCCTCGCATCTATGCCTATTCGATCGATGATAAGGCGCACAAGGGGCTTCTCAAGGTTGGACAGACAACGCGCAATGTGAAACAGCGCGTCGCTGAGCAACTCAAGACCGCGACGATCAAAAACTACAAGATCGAGCTGGACGAATCTGCCGAGCGCAATGACGGGGCGATCTTCACAGATCACGATGTACGCGCAGCACTCGTCAGGAAGAAGTTCGCGAACACTGAACTGGAATGGATGCGCTGCTCCCTCCAGAACTTGAAGACGGTGCTCACTGAACTGCGTACAGGGCAACGGTTCACCGGCGCGCATAACCAACGGTTTCGGATGCGTCGTGAACAGGCCGAGGCGGTCGACAAGACATTCGATTATTTTCACTCGATCTGGTCTGAGGATCAGCACGCCGTCCCGCGCTTCCTCTGGAACGCGAAGATGCGCTTTGGAAAAACCTTCACGACGTATCAGCTTGCCAGGAAGCTCGGCGCCAAGCGGGTGCTCGTGTTGACCTTCAAGCCCGCAGTGGAAGACGCATGGCAGTCCGATCTCGAATCCCATGTCGATTTTGAAGGCTGGGACTATCTCTCCCCTAATTCCAACGGCGATTTCACCAAAGTAGACGACGACAAGCCGCTCGTCTACTTCGACTCCTTTCAGGATCTCCTCGGTCGCGACACGAACGGGAATATCAAGATTAAGCCAAAGCACGAATGGTTGCACACTTTGAAATGGGATCTCGTGGTGTTTGACGAATATCACTTCGGCGCTTGGCGGGAGACCGCAAAGGAACTGTTTGAGGGCGAGGACGAAGCCATCGCGAGGAAAGAGGCTAAGCTCGAATATGCCGCCGGGCTGGAAGATGTGAACGAAGAACTTGCTGTGCTTTCGGAGAAGGAAATCGAGTTTCTACCGATCACAACCAAAGCCTACCTCTACCTCTCTGGGACACCGTTCAAAGCGCTGGCGACGGGCGAGTTCATCGAAGAACAGATTTTCAACTGGACCTACACCGACGAACAGCGCGCCAAGGAAGAATTTGCCTCAAGGAACCCCCGCAAGCTTAGCCCTTATGGTGCGATGCCGCAGATGCGTCTGCTTACCTACCAGATGCCGAACGAACTGCTGGCGGTCGCGAGCGCCGGGGAGTTCGATGAGTTCGACCTTAACGAATTCTTTGCCGCCTCGGGCACGGGAAAGGGCGCGCAGTTCAAACACAAGAGCGATGTACAAAAGTGGCTAGACATTATCCGAGGCCAGTACGCGCCGAAGATTGTGGACGGCCTCAAGACAGGCTCGCCGCCACCGTTTCCTTATTCGGACGTACGGCTTCTGCCCTACCTCCAGCACTCGTTTTGGTTCCTGCCTAACGTTGCCGCCTGCCATGCAATGGCGAACCTGCTTGCCGAAAAACATAATCCCTTCTGGCATGATTACAAGTTCGTTGTGGCTGCCGGGGCATCGGCGGGAATCGGACTTGATGCTCTCCCGCCGGTCCGCAAGGCTATTGGGAGCGGTTTCGAGTCCAAGACCATCACGCTCTCGTGCGGCAAGCTCACCACGGGCGTGACCGTGCCGCAATGGTCTTCGATCCTGATGCTGCGCAATCTGAAGAGTCCTGAAACTTACTTTCAAGCCGCCTTCCGTGTGCAGTCTCCGTGGTCCATCAATAACCCGAATGGTGACAATCCGGATGAGGAAGAAATCCTCAAACCTGCGTGCTTCGTATTCGACTTTGCCCCCACACGAGCGCTTCGTCAGATCTCCGAATACGGCATTGGACTCTCGCCGAACGAGTCTAATCCGGAAAACGCAGTAAAGGATCTGGTGTCGTTCCTGCCCGTGCTGGCCTACGACGGCGCGAGTATGGAGCAGCTTGATGCGGGCCGAATCCTCGACTATGCCATGGCAGGTACTACGGGTACGTTGCTGGCGCGCAAATGGGAGAGCGCACAGCTGGTGAACGTGGACAACGACACACTGCGCCGAGTCCTTGATAACCCGGAGGCACTGGCCGCTGTGGAACGTATCGAGGGATGGCGTACGCTGGGCGACCACATCATCGAGACCATCATCAACAAGAGCGAGAAGGTCAAGGAGCTCAAGAACAAGGCGAAGGGTAAGGACCTGACCGAGAAACAGAAGACGCAGCTCACCGAGGAGGAGAAGGAATACAAGTCCAAGCGCAAGCTGGTGCAAGAAAAGCTTATCAAGTTCGCGACGCGCATCCCTGCGTTCATGTACCTGACCGATTTTCGCGAGAACACGCTGCAAGACGTGATCACTAAGTTGGAGCCGGACTTGTTTCTGACTGTCACTGGTCTGACGGTGAAGGACTTTCATCTGCTAGTACGCCTGAAGGTTTTCAACACTGAGCAGATGAACCAGGCGGTGTTCGCGTTTCGCCGTTACGAGGATGCCTCACTGCGGTACACGGGCATCGAGAGTCACGAGAATCTCACACATTATGGGCTCTATGACACCGTGGTAGGAAAAAAGTGAGGCAGCAGAACTATTGGAAACGTCGTTGTGCCGATAATGGGTCTGCTGCAGGGCTGAAGGCTCTACGCAGAATGCTCTGAAGGCAGGTGACGCTGCAGCCCGATAGCCCATTTGGGCAAGGGCTCCAGCCATTCAGTCTGTCCCTGGTCAATCACGCCTACCAGTTGATAGCCTTGCTCGGTAGAGTTGTCGAAGAGAATTACATGATCAGCGCGAGAGATAGCGATGGGAGCATTCTTGAGGCTCCGCTGATACCGTCGCCGGACGTCTGATTCTGGAACGTCGTGGCCTCCCACCAGTACCCGGTTGATGATACGGGCAAGATTGATTTCGACGGTTTCGGTACCAATGTAGACGAGCACAACTTCAAATCCAGGATTGCGCGCATCGAGCATCATCTGCAGGTAGTTTTTGCCAGAAAGTGTCGTCTCGACCGCAAAGCTCTTTTGATCGTGCAACAACTGCTTCGCAATTTGAAGGGCTTGACGGCCAGCCGCGATCGCGGAGGAGGCGGTAATCGTGGATTGGATTGTCCTGGCTATAGCATCTGGATCAAGAATCGGGAAGGAAGCAAAAATATCCGGGTTACTGTTCGTCAGCGTGCTCTTACCGGAACCATTTGCGCCGGCGATGAGGGTAAAGGAGGGCCGATTCACCGTGACGTGGCGTGCGCTGTCTGAAGTTGTGACTTCGTTTGCGTCGCCGTCCGAACGCTTTCGAGCTGCTTCCGTTCCTCAGCAACCCGTATACGTGCAGCCTCGGCCATCTTCTGGGCGAGTTCCATCCAATAACCAACCATTCATATATTTTACTCCCATGGCAATCTGATTTGACATGTAGACAGCCTCCCAATGGCATTGGCATTCTTCGCGGACAGTTAGGGAGCAAATAAGCTGTTCCTTTGACGGGCGACAATTAGCTCCCGACCAACGTAGTAGTGACACGTCACGGTCGAATGAAAGCGTATTGCGGGTCAGTTCCCCACTGGTTGACCCGCCTCCCACTGGTTAGAAATTTGGTAGCATTTTGGTAGCAAATACCGCCGATTGGGCCGGTTTTTCCGGTTTATCCGTCTCATAAGTCTCATTAGATCAATAATATGGGCTTTCACCCACAACATGGCATGGAAGAGGTCGTCGGTTCGATCCCGACCAGGTCCACCAATAAACATTCCAAAATCAATTAGTTAGAGACATCACCCGGCAGCCTCCAGAACCTCCGAGGGTGCTGAAGGGTGCTGAAGCTTTTTCATCCCCTTCGGCAACAGCATCTCCACCAATTTTGTGTTCGCATCCCGCTTCTGTTGGGAGACGGCGCGCGTGTAAATATCCAGCGTCGTCCGGCTGTTCGCGTGCCGCAAAAGTTCCTGCGCCACCTTTATGTCCACACCCATCGCCCGCAGGTTCGTCGCCAGCGAGTGACGGAAGTTGTGCCAGCCGATCTGCTTGCCCACGATGCCTGCCCGTGCGAGCGCAGGCCGGATGCTTCTCTTTAGCAGACTGTCCGGGCTGAGCGGCTTTGTGCCCTTGAGCCGGATCGAGGGAAAGAGAAAATCCTTCTCCGCCCGGTAAAGCGACTCTTCCCTCCACCGCAAGAGAGCATCCAGCACAAGCAGATGGAGCGGAACCGGACGCCGGGAGCATTCCGTCTTGGTATTGCCAAAGTGGTTACAAACACAGGAACGCAGGACATTGACTTCGAGCGTGCGCGTATTCACGTCCGCCCAGGTCAAGGCAATCATATCTGACCGCCGGAGCCCGGTACTCCCGGCCAGCAGGACCATCGCCTTATCCCGCACAGAAAGCTGTTCCAGCAGGGCTTAAAATTCTTCCGGGCTGAGAACATCCTTCTCGCGGAGACGCTTCGACGAGGTACGGACCTTGCTGATGGGATTGAACGTGATCCACTCGTACCGGATGGCGTGGCTGTAGAGCACGGAAAACGCGCTCTTCAGCTTTGTCTTCGAGGCCGGTGCGAGCGGCAAAGAATGCAGCCACTCTTCCACCTGCATGGTGTGTACAGCGTCAAGCCTGTACTGCCCCCACCTCGGCTCGATATAGAGTCTGCACTGCACGAGATGATTCTCGATGGTGGCATACGCTTTTCGCTCCGGAGTGAGTTCATGCTGACGGTAGTGGGCAATGAGATCGCACACCCGCTGGGGTGCGCTGACCTCGGAGTTGATGTTGATACGAAACGAAACAACTGCCTTTTCCGCGTCCCGGCGAGTGGGCAACTCCACCACACTGCCTATGGTCCGCTTCTTGTATACGCGCTTCCCCGTGGCATTTTCATACCAGCGGAAAACCCATACATCCGGGCAGCCTTTGCGCTTCATCTTCAAGAGACTTCCTTGCTGAAATCTGCTCATGCAATCCTCTCCGCATGAGCATCGATGGCTGCTTTTAGGGTACTCTCCGGCGGCTTTCGAACACAGCCATTTTCGTGGTTTTCCACCCATTCCAGCAGCTCGCTCTCGAAGAACCTCCAGATCCGGCGCTTCCCCTCGCCGAGAGGATGCGCTGGCACATAGCCGCGACGCGCCCAGCAGACCAAGGTGCGGCTATCCATCTTCAGGAGTCGCGCGGCTTCCTTGGCGTCCAGAGGCAGATTTGCCTGCTTCTCCGCGTTCTGCATGGTCCATAACCTCCGCCTGATTCGGAGGCTAGAACCGGACGCGCACTAATTTCTGGAAAGTTTTTCCACGTTTTGGAAAATCTTTCCGGAAATTGATGTGATCGAAGAGGATGCCGTTTTCTCCACTGTGCCAAGGACTCCATTGGTAAACTCGCACTGCAAATGCGCCACTCCACGCGCACGTTTGACGATGACAAGGCACTGCGGCATTTCCCAATACCTGTAATGCGTTCGAAAACGCTGGCATCTATAAGCATCTGGAATATGTTGTTGTAGGCCTCGCATGCTTCCTTGAGTCCGACATCACGATCGAGCGGTAAGCCATCTTTCGCAAGATGCTACTGCATGCCGAGAGTGCTGATCATCGGCTGCTGCACCATCAGGCTGCGCAGGCGCTGCTTCTGATACTGCTTGGTTTTCGGCGACAGTTCAGGCATGGAGCCAAGTAGAGGTTTACCCTATTCGCAGCGTCGGCACAGAAAAGTGCCAGAGCAAGGGAGTAAGCCTATGACGCATTACTTCATCGACGACCAATGGAATCTGATTGAAGGTCCGCTGTCGGTGGGCGAAATATCGAAGCTCGCGAACGAGTATCAGGACAAATATTTCCCCGGCCAAAAGCCCACAGTCTCGATACAGGTAACGAATAGCCCGCAATTTCACGGCGCCGGATGTTATGAACCTACCGCAAAGAAGATCTGGCTTGCCAATGAGCACTTAACCGATGCATGCTTCGAGCGAATCAGGATCTGGAATCGCGATAAGCCTTGCTATCGCCCAATCAGGGAAGAGAGAAATTGGAGGAGATACTGCAATGACCGCTGAAACCAACAAGATCGTTATGCGCCGTTTTTTGGAGTTCATCAATACTGCCAGCGAGAGCCTTGCCCAAGAACTCATTTCGCCAGACGCGATATTTCATGTTCCGTGGAGTACCGAGCCGATGCGCGGTCCGGCTGGATACCTCGCAATCATCGGGATGATGCGCGGAGGTTTCCCCGACATTCAATGGACTCTGGAGGAGATGGTGTCTGAAGGCGACAAGGTGGCCGCAAGGTTCACAATGCGGGGCACTCATCGGGGTACATTTTTCGGCGTCCCACCGACGGAAAGAATAATCGCGGCGCAAGCCATGAATATTTACCGTCTGTCGGGCGGCCAATTCGTAGAAGAACACGGCCAGCCGGATATGCTCGGGCTGTTGCAGCAAATCGGCGCGGTGCCAGCAACTTAGAGAAGTGCAGGCCTGTTAATTGATGCAACATCGCCTTGGCACTCACTGAACCGAGGTGAACGAGCGCGTTGGCCTGAAGTCAACAGCTGAAGACTGGCGTCATCGCAGATCAGCAAGCAGAAGGCGACATCTCGGCACGAATCCACGTGGCTCTATGATTGCCCCGGCGAGAAAGCGCTAGTTGATGCCCTTCGGTAGACATTTGCACTGAAGTGCGCTGATTCGCCAGCAATCCATTACATCAAGCGTTGCAAGTTATGTCTGGGCATTTGGCCTGATTCCATGCGTTATTATCCGGTGTCTTGAGTCAGAAAGCGGGATCAGAAGTACGTCGTGCGTCCAACACTGTGAGCAACTGACGTGCGAAGTTGATCGAGGCAGGGCGTGGGTTGTTGGTACGGTGTATCGACACGCAAGCACTGGCGCGGGCCTCCGAGATGGCCGCGAGCCCCAGGCCCTTACCCATCGAGACCGGTACAACAGGAAACGACTCGTAAAGTCAACGAAATACGTTGAACAGCGGCAACGCCTTCTGAACCGTAAACGAGGAACAAGACGCGCCTGCCGTCGGTCCACAACACCACTGGCAACAAGTCATATCTTACGTCGTTCTCATGAACCAACTACAGTGGAGTTGTCTGTCGACGGCGGCTTCTCGGCCATCTGGAATCAGCGTATCTCGATGAGTGCATGATCGCTGAGTATCAAATTGAGCAGATGCTGGCCTGGAAACGCGCGTTGGCCTGTTAGCGTTAATTGAGAAAAGCCATGCCTCACTGGCTCAATTTAGAATCGGAACCGAGTATGCTTCCGTCTTGGGCTGAACGGGGCTGTCGCATCCTTCCGTAAGCAGAGGTCCTCTTTATGAATCGGAATTTCGCTGCAATGATACTGGGTGGTACCGGGCAAGTCGGCGGTACAGCCGTCGCGGAACTGCTAGCAATTCCGGAATGCCGGGAAGTGGTCATGGTCACCAGAAAGCCCATTGCGGCGCGATCTCGGGTGCGCAACATTGTTCTCGATACCGCCGCTGCCGACTTTGCCGAGCGCACTACCGCCCTTGCCCGCGAAGTTTTAGGCCAAGGTCCCGTCAGCGCCGTAAGCTGTGTGGGTGTCGGTTCTGGATCGATGCGCTGGAGCGAAGAAGAATTGCAACGACTTGAGG
>Ga0224528_1000284_pt1 | contig 41746 bp, 37 predicted proteins | sample CBST25metaG_2_FD_179888 | JGI IMG/M metagenome (GOLD analysis project Ga0224528, IMG submission 179888) | Peat soil microbial communities from Stordalen Mire, Sweden - C.B.S.T25 | ecosystem: Environmental > Terrestrial > Soil > Wetlands > Peat | place: Sweden: Norrbotten County, Stordalen Mire...
TTGTCCCAGCAGTTCCCACCACCCAGATCTCCTGCGCCAGCAAAGGCTCTAAGCCTGGGTTGCTGGAGCCGATCAGGTTCTTCAGGACCTGGCCGTTATCCCAATAATCGATGGCCCCGATGTTCACGCCAATCCGATTCGTGTTGCTCCGCACAATCGATCCGTCGTTTAGCGACAAGGTCTGCGCCGATAGAAGGGTGCAAAGGGAAATACTGCAATATAAGATAGCGAAAACAAATACTTTCTTCATTGGAAATCTCCTCTATCTGTTCCGTGCCGCTTGAATGGTGCGGCTCATGAAGGGGATTGCAAGGCAAGTGCCGCATTTGTTCTCGATAAGGTCGTACGACGCTTCTGACACAGTATCTTCTGCTGTATTTCTTGGGGCTTCAATTCGCCTCTTTGCGATCCATTGTATGTTTGCCGGTGGGGCATATCTTCATTCAGTTAGACTCGCCGCCGGGGGAAACGGTGTATCGTCTCACTTTCCCGGAGCGTTCAAATCGATGAGCCCCTCGGGAAGGGCCATTTCGACCCGCCGGGATTCGAGGTCGATCTTGCGCAAGTAGCTCTTGGCAAAGGGAACCAGCACTTCGCCAGCGGCTCCGTTGACCACCAGCAGGGCTACCGGCCCGGCGGTACGATCCACGTTGACGATTTCGCCCACAACTGGCGCAGCGGAAGCTTCATTGGCGCCGGCAACGTCGACCAGCGAGCAGCCGATCAGATCGCCGACATAGACTTCATCCTCGCCGGGAAGGGCACGCTCGGCGCGGGGAATGGCGACGATGAGGCCGTTGAGTGCCTCGGCGGCAGTGATGGAATCCACTCCGGAAAAGTGCAGCACCACGCCGCCCTTGTGCAGCCAGTGAGCGGAGAGCTCAACCTCGCGGGGGGCGTGAGCCGGACGTGAGCTGGACGCGGCTTCGGCCAGAAGCCAAAGACGGCGTCTCTCGGTGAATTTTTCAGGAAAATCGGTCAGAATCTCGGCGAAGACTTCGCCCTTGCGGCCCTGTGGACGGCGAATATGCGCCAGCCAAGCCCATTCTTCCGTCGTGGTCATTGCATCCTCCGGCAGCCGGATGCAGGCGCGGCGGCCACTCTAGGCTTCGTCGTCTTCTTCCAGGATGTCGAGCGTGTAGCGATGGTGCAGCTTCATGCTGACGGCGCCCAGAATGGTGCGCACAGAGCGCGCGGTCCGTCCCTGCTTGCCAATTACCTTGCCCACGTCCTGTGGCGCAACGCGCAGTCTGAGAACGGTGCTTTCATCGCGGTCCTGGGACTCGACCTCAACCGCGGCCGGTTCGTCCACCAAAGCCCGCGCAATCTCTCGTACCAACTCGTCTACAGCGACCATAGCGTTTTCGGTCATGCTCGTGCCCCTGACGGGATGCGTTTCAAAGTATACGACTTCAAGATGGCGACTTGGGTCGGTGCGCGCATGGTATCAGCACACACCCATCGCCGTCAGCAATTGTGTGCGCCGTCGGGGGCGCACACACTGTCAGGGGGAGGAAAAAGAAAACTAGGCGGCTACGGGTTCGGAAACCGGGGCCGGGTTCTTGATCACCAACTTGGCCACGATGGGCGAAAGCTGCGCGCCAACGCTCTGCCAATAGGCAATCCGTGCGTATTTCAACTCGACGGAGGCCGGGTTGGTGCGGGGGTTGTAGGTGCCGACGATCTCGATCTCTCGGCCATTGCGGGCGCGGTCCTTTTCAATGACCACGATGCGGTAGTAGGGCTGCTTGCGGGCGCCGAAACGCGCCAAACGAATCATCACCACGGCGATACGGTTCCTTTCGAAATCCAGTGCTCTGTTGCGGTCTTTGGGGATAGTTCCGGACGGCGCCAGCATCTTTTCAGGCGCTCTGCCGGATCAAAGACCAGGCAGAACTGCCCGATCTTGCAAGACACAACACCTAAGTATCGCCGAAAGGGACCGTTTGAGGCAAATGGGACTCTGGGCGGTTAACGGCCGGATGGCGGAAAGAGGAACCCAAGCATGGGGCGCACGCGGCGTGCCCAACTGGCCTCGTCGTGGTTTCCGCCGCAAATCTCCTCGAAGTGCAGATCCTCGCCCGATAGCCAGCCATTCTGCTGGAGCCGCTGGTTGAGCAACTGGGCGTCTTCCAGAGTACGTCGGCCTTCGCGGTCGCCCACATCCAGCCAGATGCGCGGCCGTTGCTCGAGATCCGGCGCACTGTCGTTGAGAAAACGGAGAATCCCCTTGTGGTTCCACCAGACGCTGGGTGAGAGCAGGGCCAGCTTGCCGAAAAGATGCGGGTGGCGCAGCCCGAGATAGAGAGAAACCAGCCCGCCCAGCGACGAGCCGCCGATGCCGGTATCGCCGCGCTCCCTCCGCACACGGTACCGGGCGGCAATCCACGGCATCAGTTCGAGGGTCAGCATCAGCCCGTATTTCTCAGCCTCCCCGCCGCCAAATTGACCGTCCGGCTCGAAGGTGTATTCGGCGATGCGGCGTTCGCCGGCGTGGTAGATGCCGACGATCACCAGCGGTTCGACTTCGCCAGCCAGGATGGCTGCGTCAGCTTGTTCGCGCAGTTCCCAGGTGCGGCTGGGAGCGAAGGAGGTGAGGCAGTCGAAGAGGTTCTGCCCATCTTGCAGGTAGAGGACCGGGTAGGCGCGCTCTGGCTGCTGGTCGTACCCCGGTGGAAGGTAAACGATCAGATCGTGCGGAGTGGGCAAATGATGGCAGGGAAAGGCGCGATGAAGCCGCAGCCGCGGATGCGGCGTGGCTCGCTGCGTCGCCATTGACCCTGGCGGGGTCTCCGGGCCTCCCTGGCGTTCCAAATCCAAAATCCTGCGCTCCTGTTGGTGCCGACCGCCGGCTGTGGGGCATAAGTGCGGGTAGGCCGCAGCCTGTGGCTGTTACATTAACAAGAAATCGGCGATTCTCCTATTGCCTGTTGCTCTCCAGAGGGTGTACGCCATGGTTCGCGAGTATCACAAGTGGCATTCGAACTGCCTGAGCCGGGAGATGGAACTGCTTGTCTTCGGCCACGCGGGTTTGCCGGTGGTGGTGTTTCCTACATCCGGCGGCCGGTTCTTCGAGTTTGAAGACCGAGGCATGGTCGCCGCCCTGGCCGGCAAGATCGACGCGGGCCACCTCCAGCTCTACTGTGTGGACTCGGTGGACATGGAGAGCTGGTACAACCGCCAGATTGCTCCCCGCCGGCGGATCGCGCGCCAGATCGAATATGAGAAGTATGTTCTGGGCGAGGTGGTTCCGCTGGTTCGCAGCAAGAATCCGGAGACAAGGCTCACCGCGCTGGGCTGCAGCTTCGGCGGCTACCACGCCGTCAACTTCGCCTTGCGCCATCCGGAGATCTTTACCGGGGTGCTCTCCATGTCTGGCGCCTTCGACCTGGTGAGTTTTCTCGACGGCTACTACGATCAGGACTGCTACTACAATCTCCCCACGCATTACCTGCCCCACTTGGACGACCCCTGGTTTCTGGAGCGCCTCCGCCGCAACAGCTTCATCCTGGCCACCGGCTGGGACGACCAGTGCCTGGGCCAGAACCAGGAACTCGACCGCATCCTTAGCGCCAAGGGAATTCCTCACCAGCTTTTTATTTGGGAGACGCTTAACTCCCACGACTGGCCCACTTGGGAGCGGATGGCGCGGGAGTATCTTTAGAGGGATCAGGGAACAGAGATCAGGGATCAGAGAACAGGGATCAGAGATCAGAGATCAGGGATCAGAGAACAGGGATCAGAGAACAGGAATCACGGGTCAGGGAATTGAACCCGCAGGAGAGGGGCACCATGAGCGAACTCAACCTTTATGAAAGATTTCTTGATGGGCGGCCATTGAAGGTCATCCTGGGGTCCACAGCGGCTCAGATTGAGCTATTGCTTGAGGTACTTGAGCCGCAGCAGCAGTCTGTTCCGCCCGCTCCGGGCAAATGGAGCGCGGCGGAGATCGTCTGCCACCTGGCCGATTGCGAGCTGGTCTTTGCCTTCCGCCTGCGCCAGACGCTGGCCGAGGATGGGCCTACGATTCAGCCATTCGACCAGGAGAAGTGGGCGAATTCCTATCGCGGCATTCCTGCGAGCAAGGCGCTGGAAGTGTTTACGGCGATGCGGGGATGGAATTTGTCGCTGATCGGTTCCGCTTTGCCGGGAGCGGCGGAGAGGCCGGTCACCCATCCCGAGCGGGGCGCCATGACTTTCAGGAACCTCGTCGAGACCATGGCCGGCCACGACCTGAATCACCTGGGCCAATTGCGGAAGATCGTGGCGGCAGCGCAGGCAAAATGAAGCGGCGAACTTGAGCGCCGTCGCCAGTTTCCCGAGCGGTGACAACGGCGCGGAGAGGTTTGCGCTATTTTTGCTTCTTGCCGGGCGCAGGCTTTGCTTGCGCGGCGGCTGGCTGCTCTCCATGATGGTGCCGGTTGTGGTGCGCCAGGGCCTTGGCGACTTCTTCCGAGGTTAGCTTGCTCTGGGCTTCAATGTGCAGAACGTCGTCTGCAGGTGCATCGGTCGATTTTGTCGGTTCCATAAATCCTCCTTGGTTAAGGCAGGAGGCTCCATCTGTAATCCGTCGTATCAGGTCGCAGACAAGTTCCTGTCGTCCGGGCGGGAAAAATGCCCTCCAACGGCACAAACTATAGCACTGAAGCAATCGGACAATCTGTCCAATTTGCCCCTACCACCCGGATGGGAGCAGCCTTCGTGCGACTCTCCCACCCCACCAGCATAGTCCCATTCCGCAGACAGGAACAGGTAGAGTGGGAGTCCCAACACTTCGCAGCCACGATTCCGGGACTTTGAAAACCACACGGTCCCTGCCCTCCGGCCGGGACAAATTACGATGAAGCGTGCCCAAAATGAATCTGGTCTGGCAATCGAAGCTGGTGCTGCTGCTTGTTTTGCCCTTTGCAGCGGCCAGCGTAGTGCTCCAAACCCACTGGTGGGCGGAGAATGTGCCGACGGTCGCTATCTGGGCCATTGGCCTCAGCGTGCTGCTCGGCCTGGTGGCCTGGAAGGCGCAGACTGCCACTCCGGCCGCGGCCTTTGCTGGCGTTGTCCTCGCCGCCAGCCTCATGTTTTCCACGGCGACCGTTCCCTACAAGCCCTGGCGCACAGCCCTGGCTCCGCTCCTGACGCTTCTGGTGCTCACCTCCCTGGCTACGCGCCTGGGCCATGGCGAAAAGCAGCGCCTGGGCATCGCGGAAAGGCGCAATGGCCGCCGCGCCTCGCAGGTGGCGGCCAACCTGGGCCTCGCCGCGCTGGCTTCCAGCGAGTTCGCGCAATCCTGGCTGATCGGGAGCGGCTGGATTCGTGCCGCGGCCCAGGAGCCCGCGCTGCTCTTCACCGTAGGGCTCTCCGCGCTGACGGAGGCCGCGGCCGACACCATCTCCTCTGAAGTGGGGCAGGTGATCGGCGGCCAGCCGCGCATGTTGACGACGCTGCGCCCGGCCGAGCCTGGCACCGACGGCGCTATCACTCTGCTGGGTTCCCTGGCCGGGATGGCGGCGGCAGGGATTGTCGCTACTGCCGGAGTTCTTGCCCTCGCCGGCGGCTCCCGCATGTTCGCCGTCAGTTGGGCCAGCGGCGTCTTCGGCCTATTCTTCGACAGCCTGCTGGGAGCAACCATGGAACGCCGCGGCTGGCTCAACAACGACGCGGTCAACTTCTTCTCGACAGCCAGCGCGGCCGCCTTTGCGCTGCTCCTGCTGGCGGCTCTGCCTTATTCCGCAGTGGGATAGCCTCGCTGCCTGTCTCAATGCAGCCCCAGCCGCCAGGCCGTATAACTCAGAATCTCGTGAGCAATCCGCGCGCCTTCCTGCGAGCCGCCTTCCACAGCAACCCGTGGCCGCGGCGAGGTCAGCACGTTCAGCCCTTCTGCCGCGCAAATCGCGTGAATCCGGAACAGATGCGTCCCATCGCTCACAATCACCAGCCGCCGCAGCCCGTTGGCGCGGGCAATCACGGCGATGCGCCGCGCCGATTCCTCGGTGTTGCGGCTCTGGGTTTCGGCAATGATGTCTTCCTCGGGAACGCCCTTGCTCATCAGGTACTCGGCGCCCACGGCGCCTTCGCTGAAGTCGTCGCCGCCGCCGCCGCCCAGGGTGATGATCATGGGCGCAATGCCGCGCTGGTAGAGCGCCAGTGCGTGATTGAGCCGCGCGCGGTACACCGGCGAGGGACGCCCGTCATACTCCGCCGCGCCAAAGACCCCAATCGCGTCCGACGGCGCTGCCTGATCCCGCCCGGCGTTGCGTTCAATTTGCACGTAGACCCAGCGGCACCAGCCCAGCGTCGCGACCGCCAGCGCCAGCAGCAACAACAGCGCCGCCCGCAGCCCCCAGCGGCGAGATCTCGATCGATTGCGTTGCTTGCGCGTCATGCTGAACCTATCGCTGCAAGACCATGACAATTTCGTGGGTTGGAATCGCGCCCTCGCGCAGAATCTCCCAGCGCCCTGGTCCCAGCGAGAGATCGACAATGGTGGTGGGCTGCGTATGGCCGGTGGGACCGCCGTCGATGATCAGAGGAATGCGGTCGCCGATCTGGTCGCGCACGCAGGCTGCGTGGGTGCACTCCTGCGCCCCCCGCAGGTTGGCCGAAGTCGCCGTAATGGGCAGCCCGAAGCGCTCCACCACCGCCCGCGGAATCGCCGCATCCGGAACGCGCAAGGCCACGTTCCCCGTATTGGCCGTCGAGCGCAGCGGCAGCTTCGTCCCGGCGCGCACAATGATGGTCAGCGGGCCCGGCCAGAAACGCTCCGCCAACCGGTCCAGCATGTGATCGGTGTCTCGCGCCAGCTCATAAGCTTGCGCCAGGGAAGAGATGAGCAGCGACAGCGGCTTGTGCTTCTGCCGGGTTTTGATCTGGTAAATCCGCTCCACTGCGTGCAGATTCACCGGGTCCACGGCCAGACCGTAAAACGTATCGGTCGGCATGGCGATCACTTCGCCCTTGCGCAGACTGGAGACGATATAGTCGACCAGGTCAGGCTGGGGTTCATCGGGATGGACGCGCAAGATTTCCGCGGACAAGAAGTCTACCTCGGTTCCCTCAAGCATTTTTTGAGAGCAGCGACAGCTCATGTCCTCATCGGACCAGGGGTTGCCTTCACCGGAAGAACCCACCCCGCCCCATCGGCCGACTGCGCTCTCGCAATGCTGCAAATCGAGAGGCCACAAAGACGGAAGCTATCACAGCATCACCCGCGGTGCAAGCTGGATTGTGGTCCCGCCCTCTCCGCGCTGCAAACCGGCTAGAATCGCCATAGCGATCAAACGGTTCGCCTTGGATGCCTGTCCGCATTGTACAGAGTAAGCAGAATGCCCGCTTGAAGGAACTGCGCCGCGCCCTGAGCCATCCCGGCCGCGACCGCGGCGCCCTTGCCGGCATTGAGGGGCCGAACCTGCTGGAAGAGGCTCTGCGCGCCGGCCTGCGTTTCGATTGCGTCTTTGTCGCCGAGGGTGCGGAGCGCCTTCTCGACGGCCTCTCCTTCCCGCCCGAGACCGAAATTCTGCTTCTCCCCAAGCCCCTTCTCGACGCCGCGCTAACCACCGAAACACCCCAGCCTGTCGCCGCCCTGGTCGAGCTCCCCGATTGGACCTGGGCGCACCTCCTTGGCGTTCCTGCCAAGCCCGCCCCGCTCCTCCTCCTCCTCGCAGGCTTGCAGGACCCCGGCAACCTGGGAACCATCCTCCGCTCCGCCGAAGCCTTTGGCGCCGACGGCGTCGTGGCCCTGCCCGGAACCGTCAGCGCCTGGAATCCCAAGGCCGTGCGCGCCTCGGCTGGCAGCGTCTTCCGTGTCCCGCTCCTCTCCGTTCCCGTCGACGAGTGCTTCACTCATTTGTTTGAAGCAGGCGTACGAACCTTCGCCACCACGGTCCGCGCCGCCCAGCCCGCCGATCTGGTCGACTTGGCCGCTCCGGTGGCGCTCCTCATAGGCAACGAAGGCAACGGTGTTCCAGAGGCATTGGCCGCCCGTGCCGCCGGCGCCATCACCATCCCCTGTCCCGGCCCGGTCGAGAGCCTCAACGCCGCCGTAGCCGCCAGCATCCTGCTCTATGAAGCCTCCCGGCAGCGCTCGGCAATTCGCGGGAGCCAGCGATGAGCCTCTTTGACGGCGAGCCCGAAGGCCCTCGCGGCTCCATCCGCACCGCGCCTCTGGCCGAGCGCATGCGTCCCCGCACTCTGGAGGAGCTCAGCGGCCAGGAGCACCTGGTCGGCCCCGGCAAGCCCCTCCGCGTCCAGATCGAGCGCGACGACCCCAGTTCCATGATCTTCTGGGGCCCGCCCGGCGTGGGCAAAACCACCTTGGCCAAGATCATTGCCGAAACCACCCGCGCCAGCTTCATTGAGTTCTCCGCCGTCCTCAGCGGTATCAAGGAAATCAAGCAAGTGATGGCCACCGCGGCCCAGGCCTCGGAGATGCACTCCCGCACCATCGTCTTCGTCGACGAGATTCACCGCTTCAACAAGGCCCAGCAGGACGCGTTTCTCCCCTACGTCGAGCGCGGCACCATCCGCCTCATCGGCGCTACCACCGAGAATCCCTCCTTCGAAATCATCTCCGCGCTGCTCTCACGCTGCCGTGTCTACGTGCTCCAGTCCCTCACCGGGGAGCAGATCGCCGCTCTACTCCGCAAGGCCCTGGAAGACAAGGAACGCGGCCTCGGCGCGCTGGAACTGACCGCCGACGACGATGCCCTGGAGATGATCGCAAGTTACTCCTCGGGCGACTGCCGCAACGCCTTGAACACCCTGGAAGTGGCCGCACAACTGGCCCGCGAAGTGACAAAGCACATTGACAAGAAGATCGCCGGCGAAGCCGTCCAGCAGCGCGTCCTGATGTACGACAAATCCGGCGAGGAGCACTACAACCTCATCTCCGCGCTGCACAAGAGCGTCCGCAACTCCGACCCTGACGCCGCGCTCTACTGGTTGGCGCGCATGTTCGCCTCCGGCGAGGACCCGATGTATCTGGCCCGCCGCGTCGTCCGCATGGCCGTCGAAGACATCGGCCTGGCTGCGCCCGAGGCTATGAACCTCTGTCTCTCCGCCAAGCAGACCATGGAGTTTCTCGGCTCCCCGGAAGGCGACCTGGCGCTGGCCGAGGCGGTCGTCTATCTATGTCTCGCCCCCAAGTCGAACTCCGTCTACAAAGCCTGGGGCGTGGTCAAGCAGGAGATCGAGCAGACCCGCCAGGAGCCGGTTCCCCTGCACCTGCGCAACGCGCCGACCAAGCTGATGAAAGAGCTGGATTACGGCAAGGGCTACCTCTACGCCCACGACGAAGAAGGCAAAGTAGCCGACATGGACTGCCTTCCCGACTCGCTAAAGGGCCGCAGCTATTACCACCCCACCCAGGAAGGTCGGGAGAGAATCCTCGCCCAGCGCATGGAAGAGATTCGGCGCATCAAGGCTCGGAAGCACGGCAAAGGGTAACCTTTTCCCGCCTGCGAAAATCCGCGTGATCCGGCTATCCAATTTCCAAAAAGCCGTGCTAATCTCTTCTCGCGCGGGCTTCTGAAGACCGCCCGCGAATTCCCCAAATCAAATCCAACGGAGGTTAACCATGAGCGATAACCCAACCTTCATCCCCCACATCGTTGTCAGCAACGCCGCTGCAGCCATCGACTTTTACAAGGCAGCCTTTGGCGCAGAGGAACTTGCCCGCCACGTAGCGCCCAACAGCAACAAAATTATGCACGCCAGCCTGAAGATCAATGGAGGCGTCCTGATGATGAACGACGACTTCTCCAATTCCATGGATTGCAAGAGCGAGACGCCCGAGGCGCTGGGAGGCAGCCCGGTCGTCCTCAATCTCGAAGTCCCGAATGCCGATGCCGCCTGGGCCAAAGCTCTGGCCGCCGGTGCCCAAGTGAAATTTCCCCTGGCCGACCAGTTCTGGGGCGCTCGCTACGGCCAGCTGAAGGACCCCTTCGGCTTCTACTGGTCCATCAGTCAGACGATCGCCATGCCCACCCCGGCCGAGATGGAAGAAGGCGCCAAGGTGGCCTTCGCACATTAAAAGCCCGAATCCAGTGGAGCATCCGTGCAACTTGCCGGGTGCTCCAACGGATTCAGGCTTCTTTTCTCTTCCTTGAATTAGATCAGTACAGCCGGAAGTTGACCTCGACGGTAATCCCCACCGGCACTGGCGTCTTGCCGTCTTTCATGGCCGGCCTGAATTTGTATTTGCGCACGGCTTCCAGAGCCTTCTCGTCCAGCCCCATGCCCAACGGGCGAACCACCCGCGGATTCTGCGGATTGCCCTGCGCATCGACGATGACGTAAATCAGGCAGACGCCCTGGTACTTCGACCTGCGCGCCTCGTCGGAGAATTCTGCCTCGACAGAATTCAGTGGGACCGGCGCTGAAACCTGGCCGCCCACCCTGTAGAGTCCACCGCCGGTGTTCCCGCCCGTTCCCGGTCCATAGCCGTTGCCGTTCCCCGAGCCGATGCCGCCGCCGTAACCCGTTCCCATGCCGCCGCCACCGCCCTGGCCGTTCGATTCCAGCCGCACGTTGGTGGAATTCTTCACGCCGATATTGGGCATCAACGGGTTGTCGGGGAGTTTGATGTCCTTCTGAATATTGATGGCCGATTCCATCGGCAACAGAGGATGGTCGATGGTCTGCACCTGCGGGGGCGTGATTGGGTTCTTTTCAAACTTGGGCAGTTTGCCCTTGCTGGGATCTATGAGGCTGTGATCGCCGCCGCCGCCACCGCCGCCGGCCTTGACGTCGGACTTTGGAGCCTTGAACTCGCCCACATCGATGTCGGTTGCCGTCGTCAGTACCGGCTTGGTGAACTTGTCGATGATGACCCTGGCGCCAAAATAGAGCACTGCGGCCAGAATCAGGAGATTGACTCCCGTGGCAATCCCGATGGCCCATGGATTGGGCTTGACCGCCATCCGGTCCGGCACCGGGATGGGTGTCGATGTCAGTTCCAGAGGTGGCAGTTGGGGAGGGAAGAAGACATCGTGGATATTTTCGTAGAGAGTCTTCCAGATCGGCGGTTCCTCGAATGTTTTGCCGAGAAACAAGTCGAGTTTTTGGCCGCCGGTGGCGGTCTTGGTGTCCGAGTCTGGCTGTGTGAGTAGGTCGTTTGCCATATGTGTGGCTGGCCCTGTCGTCCCTGGGCGCCCGGCATTTTTCCCGGACGGAAGGCTTCCCGCCTTCAGACCCCTTGTTTCATTATGCTCGACTCCGCTCGCCCTTGTCTCGGAGCCAGATGCAGTGCCGTGCGGAATCCCGCTCTCCATACTCTCATATTCCGGCGACGGCATGGCTCCCATAACCAATAGACGACCAGGGCTCCAACTAGTTACCGAAAAACTCTCGTATTCGCCATTTACACTAGAGAATGAACCAGTTCGCACCACCCCAGGGAGTGAAGATGTCCTCAGCGCCAGAGTTGAAGGCGACCCTTACCTTGCCGCAGACGACCTTTCCGATGAAAGCCAATCTGCCGCATAATGAACCACTTAGGCTTGCACACTGGGCCTCGATGCGGCTCTACCAGGAGCTGCGCAAGACCAGCCAGGGCCGGCCCGCCTACCTTCTCCATGACGGCCCTCCCTACGCCAACGGCCCCATTCACCTGGGCCACGCGCTCAACAAGGGACTCAAGGATTTTGTTGTCAAGTCAAAGACCATGGCCGGCTTCGACGCTCCCTACGTGCCCGGATTCGACTGCCACGGCCTGCCCATCGAAATCAAGGTGGACGAGCAACTGGGCCGCAAAAAGCTGGAAATGCCGGTGCCCGACGTTCTGGAGGCCTGCCGCGCCTATGCGCAGAAGTACGTCGATCTGCAAACCTCGCAGTTTGAGCGTATTGGCTGCTTCGGCCGGTGGAACAACCCGTATAAGACCATGTCGCGCGACTACGAAGCGCACACCCTGGAGGCTTTTTTCGGCTTTCTTGAGAAGGGCTTTGTCTATCGCGGCCTGAAGCCGGTCTACTGGTGCATTCACGACCACACCGCTCTGGCTGAGGCCGAGGTCGAGTACGCGATGCACACCAGCCCCTCGGTCTATGTGCGCTACCGGCTGACTTCTGCGCCCGAGGCTCTCGATCCCGCACTGGCTGGCCGGCAGGTCTCCACCATCATCTGGACCACCACTCCATGGACCCTCCCCGCGTCCATGGCCGTGGCCTTCCATCCCGATTTCGAGTACGTCGCGCTGGCCGCCGAGAACGCGCAGGTCTACATTGTGGCTGCGGAACTCGCGGCTTCCGTCGTTGCCGCATGTCAGTTGGGCGCGGTCACGGAACTGGCCCGCTTCAAGGGCAGCGTTCTTGACCGCGCAACCTTCCAGCATCCGTTCCTCGACCGCAGCATTCTGGGCGTTCTGGCCACCTACGTCACTGCCGACACCGGCACTGGTGCGGTCCACACCGCTCCCTCGCACGGCGCAGACGACTTTTATACCGGCGTCCGTTACGACCTGGACCTCACCTGCCGCGTCGATGCGGGAGGCCACGTCCACGTGGACCCCGAAGCCTGGCACCTGGCTACCCCGCCCGCTTTTGAGGGCAAAAAGGTTTGGGCCGCCAATCCCATCGTCATGGCCATGCTGGAAGAGGCGGGCGCGCTGTTGGGCTCTGCCGACATCGAGCACTCCTACCCGCACTGCTGGCGCTGCCACAAGCCGGTCATCTTCCGCGCCACCGAACAGTGGTTCATCGGCATGGAAACCCCGGTGAAGCGCCAGGACGGATCGGAAACGACCTATCGGCAGCTCGCCATCGAAGAAATCGACAAGGTGGTCTGGGACCCGGCCTGGGGCAAGGAACGCATCACTAACATGATCGCCACCCGGCCCGACTGGTGCATCAGCCGCCAGCGTATCTGGGGCGTGCCCATCGCAGTTTTCATGTGCGACAAATGCAATCAGCCCATCATCGACGCGGCTCTCAACCGCAGCATCATCGATCTGGTCGAGCGGGAAGGCGTGGAGTCGTGGCACACCACCGACATCGCCGCCCTTCTGCCCGCCGGAGCTACCTGTGCACATTGCGGCGGCACGGAATTCCGCAAGGAAACCGACATTTTGGACGTGTGGTTCGACTCCGGCACCAGTTGGTTTGCGGTTGCCGAGTCTGACCCGGAGTTGAAGCCGGCCTACACCGCATTTCAAAGCAAGGACGGCACGGAGTGTCTCTACTTCGAGGGCGGCGACCAGCACCGTGGATGGTTCCACTCGTCGCTCCTGACCTCCGTAGCCCTGCGTGGACATGCGCCCTATTCGCACGTTTCCACATCCGGTTGGACCCTCGATGAACAGGGACGGGCGATGTCCAAGTCGCTGGGCAACGGTGTCGATCCGGTCGACGTGGCCAACCGCATGGGCGCAGAGATCGTGCGCCTGTGGGTGGCTTCGGTGGACTTCCGCGAGGACGTTGCGGCCAGCGAGAACTTGATGAAGCGCTGCTCCGACATCTACCGCAAGCTGCGCAACACCTTCCGCTTCCTGCTGGGCAATTTGAACGGCTTCGACCCGGTCCGCGACCGCGTCCCTGAGGGAGAGCTTCTTCCGCTCGACCGCTACATGCTGGCCCGCACCCGCGAACTGACCGAGAAAATCCTCGGCTGGTACGAGGCCTTCGAGTTCCATCGCATCTACCACGCGGTGAACGAATTCGCCATCGTGGACCTGAGCTCGTTTTATCTCGATGTGCTGAAGGACCGCATGTACACCTTCGCTCCCTCCAGCCAGGCCCGCCGCTCGGCGCAAACCGTCCTCTGGCAGATCACGGAAGCCCTGGTCCGCCTGATCGCGCCCATCCTCAGCTTTACCGCCGACGAAATCTGGGAATATCTACCGCACGTCGAAGGTCGCGAGGCCAGTGTGCATCTTGCCCTCTTCCCCAAGCCGCAGGAGATCTTCTCTGAAGACCCAACCTCGCTACTTGAGGAGTGGAGGCAGATCTTCATGGTTCGCGACCTCGCACTGCAGGAACTCGAGGGAGCACGGCAGGCCAAGCACATCGGCAAAGGTCTGGAAGCCGAGCTGGAGATCGCCGCCCCTGGCGAACTGCTGGCTCTCTTGCGCCGTCACACCGACGGCCTCAAAGAGATCGTGAATGTCTCCCGCGTCACAGTGGTCGAGGGCGGCGAGTTGAAGGTAACTGCACTGCCGGCAACCGGAACCAAGTGCGCTCGCTGCTGGAACTTCATGCCCGTGGTCGCCGATTACGGCATCTGGAAAGACGTCTGCACGCGCTGCCACTCGGCGCTCACCGAAATGCACATTGAGCCGCCGCAGTCCACGGAGGCAGCCTCGTGAGCTTTCCATTCCCGCGCCGCCTGCCCTGGCTGCTGTTCATCTCCGCGCTGGTGGTCTCTGCCGATCACCTGACCAAGACATGGGTATCGGCGCATATTGCCATGGGCGACGCTATCCCGGTTATTCCGGGAGTTCTGCGCATCTCCCATTGGACCAACGAGGGAGCGGCTTTTTCGCTCTTTGCCGACTCGGCTTCTCCCCACTTGGTCCGTTGGGCCTTGGCCTCCTTCGGATGCTGCCTTGCGCTCGCGGTCTTGATTGCCCTGGTTCGCTTCGGCAACCGTTTCACTCTCATTACCGTAGCTCTTGCGTTTGTCCTGGGCGGAGCCCTCGGCAACCTTCACGACCGCATCCTCTATGGCTCCGTGGTGGACTTCATTGAGGTTCACATCTTCAGCTTTCACTGGCCGGATTTCAATCTTGCCGACTCCTCCATCGTCACTGGCGCCTGCCTGCTGATGCTCGATTCGCTGCTGCCAAAGAACACCCCGGTCGACTGACCGCCCAACCCACACGAGGATTCAATGAAGATCTGCCTTTCTGTCTCATCGATGCGCGCCTCCCTTGCTGCTGCAGCCGCGATTGTGTGTCTAGTGATTTCTGCCGGCACGGTGCAGGCCCAGCGCCTTCCCAATACCGTTCGCCCCGAGAGCTACACGCTCACCCTCGCGCCGGACCTCACGGCCGCAACCTTCACTGGCGTCGAGACCATCGACGTAACCGTGAAAGAGCCCGTCAGTACGATTACTCTGAACGCTGCGGAAATCGCTTTTGAGAGTGTAACTGTGACCGTCGGTGGAAAGAGCCAGAAGGCCGCCGTCACTCTCGACGCAGAGAAAGAGCAAGCCGCCTTCACTTTCCCCGAAAAGCTGCCCGTCGGGAAGGCAACGCTCGCCATCCGCTACACCGGCATTCTGAACAGTCAGTTGCGCGGCTTCTATCTCTCCAAAACCGCCCGCCGCAACTACGCCGTCTCGCAGTTCGAGTCCACGGATGCGCGCCGCGCCTACCCCTCCTTCGACGAGCCGGCCTTCAAGGCGACGTATGATGTCTCGCTGATCGTCGATGCCGCCGATACCGCCATTTCCAACGGCCCCATCGTCAGCGATACGCCCGGTCCTGCCGCCGGCAAGCACACGCTCCACTTTGCCACCACGCCCAAGATGTCTACCTATCTGGTGGCCTTCCTGGTCGGCGACTTCCAATGCACCACGGGCGAGCAGGACGGCGTGACCATTCGCGTCTGTTCCACGCCCGACAAGGTCGCGCTCACACCCTACGGCGTCGATATCGCCAAGTACGTGCTCCACTACTACAACAACTATTTCGGCATTCCCTATCCGCTGAAGAAGCTCGACCTGATTGCTCTGCCCGACTTTGAGGCCGGCGCCATGGAGAACTTCGGCGCCATCACCTACCGCGAGACGGCTCTGCTCATCGACCCCAAGACGGCCTCCGATGGCGCCAAGAAGGAAGTGGCGCTCGTCATCGCCCACGAGATGGCCCACCAGTGGTTCGGCGACCTCGTGACCATGCAATGGTGGAACAACATCTGGCTCAACGAAGGCTTTGCCACCTGGATGGAAAACAAGCCGGTCGAGGCCATGCATCCGGAGTGGAACATTCCTGAGGTCGTAGCCGCGGACGAGGACAGTACCCTGAATCTCGATGCGCAGCCCACCACTCGCGCTATCCGTGCCACGGCCGACAGCCGCGACGAGATCGAACAGATGTTCGACGGCATCTCCTACGGCAAGGCCGGCGCTGTTCTGCTCGGTGTGGAAAACTATGTAGGCCCCGAGACCTTCCGCAAGGGCGTCCACAACTACCTCGCCGCTCACCTCTACTCGAACGCCACCGCCGAGGATTTCTGGGGCGCACAGACTGCGACCAGCCACAAGCCCGTCGACAAGATCATGGAAAGCCTTGTCGCCCAGCCCGGAGAGCCGCTCATCACCTTCGGCGAACCGGCCGGCGGCAAGGTTTCGGTCACTCAGAAGCGCTTTTTCGTAAGCCCTTCCATCAAGCCGGACCCCGCGCAGAAATGGACTGTCCCGGTTTGCTTCAAGTCGGCGAAGGACCCAGACTGCCAGCTTCTCACGCCCACCACCACCAGTCTTGAAGTTCCCGCAGGCAGCGCCTTTGCCAACGCGGGCGGCAAGGGCTACTATCGCAGCGCCTACCCAGCGAATGTCTACTCCGCGCTGCTGGCCAAAGCAGAAACCGACTTGACCCCAGTCGAACGCATCCGTTTCATCGGCGACGAGTGGGCGCAGTTGCGCTCCAACCAGGCCACCGCAGGCGACTATCTCAACCTTGTGGCAGCCATCAAGGGCGACCCCAGCGCCGATGTCGTCAGCTCGTCGCTCAGCGGCGTGAATTCCATCTACACGCGCGTTGCCGTCTCTCCCGAAGAACGCGATTCGCTTTCCGCATGGATCACCAAGACCTTCACGCCGGAGTACGCCAAACTCGGCGCACCTTCGCCGAGCGACTCGCCCAACACCCGCCAACTCCGCGCCGAGCTTTTCAACCTGCTTGGTTACCACGGCAAAGATGCGGCGATCCTTGCCGAAGCCAACCGGATCGCCGATCAATATCTCGCCGATCCCGCCTCTGTGGATGCCACGCTGGGCCAGACCGCTCTCGCTGTCGCCGCCCGCAACGGTGACGCCGCGCTCTTCGACCGCTTGCAGAAGGTCTTTGAGACCTCGTCCAATCCCGAGATTCAGGAGAGCGCGTTGCGTCTGCTCGCGCAGTTCAAGAACCCCGCGCTGATTGAGCGCGCCTTGGACTACGCCGTCTCCGGCAAGGTCCGCAACCAGGATGCGCTCATCCAGTTCGCCATCGCCCTCCAGATCGACGAGAGCCGCGCTCAGGCCTGGAAGTACGTTCAGGCGCATTGGGATCAGGTTCATGCCTTGCTGACCCCGGAGTTGGGCAACGCGCTGGTCGGCTCCACAGGCAGCTTCTGTTCCGCCGAGGCGCGCGACGATGTGAAGAGCTTCTTCGCTACGCACAAGGTCCCCGCCGCCGATAAAGCCCTCAAACATGCCATCGAACACATCGACGGCTGCATCGAGTTGCGTTCGCTCCAGGAACCGAATCTGAAGCAGTGGCTGGCTACTCAACCCGGGCTGTAAAACGTAAATCGCTCCCACAAAAGAAATGGCCGCCGAGCTCAAGCCCGGTGGCCATTTCTATTTGTGCGCCCAGCATGGGCGCACTCTTACGGGTGCAAGTCCCGTCACAAGCTGGTCACAGTGAGTGAAGTGAAGCGCAACTGCATGAGGGCGACCAATTGTGGGGAGGAAGCGTGGATCGAAGCTGCGGGCCGATGAACAAGAACCGGATAGAAGGCGGTGCCGAACAGGGCGAGCGGGCAAGTGACCGCAAAGCTCTTGTGACCAAGTTTCGGTGACGTAGATCCGGCGGTCGTGCAGTGAAGGAGTGCGTTCTTACCTGGGGAGATCTCGCCTTATGCCCGAAAGGGCAACGGAGTTGAGCCGGAGCGAGAAGTCAGCAGAGGCCGTAGTAGCAGGCGTAAGCCAGTGAAGGGCCGAACGGGAAGGAGTGGTTCCTGTGAAAACGATGTGTTGGAAATGGCATCAGACGTCCACATTGATGGAGCGGTCCGGAGGGGACGAGGTGAAGCCGAGTCTGACCCGGACAGTGATGAAGACCGACGCCCGCGTTCTCAAACAGGAGGCATAGGGAATACCTCAACTTCTCGAACCGCCCGGTGCGGACCCGCATGCCGGGTGGTGTGGCAGGGGAGAGCGGTCACTCGCTCCCCCTATGCCGATCTGATGAGCTACTTGCAAAATTGCCTTCCGTCTTAAGATATGCGGGAGGGCACGACTTGAGTCGTGCCGCAAATGGCTCATTCGGACTCTCCGGCTTTAGCCGCTGCGTCGCCGCAAACGAATGAAAACAAATAGCCGCAGGGGCTAAAGCCCAGAACCTTCTTGATCGTCATTCGGCACGACTGAAGTCGTGCCCTGACACTTCCAGCCATCTCCATGAAGTTTTGTAAGTGGCTCTGATGGCTGCTGATTTTTACCACGCTAACTTCGTCGGCAAAAACTCCGCAAAAAGTTGGTATGCTCATTGGTTTCTCCTCCCCGCTTCGATTCGCTACCATAAGAACATGCCTCCATTTCCTCCCGGCCAGACCCTGCTCATCGACGCCGACGATACGCTGTGGGAAAACAACGTCTACTTTGAACGCGCCATCGCCGCCTTCATCAGCTATCTGAATCATCACAAGTACACGCCGGCCGAGGTGCGCAAGGCCCTCAACGCCGTCGAGCGCGAGACAATTCTGGCCCACGGCTACGGGCTCAGCAGCTTTACCCGTTCGCTGACCACCTGCTTTGCGCGGCTCAGTCCCGAGCCAGTCACCGAGGAGAAGGCCGAGCGCATCCTCGGCTTTGCGCGCTCCATCGCCGAACAGGAGATCGAATTGTTGCCCGGCGTGGCCGAGACCCTCGCCGAGTTGGGCACGCGCCACCGTCTCATCCTGATGACCAAAGGCAACCGCGCCGAACAGGCCGACAAGCTGGCCCGCTCTGGACTCGCCTCGCATTTCTCCGCCATCGAAATCGTCGAGGAAAAGGACCCGCCCACGTATCGCGAGGTCATTCATCGCCACGAACTCACGCCGCACACCAGTTGGATGATCGGCAACAGTCCTAAAAGCGACATCAACCCGGCTCTGGCAGCCGGTCTCCACGCCGTCTTCCTCTTTCACAAGGACACCTGGGTGCTGGAGCACGCCACACTCGACGCCGCGCCTGAAGGCCAGCATTTGCTCGAACTCGACACCTTCGCCAAGCTGCGGACTGTCTTTTAAGGGGGCTGTATTCTTGACGCAGCCCCCGCGCCTCTGCTTTACTCGTTTCAACGTCATGCAAATCTTCGCCGCCAACGCGAACCGCTTCCCGGCCCCTTGTATCGATGCGCCGATTCTGACCCTGCGAATTACCCAGCCCATTCTGCAAGCGGGAAACAAAGCCTGACCAACCGGATTTAGCAGTCGAGCAGCATCCAGGCCACCACCCGCAGTTGCGGCTGGTGGCTTTGCTTTTTTCCGCCATCTTTCCACCGAGGAGAATCTCTTGGAACCTGTCTCTCTAACCAGCATCCAGGCGGCCCGTGCGCGCATCGGCGAAGCCATCCACTGCTCGCCCTGCCAGCTCTCGCACCACCTCTCGGAACTGACCGGCCTGCCGCTGCATCTGAAGCTTGAGAACCTGCAGCGCACAGGATCCTTTAAGGAGCGTGGCGCGCTAAACAAGCTGCTAACCCTCAGCGAGACGGAGCGCAAGCGCGGCGTGATCGCAGCTAGCGCCGGCAATCACGCCCAGGGCGTCGCCTTCCACGCCGCCGCGCACGGCATTCGCGCCCAGATCGTCATGCCCCTGGCAACGCCGCAGGTCAAAGTGGCCGCCACCCGCTCCTATGGTGCGGAAGTGATTCTTCACGGCGCCAGTTACGACGAGGCCTGCGAAGAAGCCGTCCGCCGGCGTCTTTCCGAGGGCCGCACCTTCATCCATCCTTTTGACGATGCCGAGGTCATCAGCGGCCAGGGAACCATCGCCCTCGAACTGCTCGAACAGGTTCCCGACATCGAGGCGGTGGTGGTCCCCATCGGCGGCGGCGGCCTTATCGGCGGCATCGCCTGCGCCCTCAAGGAAACAAACCCCAAGATTCGCGTGGTCGGCGTGGAGCCGGACAGCCTGCCCTCCATGCTGCGCGCTCGCGAGGCCGGGGCTCCGGTCACCATCTCCGCTCAGGCCACCATTGCCGACGGCATCGCCGTCCGCCGCGCCGGTGACCTGACCCTGCCCCTGGTCTCCCGCTACGTCGATGAAATCGTCACTGTGGACGACGAGGAAATCGCCAGCGCCATTCTTTTGCTGCTGGAGCAGGAAAAGACTCTGGCCGAAGGCGCGGGCGCAGCCGCCCTGGCCGCGGTCGTGCAGGCGAAATCCAACCTGCGCCATCGCCGCACCGTGGTGCTGGTCTCGGGTGGCAACATTGATGTCACTCTTCTGTCTAAAATCATCGAGCGCGGCCTGGTCAAGGACGGCCGTCTCCTCCGCCTTCGCATCTATTTGCAAGACCGTCCCGGAGCCCTGCTCAACGTGACTCAAATCCTCGCCCGCGAGCGCGCCAACATCGTTGAAACCCTCCACAACCGCGCCTATTACGGCGTCAGCCTGGGCGAAACCGTCATCGACGTCACCCTGGAGACTCGCGGCGCCACCCACATCACATCTATCAGCCATGCCCTCCGCGAAGCCGGCTTCCACTTCGAGCGCATCCAATAGGAGCCCATGTACACGCCCAGCTTCAATCAGGTGATCGACCGCTGCATCCTCATCGATGCCAGGAGCGGCAAATTGAGGAGAAATTGGACCGCAACCCGCTACGATAGAGCAAGCAACCTTTCCTCGATGGTTCGTTCCCGAAGGCCTCGATCCTTTGATATACTCGTAGAGTTCACCCCATGCGGAGGTGGCGAAATTGGCAGACGCACCAGCTTGAGGTGCTGGCGCCGCAAGGCATAGGGGTTCAAGTCCCCTCCTCCGCACCAAATTCTTCTTGTCCGGGCCAACCGGGCGAGGCCCGGAAAGCAGTTCAAGACCATGCAGATTCTCCTCTACTTCGTCATTGTTGTGCACGTGATTGTGTGCCTTTTCCTCATCGGAGTTGTGCTTCTGCAGCAGGGTCGCTCGGCAGATCTGGCCGGCGCTTTCGGTGGACAGGGTTCGCAGACCGCATTCGGCCCTCGTGCCGCAGCCAACGTGCTCACCCGTCTCACCACCTGGTCAGCGGTCATCTTCATGGTCACCTCGATTGCTCTGACGGTTCTTTATGTGCGCTCGACCGGTTCGCACTCGGTCCTGGACAACACCAAGTCGGCGCCCATTTCAGCGCCCGCCAAGTCGGGCAAGTAGCTCCCGCTCTATTCCTCCTGCTTCACCCTCAAGCGGCAGACCCTACGGGCTGCCGCTTTTTTGCGTTTTCCATTCTGCTTTGAGCTGCATGGCGGGAAAATCTGTTGACAGAAATATCTGTCAGATATATCTTGCAGATATTATGTCCCGCAACAGAACTGCCTACGTCATCCTCGGCATGTTGTCCATTGAACCCAACAAGTCCGGCTACGACATTCGCAAGGCCGTTGAATCCAGCGTCGGCTACTTCTGGGGCGAAAGCTATGGTCAAATCTACCCCACCCTCAAGCGGCTTACCGATGAAGGCCTGATCGTCCCTTCCAGCCCGATCACCGGCCCCCGCCAGCGCCGTCAGCAGTATTCCCTTACCGACGCCGGGCACGCCTGCTTGCGCGAATGGCTAGCTCTGCCCTTCCAGAACGACCCGCCCCGCAACGAGTTCCTGCTCAAGCTCTTCTTTGGCCGGGAGGCCCCGCCCAGCGTCTCCATCGGCCACATCCGTGAGCTTCAGCAGAGGAACCAGCATATGCTCGCCACCATGCTGGAGTTGGAGTCCTTCGCGAACCGGGTAGGCGCTCAAAATCCCCATAAGCCGTACTGGATGCTCACCCTTAGCCTGGGAATTGCCTTGACCCGCGCCGCTCTGGACTGGGGCGAGTCCGCTCTCGCCACGCTCTCTCAAGCGGACGGAGAAGACCACAGCAACCCGCCAACAGAAAAACACCTGGCTTGAGCCATCTCACGGGTTCAGGCTTTTCGCCACCGACCCTTTCATGCGTCCTCAAGGAGAACGACAAAATGCCTACCGACGTACACTTTAGCCGTTGGTCCAGGATCTTGGCCTGGACCATTACAGCCCTCTTTGCCCTCGGCTTCTTCTTCTCGCCCATCGGCACGTGGACCGGTCCGATTCTGGCCCTCTGGTTTGTCGGCACGCAGAAGCCCCTGCGCGGTTTTCTCTGGATGATTGCCCTCGCCTTCCTTCCTACCCTGATCGCAAATCACCGCCTCTCCTCGCCGCCGGAGTTGTCCGCGCCAGAATACTTGGGTTGGATGTTCTTTGCTGCTCTGCTCGCCGTTCTCCCGTTCCTTCTTCATCGCCTCACCAGCCCGCGCCTGCCCGGCGTTCTTTCCACCCTCCCTTTTCCACTTTGGAAGACTGCGCTTCATACACTGGTGCTTAGCATCCTTCCCGCCCCGGTTTTCAGCGCCTATTTTGGCTCAGGCGGTCTCTCGAAAAACCTCCCTTTACTGCATTTCGCAGCGCAGTTCGGCGACGCCACGCTGCTGTTTCTTGTCTATTGGTTCGCAGCGGTCGTCGTCTGGATGTGGAACCAGGAATTTCGCCGTGCGAGAATCGCCGTGGGCGCGAGTCTCTTTGCCGCAGTCTTCGCCCTGTCCCTCGGCTACGGACTCTTTCGCCAGTTGACCGGCGTCGCGCTGCCTGAGAGCTATCCCGCAGGCACGCTCTTCGCGTGGATTTCGCTTGCCGCCGCGGTTGCCCTCAGTTTCTGGGTGCTCTTCCGCTCCAACCAGCGCGCAATTTTGTGGGCCTTCCGGCCGATGACGCTTCGCATTCTGCAGAGCCCCTACACGGGCCACGCCCTGCAACTGCTGTGTGAGAACGGTTGCGAAAAGCTGACCAGCTATTCCGGCGAGCGCTTTCCCATTCGCGATGGAATGGCCATCCTCCTCAAGCCGCAGGACCTTACAGGTTCCAACCGCAAGTACAACCATCTCTACGAAACCATCGGCGGCTTTTACGACGACACCCAGCGCGTGGTTTGCGCGCTCGCGGGCTTCGACCGCGACGCCTACGTCCGGAGCTACCTGGACTTTCTCGAAGTCAAGCCGGGCGATTCGGTGCTCGAAACGTCAGTTGGCACGGGCCTCAACTTCAAATACCTACCCCACGGTGTCAAACTCGCTGGACTCGACCTTTCGCCCGAGATGCTGGCCAATTGCCAGGCTAATCTGCGCCGCTGGAAACTGGAGGCCGACCTTTTTCTCTGCAATGCGGAGACCCTGCCCTTCGCCGATTCCAGCTTCGACGTGGTGTTTCATGTGGGTGGCATCAACTTCTTCAACGACCGCGGCAAAGCCATCCGCGAGATGATTCGCGTTGCCAAACCCGGCAGCCGCATCCTCATCGCCGATGAAACCGAGGAGCACGTCAAGGCCGCCTACGAACGCACGCCCTACACCCGCGGCTTTTACAAGAACCGCCAGGAGCCCGTCGCCCCGCCCGTCGATCTGGTCCCGCCACAGATGCTTGAGACTCACCTCGAAATCCTGAACGTCATCGGCAAAAATCGCTTCTATGTGCTGGCCTTCCGCAAGCCTCCAGTCGAATGATCTTTTCGCCCAACACGTAATAAATGCCGCTTTCCAAAACCTCGCTGCAGAGTTACCCTCAGTGGGTCTGGAGCCCCTTCTCCGGACCCGCGTCCAATTCTGCACGTCCGAGGTCGCCATGTCCTTCCGCTCAGTGTTTATCGCTGTTACGGTTGCCTTTGCATTGATTCTGGCCGCCTTCCTGGTCAATCGTGCGCGCCCCAGGGTCGAAACCGAGCAGCCGACGGCGGACTTTGTCCGGGCCAGCGGCAAGTGTGCCGAGTGTCACGCGCGCCTGCAATATTCTGTCGTCCATGAGTACGAGATGAGCATCCACGCCAAAAAGGGCGTGAACTGCTTGGATTGCCACCAGCCCGCCGAGGGCCAGCAAAAGAAGGATCATCACGGCTTCGTCATCGGCACCCACCTAACTGCCGGCAATTGCCGCAGTTGCCATGAAGGCATCTACCAGGAGTTCCTTCACAGCCGCCACGCCGCGCCCAGTTGGGCGGCCATTTACGGCGAAAAGGGCCTCAAACCGGAACAGGTGGCCTTCAGCGAGCAGTTTCAGCCCGGCGGCACAAAGCGCCCGCCACACCCCTTCGTCACTGCCGAAGGCGGCGCGGCTATGGCCTCCGGCTGCGAGCAGTGTCACTCCGTGGGCAGACCCAACGACGACGGAACCATCGGCACTTGTACGGCATGTCACTCACGCCACACCAGTTCCGTGGCGCTGGCTCGCCGGCCTTCGACCTGCGGCCAGTGCCATATGGGGCCCGATCACTCCCAGATCGAAATCTACGACGAGTCGAAGCATGGAGTGATGTTCGCCGCGCAGGAGCACCTGCTCAAACTCGACGCCGACCCCAAGACTCTGAGCACCCGCGATATGTTCGTGCCCACCTGCGCCACCTGCCACATGAGCGGCATCAATGGCCTCAAGGTGACCCACGACCCCTCCGACCGCTTGGGCTGGTATTTGGCCAACGCCGTCAGTGAAAAACGGCCCAACTACCTGCGCGCCCAGACCAGCATGAAGCAGGTCTGCACCCAGTGTCATAACCAGACCCTCATCGATCGCATCTACGCGCAGGCCGAGCAGGTCGTCGCCGGCACCAATGCGAAGGTGCTGACCGCCAAAGACATCGTGGACAGCCTGCACAAGGACGGCACCCTCACCGGTCCGCCCTTCTCCAACCCCATCGACTTCACCTACTTCGACCTGTGGCACTACGACGGTCGCACCAGCAAACACGCTGCCTTCATGGGCGGCGCCGACTTCGTCCAGTGGCACGGCAATTACGGCCTGCTGCAGAAGACCGTCCAGTTACGGCACGACGCCGAAGAGTTGCGGAGGGCACATGGCGCCCACAAATAGGCCCTTGCGCCTCGCCCTGCGTCTGCTGCGTTCGCCCCGCGTGGCCTGGATCTTCGACCTCGAACTGCTGCTGGAGCTCTTCGTGGCCTCGAACCTTGCCGTCCTGGCCGCCGACATCGTCCTGGCTCACTCCGTCAACCAGTTTCGCAAGCCGGCCGAGTACATCCCGCTCTACTTCTCGGCCGGCGCGCCGTTCGTGTTGCTGGCTGGCGCTCTGGCCCGATGGCGCTCGGGTTTCCATGCCGCTTGGCGCGATCTCGGTCTGCTGATTGGCGCTCTGGCCGTGGTGGTGGGGCTGGCCGGCGTCCTGTACCACCTACAGAGTAGCTTTTTCGCCGAGCGCACCCTACGCTCGCTCACCTATGCCGCACCTTTCGCAGCTCCTCTTGCCTACGCCGGCTTGGGTTTTTTGTTGATTCTGAATCGCATGGTCCCTGCACCTTCGACGGAGTGGGCGCGCTGGGTTGTTCTGCTGGCCACGGGCGGCTTCTTCGGAAATTTCGTTCTCTGTCTGACCGATCACGCCACCAACGGCTTCTTTCTCAAGACGGAGTGGATTCCGGTGATTTCCAGTGCGCTGGCCGCCGGCTTCCTCATCGTCCCGGTCTTCACGACCGTCACCCGCCGCTACCTGGATCTTTGTCTTGCTGTCCTGGGCCTCCAGGCGCTGGTCGGAATCGTCGGCTTCTGGTTCCACCTGCGGATGAATTTCTACACCCCCGGCGTGAGCCTCTTCGAGAAGTCCGTCTACGGCGCGCCGCCCATGGCCCCATTGCTCTTCCCCAACCTTGTCGCCTTGGCCCTGATCGGCCTTTGGGAACTGGCCGCCAATCTTGACGATCAACCTGCGGCCCGCTTCAGCGTCTTCGACCGGCTCTTCGCCTGGACAGCCGTGCCAAATCCGGAGGGCTGATCTGCCGGCGCGTCATAGAATAGACCCATGATCCTTGAGACTTTTCCCGTTGGCCCGCTGCAATGCAATTGCACCATCCTCGGCGACGAAACAGCCGGCGAGGCCATCGTCATCGACCCTGGCGACGAGGTGAGCCGCATTCACCGCCGCCTCACCGAGCTCGGCCTCAAGCTCAAGCAGATTCTCGTCACCCACGCCCACATCGACCACGTGGGTGGCGCGCTCCAACTCAAGCGCCTCACCGGCGCCCCCATCCTGCTCAATGAAAACGACCTGCCGCTGCTCGCAATGATGGATTCGCAGGCCGGCTGGCTGGGAATCGCTCCACCGGAAACCGCTCCGCCGGACGAAAACCTCGCCGAGGGGCTCACCGTCGGCCTGGACCAATATCCCGCCCAAGTGCTCTACACCCCCGGCCACACCCAGGGCTCGGTCTGCCTGCACTTTGCCCCGCTCAAGCTGCTCATCGCCGGCGACACGCTCTTTGCCGGCAGTATCGGCCGCACCGACCTGCCCGGCGGCAACTCCGGCCAGATCATCGACTCCATTCACTCCCGCCTGCTTACGTTGCCCGACGAAACTAAAGTTCTCGCCGGGCACGGGCCCGCCACGACGATTGGCGCGGAACGCAGAAGCAATCCGTTCCTGCGTTGGCAATAATCAGAAAGCATCACCAGTATCTCTTCTTTATTTCATCTAGATAGGGGATCTTCTTCAAGAAGAACTTCAGGTCGACCACTGGTCCCGTTACCACCGTGATTGGTTCCCAAAAAGGTAATGAGTGACGTTACTCCAGTACTAAATTCCCGCTCCGGACCCAACAGGCTTATTACCAGCCAGCCCGATTCCGGCAAGCCGAAGAAGTACCCTGGGTGGACCCAGACGCCGCGCTCCAGCAATGCCAGCGCCGTCTGCTCGTCGGGTTCAAGCGCCGGAATGCGCAGCACCGCATACCATCCGCCTTCCACTACCAGACGCCTCAGCTCAGGCCATCCTGCAAGCTGCCGATCCAGTTCTGCCAGGTTGGCCGCGACCCGAGCTCGAATTTGCCGCTGGATGGCCTCGCGTCCCGCAAGCCACGCCGGAAGCGCGCACTGCACCGGGGCGTTCATGGAAAGAAAGGTGTCGGCGATGACTTCCAGGCGGTCCAGAGCCTCCGCCGCCTGCGGGCCGGTCGCCGCAATCCATGCCGCCTTCATTTGGGGCAAACCGGCAATCTTGCTTAGCCCGCTGACCACGTAGACCGGAACGCCTTCCAGTCCCGCGGCAAAGCTCTTCGGCGCCGCGCCGAAACCATAGTCCAGAAAAACCTCGTCCACAATCAGCGAGAGATCGAACTCCCGGCACAACCGTCCGAGTTCTTCCGCCTCCCAGGGCTTGGTGAAGTGGCCGGTAGGGTTGTTCGGATGCACCAGCACAATGGCGCGGGTCTGGGGCGTAATCGCGCGGCGGAAGCCTTCCGGGTCGATCTGCCAGCCGTAGTCGTAGACCAGCGGCGCGGGCTTCAGCCGCACGTCCTCCATCACTGCCAAAAAGTCGAAGAGCGGATAGCCCGGCTGTGGAACCAGCAACTCGCTGCCCGGATCGCACAGCAGCCGGAGCAGAAAGCTGTAGGCTTCGCTGGTGCTGGTGGTCAGAATAATCTGCTCGGGCTTCAACGCCACGCCGTGGCCCGCATAGTACCCGCTGACCGCCTCGCGTGCGCGAAAAACTCCTCGCGGCTGAGGGTCATAGTCGAGCGCTTTTACGTTGGTGAGCGCGTCCAGCAGATTGGAATCGTAAGTAAAACCACACCGCGTAGGATTTGAGGCGGTCAGGTCGGCAATCGGCAGCCCGGCCTTGGCGCGCAGACGGTGAGCCCGCGCCAGTTCGCTCTCTTCCGTGTTCCAGTCCGTTCGATGAGAAAAACGCATAAGCCTTTTCGATCCAGTGAATTTCTGTGCCATCATGGATTCCGCAACGTGGTCGTGCACAATAGAAGCAGGCGCCCTTTCAACATTACACGGGCGCCCTCATGGAGGAGCCTTGGGTCTGCGCGCGGTTGTCTTCGATTATGGAATGGTATTGGCCGGAACTCCCGACCCTGCGGCGCACGACACCCTGCTGCGCATCACCGGTTTGCCTCTCGAACGCTTCGAGAGCCTCTACTGGGCCGACCGCCACGCCTATGACGAAGGCACGCTCACCGGCCTGGCCTTCTGGAAGAAGTTCCTTCACCAGGCCGGTCTAGAGTTGCCCCCCTCCACCGCCGAGGAACTGAACCTGTGCGATGCCCGCATGTGGACCACGGAAGACCCCGTCTTGCTGGCCTGGCAGGAGCAGCTCAAGCAGCACGGCCTGCTCACCGGCATCCTCTCCAACATGGGCGACAATGTCCTGGCCAATATCGAGCGGGAGTTCGCCTGGATTCACCGCTTCGATGCGCTGGTGTGGAGTTTTCAGTTGCACATGGCCAAGCCCGACCCCGCCATCTATCGCTACACGCTGAACGAACTTGGCATTGAGCCCGCTGAGATGCTCTTCCTTGACGACAGGGCCGAGAACGTCGAGGCTGCCCAAGCGCTGGGAATCCAAGCCATTCGGTACTCTACAGTCGAACAACTCCGCGCCGATCTCGTCGCGCAGGGGTTCGATGCTGAACTGCCGCTTCCCTGAGCGCGGCCGGCTTTCCCCCGTTCCCGCTTCTGGTTCTACTTCTTGAAGTGGTAGCTGACCCCGAGATTCGCATTCATCACATCCAGACCTGGGTTCACTGGGACCATGAAGGCATTGGAAAAGTGAAAATCGCTGAATAATCCAAGACGAAGGTCGAGCCGTTCTGTCATTCTGGTCTGCATCCCGATCGCTGACTGCAAGCTGAAGCTCTCATAGGTTGCCTGTTCCGAGACTACCTTTTTTGGAAAGGCGATCATCCCTCCCTTGGCCATCAGGTAAGGCTTCCAGGATTTATGGTCCCGCCACATCAGGCGGAAGCCGATCGGAGAAATCGCGAAGCCCGGCACTACTTCCCGGGCCGTGGTTGTTGGAGTGCCCCAAATATCCGACTTCTGCGCCTCGCTCAGCAGGACCAACGGCAAAACCTCCGCCACATAGTCAACCCGAGCTTTAAGGAAATATCCCCAGGAATGGCGGTCGTACTCGATCCCGCCTGTGTAGAGCTTGCAGCCAGAACCGCTGGCAAAAATCTTGTAATGGCCGTACGAAGCCAATCCCTCAACTACAAGTTCGCTCTCTACCGGCGGCTTGAGTTTGTCTTTCGTCGCTAGCGCACGCTCCGCTTCCTGGGCGTGTGCAAGTGGGGGAGCAAGGAGGAAGAGAGCCACCAGAAGCAATACGCGGCTCAGGCAAAAGACAACGGCGAAGCAACTTCCGCTCCGCCGATTTGTAAATGAATGGGTACAAGCTCGAATGATCGCCAACGTGCCACCCGCTGAATCGAGACAGTTCGGACAGTCAGGAAACCGACGGGTCCGGTTGCGCCGATTCGCAAGTATAACCTCTTTGAATGGGTGAGATACAACGCCTGTGCTTCTTGGAGCCGGATCATTCGTCGATTGTCCTACGCCAGCATTGCCTCCAGATCCGCCTCGGCTGTCGTGGTCGGCATCAGGTTGTAGTTGGTGTGGAGCATTTCCAGCACAGCGGGTGACAGGAAAGCAGGAAGCGTTGGCCCGATGCGGATGTTGCGAATCCCCATCCACAGGAGGGTCAGCAGAATGGCGACCGCCTTCTGTTCATACCAGCTCAGCACCAGCGAGAGGGGCAGGTCGTTGACCCCGCACTCGAAGGCTCCGGCGAGGGCCTGGGCAATCTTCAGGGCCGAGTAGGCGTCGTTGCACTGGCCGAGGTCGAGGAGGCGCGGCAGACCGCCCAGAGTGCCGAAGTTCTGCTTGTTGAAGCGGTATTTGCCACAGGCCAGGGTAAGGATTACGCAATCCTGCGGAACCTGCTCGGCAAGTTCGGTATAGTAGCTGCGGCCGGAGCGCGCGCCGTCGCAACCGCCGATGAGGAAGAAATGCTTGAGAGCGCCGGTCTTGACTGCATCGACGACCGTACCGGCCACGCCCAGTACGGCGTCGTGGCCAAAGCCCACCGTAATCGATTCGGCAGGACCATCCTCGGCAAATCCAGGAGCATCGAGAGCGGCCGCAATCACCGGAGCAAAATCAGTGCCCGCAATGTGCTCGACGCCGGGCCACTGCACCGGTCCCGCAGTGAAGAGACGTGCCCTGTAACTTGCCTTGGGCTGCTGGATGCAGTTCGAGGTCATCAGAACAGCACCGGGGAATTTGTCGAAATCGTCGGCCTGATCGACCCACGCGCCGCCATAGTTGCCGGCCAGGTGCTTGAATGCCTTGAGCTTGGGATAGCCGTGCGCAGGCAGCATTTCGCCGTGGGTGTAGATGTTGATGCCCAGGCCCTCGGTCTGCAGGAGCAACTGGTAGAGGTCGTGCAGGTCGTGGCCGGAGACCAAGATCGCTTTGCCTGCGAGCGGATGCAATCGAACTTGCGCCGGAGTGGGCGCGCCAAAGGTCTCAATGTGCGCGCGGTCTAGCTGTTCCAGAACCTGATAGTTCAGTTCGCCTACCTTCATCGCCAACCCCAGAAGCTCTTCCTGGGTGTGAGGCTCGGTAAGAGCGGCCAGTGTCTCGTGCAGCATGGCGTAGGCCATCGGCGCGGTCGAACCCAAGGCCATGGCGTGGTAGGCGTACGCGGCTACGCCTTTGAGGCCGTAGACCACGAGTTCTTCAAGGTTCTTGATTTCCTTGCCTTGGAGGAGGAATGCGGCAGGAAGCAATTGCTCGCGTCCTTGGGCCAGCAGAGCGGCGCGGTCTGCGGCGGGTTGCCAGGCAGCGGGTCCGGCCAGAGGCTGGGCGACTACGCCCGCCTTGGTGGCAGTGTCGGTGTAGAGAGTGCGCGCCCGGTTCCGGACTTCGGCGGCGCGGTAGACGAGCTTGGCTACCTGGTCTTCATCGAAGTTGACGTTGGTCAGAGTGGCGAAGATCGCTTCGATGACGAAAGCGTCGATTTCCGGGTCTGCGGCGCCCAACTGCCGGGCGCGATGCGCATACTGGCTGATGCCCTTGACGGCATGGATCAGAAGATCCTGCAGCGTCGCGGTGTTTTCGTCCTTGCCGCAGACGCCGACGGTCTGGCAGCCCTGACCTTGCGATGTCTGTTCACATTGGTAGCAAAACATGGCGAATCCCCTCCGGGGTGAAGCATTTGGAATGAAGCCAGATTAGGCCTCGCCCCAAACCCCGCACAGCGACTAAAGTCACTCGGAGGGAATTTCGCCGGTTCCGTGAGCCCTCAGGCGATCACTTGTCCGTTCATCGCATAGACAATAGCCCGAGCGGTCGAGTCCTCGTCGGCGTGCGAGGAGATCATCAGATCGTAGAGGTGCATGTTGCACCAGTTCTTGCCGAAGTACTGCTGCAGGTATTTGGCCCGCTCTCCATCTACGGTGCGAAGGCGCTGTTCGATGTCGGCGCCCTTTTCCAGGCGGTCCCGGAGTCGTACGAGGCGCTCTTTGAGGGGAGCGTAGACGAAGACGTGATAGGCGTCGGGCTTGTGCTGCAGGGCGCACTGTGCGCCCCGGCCCACTATGACCACATTGCCGTCCTCATACGCCTTCTCGATGATCTTCTGGGAGATCTTCACCATCTCTTCGGCGTCGAAGACGGAGTTCTCGCCCAGTTCAAGGCCCGCAGCCAGAGCGGCTGAGCGCATGGCCTGCTGGTTGATGCGGCGAAGCCACGAGTCTACGTGCTCGTCGTATTTGCGCACCACGTTCTTGTCCACGTGCGCCTGATAGGCGATAGCGTCAATAATGTCGCGGTCCAGCAACTTCCAGCCAAGCCATTTGGCGATGGTCTGGGCGATTCGCCCGCCACCGCTGCCGAACTCCCTGTTTACTGTCAATACGCGGTATCCCACGTTCCCCTCCACACAAAAGCACTTTCGCACTGAAACTCTCTACAGTACTACTGTCCCACAGTCCGTTCCAACTCGGCGCGTGCAATCGCGCGGTCCATCTCCGCCTGGAACAGCCCGGCCTGCGCTTCGGCGAGCTGGCCCTCGGCTTCTTTCAGCGCCGAGGCGTTGACCGTCTTTGCTTCCAATTGGTTGGCTGTGATGCGGCGCATCTCTTCGCGGGCCTCTACGTTTTCCCGCGCGGCTTCAAGGCCCGACTCTGTGCGCCGCAGTTTGCGCGTTTCCTTCTCGATTTCGACGCGCACGCGGTTTTCCGCATGGCGCAGATTCTCTTCGGCTTCCGCCACTTGCGCCTTGCGCTCGTGCACCTGCCCGTTGCGTTTGCCGAATTCGGCCAGCGTCCAACTCATTTTCAAGCCGATGAGGCCGTTATTCTCAGTCAGCAGAGGCACGCCGTCCTGGTGAACAAACTGCGCGAAGGCTCCTATTTCCGGAATGTACTCCGCGTGGGCTGCAGCCAAACCTGCCTTGGCTTTGGCCAGCAGTTGGCGGGCCGATGCGACTTCCGGATTGTGCTTGAGAGCCTCGGCTTCCAGGTCGGCTGAGGCCAGGCCGGTGGTTTCCGGCGCAGGTGGAACGAGGGCAACCTCGGTTTCCAGGGGCAAGCCGGCCAGGTCGTTGAACTCCACCTTCATATCCTGAATAGCGTCTTCCAGAGACCCCAGGCCGTGGCGGGCATCGGCAATCTGTGCTTTGCCCTCCAGCACCTTCAACTCCAGCACAGCTCCGGCCTCGACGCCGTTGCGGGCCTCGGTTAGGCGTTCCTCTCCAGCGGCGATGCGCAACTCCGCCGCCTGTTTCTTCTTTTCGGCGGAGAGCAGGCCATAGTAAAGCTGCTTCATCTTCAGGGCGACCTCGTTTTCCGCTCTCTGGGCATCGCTTCGCGCCATGCCCGCATCGGCTTTGGCGACGTTGACCCCGGCGTGGATTTTGTAGAACTGCGTAAGGGGTTCGGCGGCCGTGGTGGTGCTCAATAGAAAATTATGGTGACCCAGCGGGAGGGATACATTGGCTCCAGGGATGGGGCCAACGGTGGGGTAGACTCCCATTGCGCCCATGGGAACTTCAAGATGCTCGATCTCCTTCAGGTGCGCGGCGCTGCTGTCGTTGCTGAGAACGGGAAAATAATTCGCGCGCGCCTCCGTGACGCGGGCCTGCATTTCCTTCGCTTTCAGATGTGCCATCTTGACGGTGGAGTTCTGTTTTGTGGCCAGGGCGACGGCCTCGTCGAGGGTGATGGTTCGCGTTTCGGCTCGGGCGACGGGGACGAAGACCATCGCCAGAAGCAGAGAGGCTGCGGCAGGAAGTTTTGCCGGAACAGCGTGCTTGCGGTGGACCACCACGAACAGAATCGGGATCGCCACGAGGGTGAAGAACATGGAGCCAAGCAACCCGAAGGCGATGACGCTGGCCAGCGGTGACCAGAGGCTCGATCCCGAAAGAATCATGGGAATGACGCCGACCGCCGCGGCTGCCGAGGTGAGGAAGATGGGTCGCAAACGGCGCTCACCGGCTTCGAGTGCCGCCTGCTCCAGTTCCACGCCATTGCGCATTCGGTCGTAGATGTAATCGATGAGGATGATGGAGTTGCGGACCACCAGCCCACCCACGCTCACAATCCCGATGAACGCCGTGAAGCCGAAGGTATTGTGCGTGACCAGCAGTCCCAGAGCCGCGCCGGGCAGGGCCAGCGGAAACGCCGCCATCACGATCAGCGGATCGGCGAAGGAGCGGAACTGGAAGAGCAGAATCAGGAAGATCAGCACCAGGCTCATCAGCAGGGCGTGCTCCATCTCGCCGAAAGTCTCCTGCTGGTTTTCGTACTCGCCGCCGTACTCGACGTGGTAGCCCGCCGGCAGGTTCATCTGGTCCACCTGCTTGCGCGCGTCGGCCAGGATTTCGCTGGCTAGCCGGCCGTCGCCGGGAAAGGCGCGGACGGTGAGGGTGCGCACGCCATTTCTGCGCACGATCCGGCCCGGCTGCCACTCCGGAGTCAACGATGCAACGGCGCTCACCGGCACCCTGGTCCCGGTCAGCGGCGACATCACATAAGTATCGGAGACATTCTGGAAGTTCTGGCGGTTGGAGGGGTCGAGGCGCAGAACCACATCCACGTCGCGGTCGCCCTCCCAGAAAGTGGTGAGCGGCGCGCCTTCAAAACCTGCGGCCAGTTGCTGCGCGATGGAGGCATTGGTGAGGCCCATGCGATTGGCCACTTCTTCGCGGACATTCACGCCCATCTGCAAAGCGTCCTCGTGCCAATCGGTATGAATATAGGTGGCGCCCGGTGTGTGACGGAATACGTCCTCGACTTGTCCGCCCAGCGTCTTCAGCGTGGAAGCGTCGTCGCCCACAATGCGCACTTCCACCGGCGCTTCCATCACCTGGCCCTGCTGCAGCTCCTTCACGAAGACCTTGGCCTCGGGCGCGACATCGGCGAGGCGCTTCCGCAACCCCGCGACCAGCTCAGGCGTTCCTTTCACCTTCGTCGTGTTGACCAGAATCTGCGCATAGTTGCCAGCCGGAGCCTGCGGGTTCACGTTGTAGTAGAAGCGCGGTGCGCTCTCGCCCAGAAAGCTGGCGTAGGTCTTCACCAGCGGTTCCTGCTTGAGAACCGCTTCGATGCGGCGCACCACGGCGTCGGTGGCCTCGATCTTTGCGCCTTCCGGTAGCCACACGTCCATCACGAACTGGTCGCGCTCGGCGAGGGGAAAGAGTAACTGCGGCACCAGCTTGAGAATGCCAACGCCAAGGACAAACGCGACCACGCTCGACACCAGAACCAGCCGCTTGCGCAGCATGGCCCAGGTGATGATCTGGTTGTACTTGCGCTGCATGTGGTCGAGGGGCGTGAGCTTGCGGGGCTCGCCGGTGTCTTCGAGAGTGTGATCCTTCAAGCCCTGGCGAATGAAGAAGCGCGCCATCAGCGGCGTCAGCAGCATGGCGACAATGTAGGAAGTGCCGAGCGCCAGGGCGACGGCAATGGGCAGCGCGCGGATGAACTCACCCACGGCCCCGGAGAGCAGCAGGAGCGGGGCGAACGCCGCAATGATGGCCAGCGTCGCAGTCAGCACTGGAACGGCCATTTCCGTAGCGCATCGCTCCGCGGCTTCATCGAGAGGCACCTTGCGGTCGAGTAACTCGACATAGTTGTCGACAATCACGATGGCGTTGTCCACGACCATGCCCAGCACCACAATCAGCGCGGAAATCGAGACCTGATGCAACTCAATTCCGCAGGCGTCCAGCATCCCGAAAGTCATCGACACCGAGACCGGAATTGCGATGGCGGAGACCAAAGCCACACGCAGAGGAAGCAGCAGCAGCGTCACCAGGATGACGGCCACGATAGCTATGCCGAACTCGCGAAAGAAATCTCCGATGCGCTCGGAGACGACGCGCGGCTGATCGGCTACCAAGTCGAGCTTTACGTCCGGGGGAAGGGAACTCTCGATGCCCTTCAGCGTCTTGCGTAGCGTGTTGCCGAACTCGACGATGTTGTTGCCCTCGTGCATCTCAACGGCCAGCAGGACCGTCTGGTCGCCGTCGATGCGCGCAAATTCCGTGGGGTCCTTGTAGACGCGCTCGACAGTGGCCAGGTCGCCGATATAAACCGGCTGGCCAGTAGGCGAAAGATCGACCATCACGTGGCGAATCTGGTCTTCCGTCTCAAAGTGCCCGCCGGATTCAAGGGGCACTTTGCCCTGCGCGGACGGCACGCGCCCCGCATACTGCACCGTGTTGCGGCCCTGCAGTGCCTGCATCACTTTCAGAGGATTCAGGGAATATTGCGCCAGCCGCTCGCTGGAGGCGCTGATGTCAATTTCTTCCTTCTGATCGCCGATGCGTTTGATTTTGGAGACGGCGGGAAGCGCGCGCAATCCGGCTTCGACCGTCTGCGCGTAGTCTTTCAGCTCGCGGTAGCCATAGTGCCCGCCATGCACGGCAATGAGCACCGCGACGGTGTCGCCAAAATCGGAATCGACAATGGGACCGCGCACGCCTGCGGGCAGCTCGGTGGCTTTCAGTTGCGCCATATCCAGGCGCAGCTTGGACCAGAACTCATCGGAATCCGTGATCGACTTGTTCAACTCGACATTGACGATCACCATGCCGTTGCGCGTGGTCGAGAATGTTTTTTCACGGCGAACTTCGGAGAAGCGGAAGAGATGCTCCTCAATCTTGCGCGTGACCTGGTCTTCCACTTCCGGAGCCGTCGCGCCCGGAAAAATGGCGGCGACAATGCCGGTGTGGATGGTGATCTTGGGGTCCTCGCGGCGCGGCATGGTGAAAAGCGAATAAAGGCCCACGGCGAAGAGCATGGCCGCCAGCGTCAAGGTCACCTGCGGGTATTTGAGGGCTGCGCGAACCGGGTTCACAGACCGCCTCCCACGAGTTTTGCGGGAGAGCCTTCACGCACATTCTGCTGGCCCGCGACCACCACCTGCTCGCTTCCCGTGAGCCCGGAGCGGATCTCGACTTCGTTGCCTACCGGCGCGCCCGGCTCAACCCTTCGCGCATAGACCCGTTGGCGCGTCGGCTCGTAGACATACACCTGCGTTACGCCGCGAGAATCGCGTGCAATGGCGTCGCCGGGTACGGTGATGGCGTTCACCATCGCCGAGCCATAGATGCGGGTCTCGCTCACCATTCCCGCGCGCAGCAGGCGCTGTGGATTGGGGACCGCGATCTTCACCGTGTAGGTGCGCGAGGCTGGATCTGCCGAGACGCCCACCGCTTCGACTTTGCCCTCGAACTGCTTTCCGTCCAGCGAGGGAATGGTCACCGCGGCGCGCGCGCCTTCATGCACCTTGCCGATTTCGGCCTCGGGAATGGCTGCGCGAACCTTGACCGGGTTCAAGTCGAGCACGCCAACCACCGGCGCTCCGGCGGCAACCGTGTCCCCCACATCGATGCGCCTCATGCCGACGAAACCGGAAATGGGCGCCACCAGCTTGCAGTCCGCCAGCTTTTTTTGGGCCTCGTGCATCTGCGCCATGGCGGCGTGGTATTGTCCGGTTGCAGCCTGCTTGTCTTCGACCCGCGTGCCCTGGCGCGCCATGTCGTAGCGCTGTTCGGCGGCCTGATAGCCCGCCTCGATCTGCTTGAAGTCATTGGCCGCAAGACTCTTGTGGTCGTAGAGGTACTTCATGCGCTTGTACTGGTCGAGCCAGCGCTCATAGTCGATGCGCGCCTGCTCCAGTTCCTGCGTTCGCGGACCTTGCTGTGCCTTGTGGTCGACAGCCAGCGCGGAGTCGGCCTGCGCCTTGGCCGCGTCGTAGGCATTGCGGTAATCGGTCGAGTCGAGTTCCGCCAACACCTGTCCCTTGGTCACCGACTGTCCTTCATCCACGTAAACCTTGGCGACGCGCCCGGCGATCTGGAAGGCCGTCAGCGCGGTCACGTTGGCTTCCACCGCGCCGCTGGCTGCTACGGAGACCGGTTCCGTGATGTGCTGGGGCGCGCGCACACGCACCGCAACCGGCTGATCGGCGGCCACTTGCGGCTTGGGTCCGCAGCCGGCCAGCGGCAGCAGAGCCAGCAGAACGGCCGCGGCGAGGACGATTGTTGCGTGAGGACGGTTCAATCCGGGAGCGAAAGGAAAAAACGAAGAAGATGTTTTTGCCATCATGATGAACTGTTCCTTCTTGACAGAGAAAGAATGACACGTCATTCTTATGTTGACAAGAGGCACTCAGGTAAAAATGGTTTACCGCAAAACACCTGCTATAGAAGCTCGCAAGGCTGCGCGGAGAAGTGCGATTCTTGCCACCGCCACTCGGCTTTTTGGCAACAACGGCTATCACTCTACGACAGTTCCCATGATCGTGGCTGAGTCGGGCAGCTCCACTGGCAGCTTCTACGCGCATTTCAGCAATAAGGAAGACGCATTTGCGGCCACCCTGGAAGCGATCGACAATAGGGTCAACGAGGTTGTTCACCAAGCCAGGGAATCGCAAGCCGATCCTCTGGTGGGAATCAGCTGCGCGGTGGAGTCGCTCTTTCTTTTCCTGGCCGCCAATCCCCAGGACGCGCGCATCCTCATCGTCGAGTCCTCCGGCCTGAGCCCGCAGCTGGAGCAGATTCGTCGCGCCATCCTGCACCGCCAGGCCGAAGAGGTTCGGCGTTTGCTGGAGCAGGCTACAGACGAAATCGACGTGGTCGATCTGGCCATTGCCGCCCGCTGCCTGGTAGGCGCCGTCTACGAGGCTCTCACCAGTTGGTTGGAACAGCGCCCCGAAGAGCGCATGTCCGCCGCGGAAGTGGCCCGCGCGGTGGCTCACTACAACACCCGGGCATTGCGCCGCTCATGAATTTCTGCCCTAGGTGCTCTCCCGGTTACTCCGTCTTGTCTTTGGCGCGGTCCGGCCTGCCGTACACTGGTGTTGAATTCAGCCGCAAAGTGCGGTTTTCCGCGCTACCTGGCTGACGAGACGGAGGATGCGGCATGAAGAAGATCGGCGTTCTGTTCGGGATGGAGAACAGCTTTCCCGGCGCACTTGTCGAACGGATCAACGCCCGCAACATGGACGGCGTGACCGCGGAGTTTGTCCAGACCGGCGCGGTCGAGCTCGACAAGCCTCCAGCCTATGCGGTGATTGTGGACCGCATCTCCCATGGCATTCCCTTCTATCGCGCCTTTTTGAAGTACGCCGCTCTTCACGGCACGGTCGTCATCAACAATCCCTTCTGGGGTTCGGCGGACGACAAGTTTTTTAACTATGCACTGGCCCGGAAGCTTGGTGTCGCCGTGCCTCCTACCGTCATACTGCCGCATAAGCTGCCCCCGACTGGCACGAGCGACCGGTCCCTGCGCAACCTGGAATTTCCGCTCGACTGGGAGGCGGTCTTTGCCTATGTCGGCGAGGAGGGTTTTCTGAAGCCCGTCGACGGGGGCGGCTGGCGCGACGTCTACCACGTCCACAACCGCGAGGAGTTCTTCCGCGCCTACGACCAATCCGGCGAACTGTGCATGATCTACCAGAAGGCCGTCGATTTCACGGAGTATTTCCGCTGCTGCGTGGTGGGCCAGAAGAAGGTTCGCATCATGGCCTACGACCCGCGCAGGCCGCACGCGGAGCGCTATCTGCAGGAACCTGTGGCGACGCGAAAGACGCTGCTGCGGCGCATGGAACGGGATGCGCTGAAACTCTGCCGGGCGCTCGGCTACGACTTCAATACCGTCGAGTTTGCGGTGGAGAAGGGCATTCCCTATGCCATCGACTTCATGAACCCTGTGCCCGACGCCGCCCTCGAATCGGTGGGCCAGGCGAACTTCGACTGGATCGTCAACGAAGTGGCGGAACTGGCTATTGCAAAGGCCAAGGCGGCGCCGCAGATAAGCGAATTGCGCTGGGCCGGTTTCCTGGGAGCGGAAGCGGTCCCCGCCAAGCGCGCAAAGAGAAAGCGTGCCGCGAAAAAGAAAGCGAAAGCCGCCTCCATCAAGCCAAAAACACAGGAACCGGCACCGAGTGCTCCGCTGGCGGAGAAGTAGCGCCGGTTCGTGCGCGGGTCCCTCGAATTCTTTTTGCCCACACCTTTTTCAGGATGCCGGGTCTCCCTGTTCCTTGCGATTGCTCGGGAAAGCGCCATGATGTTTCGTCCCTACAGACCGGAGGATTTCGAAGCGCTCTATGCGATCGAGATTCTCTGTTTCCAGCCACCGTTTCGCTTTGGCCGCTCGTATACGCGCGATCTGGTGCGGCGCCGCAATGCCGCGACCTGGATTGCCGAAGAGAATGGCCGCATGGCGGGCTTTGCCATTGTCGAATGGACGGCAGAAAAAGCAGGTCTCGCGGCCTACATCCAGACCATCGAGGTGGCTCCGGAGGCGCGTTTGCGCGGCGTTGGCCGCGCGTTGCTGGCCCGTGTGGAGAGCTCTGCCGTGCAGGAGGAAGCCGATCTGATCTGGCTGCATGTGGATGAGCAGAACGCCGCTGCGATGCGGCTCTATGAGACGCACGGCTATTTCCCCGGAGACCGGGTGGAGGACTACTATGCGCCCGGACGGGCCGCACTGGTTTATAGCAAGAACCTGGCGAACGGCCGCGGGATGAGAAGCGATGCCGCGGAATAGCGAGTGCATAGTCCGCGTAGTATGGAGATATCCCCATGTCCATTAGCAATCCAAATCTCCCCAAATTGTGGTTGGCGTTACGCTCGTATTCGCTGGAAATGTTTCTCCGCGACCTGCTGGCTGGAATCACCGTCGGACTGGTCGCATTGCCGCTGGCCATGGCCTTCGGCATCGCCTCGGGCGTTACGCCGCAGGCCGGCATTTACACGGCCGTAGTCGCCGGTTTCATCATTTCCGCCCTGGGTGGGTCGCGCACCCAGATTGGCGGGCCTACCGGCGCCTTTGTCGTGATTGTGGCCGGCATTGTGCTGCGCTTCGGGATGCCCGGCTTAGCCATGGTCACGGTGATGGCCGGCATTCTGCTGGTGATCATGGGCCTGACCGGATTGGGCGCGGCGGTGCGCTTCATCCCACGCATGGTGGTCATCGGCTTTACCAACGGCATCGCCATCCTGATCGCTTCCACGCAGATCAAGGACTTCTTCGGGCTCAAGACGGGCCCGGTTCCCAGCGAGTTTCTGCCCCGCATCAAGCTGCTCTTCGCGCACTTCGCCAGCCCGAACTGGTCAGCGTTGAGCGTGGGCCTGGGCACGCTGGCGATTCTCTTGATTCTGCCGCGCTTCACCAAGCGGGTTCCGGCCTCGATTGTGGCTTTGCTGATAGCCACAGGTGTGTGCGTTGTCTTCCACCTGCCGGTCGAGACCATCGGCAGCAAGTTTGGCGGAATTCCACGTGGGCTGCCGCCCTTTGCGATTCCCGACTTTCATGCCGAGCACATTCTGCCGCTGATTCCCTCGGCCTTTACCGTGGCGCTGCTGGCCGCTCTGGAGAGCATGTTGTCGGCGGTGGTGGCCGACGGCATGACCGGCGACCGGCACAACTCCAACGTGGAACTGGTGGCGCAGGGCATCGCCAACATTGCTTCGCCGATGTTCGGCGGTATCCCCGCCACCGGGGCCATCGCACGGACCGCAACCAACATCCGCGCCGGCGCACGGTCGCCAGTCTCCGGCCTGGTTCATGCGCTGACGCTGCTGATGATCCTGCTGGTGGCCGCTCCGCTGGCCAGTTACATTCCTCTGGCCACGCTGGCCGCGGTGCTCTTCGTGGTTGCCTACAACATGGGCGAATGGAACGAGATCGGTGCCATCCTGCAGATGGATTTCGCTGCCATCTCGGTCTGGCTGGTCACCTTTGGACTCACTGTCTTTGCCGATCTGACGGTAGCCGTCGGCGTGGGCATTACGCTGGCTGCGCTGCTCTACATCCACCGCGTGGCTGAAACTACCACCGTCTCTCCGGTCACCGACGAGTACATCCGCGACGGTTTGCCCCATGTGCTGCAAGGGCGCATTGTGCCGGAGTATGCGAGCCTGCTGCGCATCCACGGCCCGTTCCTGTGGGGCACGACGGAGAAGCTGGTGGAGGCGACGGTGAACATCGAAGCCTTTGAGCCGGTGGTAATTCTGCGGCTGCGCAACATGACGGCCATCGACGCCACGGGCATTCACACCATCGAGACCTTTGCCAAGCGGCTGAGCGAGTCAGGCCGCACGCTGCTGCTCTGCGGGGCCATGGAACAGCCATCCAAACTGCTCAGCGGCAGCCACTTCCTGGACTTGGTGGGCCGCGAGAACATCCTGCCCAATATCAAGGAAGCGCTGGACCGAGCGAAGGAAGTCCACGAGGCGCAGGTAGTGCAGCGGGTAGGCTGAGAGTGCCTTTTGGCAGGAAACGTCGGGGCACTCGGCAGCTTTCTTGAGAGAAATACAATATGAATCTATACCCC
>Ga0224528_1000290_pt1 | contig 41413 bp, 25 predicted proteins | sample CBST25metaG_2_FD_179888 | JGI IMG/M metagenome (GOLD analysis project Ga0224528, IMG submission 179888) | Peat soil microbial communities from Stordalen Mire, Sweden - C.B.S.T25 | ecosystem: Environmental > Terrestrial > Soil > Wetlands > Peat | place: Sweden: Norrbotten County, Stordalen Mire...
CACCTTACAACTTCCGGCCTTGCTGACGATGAGCGACCGATGATTGCGCCTGCGGCGCGGATGATATCAAGCTTCTCTATACCGGCAATTGATCAGAAAACGACGCTTTCAGATGATTGATGACAGATAACTATCTCTTGTATGTCCATAAGCGTGAAGAAGCTCGGATCAGCGATGCACTTGACCAGAGGGGTATCTTGAACGTCGCACTGGCGCAGCAACCTGTGGTTCCTGCGCTCCCCAAGCGGTCCCCACTTATTGTCGGCTTATTGACGTTGCTGCTGGCTGGCACGTTCAGCTTTTCCACGGCGTTCCTGCTCGACTATATGGATCCAACCTTCCGTACGCCAGATGAACTGGCCATTTACCTTGGGACGCCTGTGCTTGCTGCGTTGCCCAAGAGCGGAAATTAGGGTCATGTTGCAGTAGTACTTCGGATTCGACAATGAACCGCTTGGAGCAACACCCGACCCACGCGGATTGTATTAAAGCAACACGCACCGAATCGCCAGTCAAGGTCAGGAACCTGCCATGAGCCATAACTTCGAACTATTGCCCCAGCTTGAGTGTGAACAGCAATTGGAGTTCAACACCCTTCGCGCCCGAGTCCCCGCTCATCCTTCCATTGTGAAAGAAGTTGTTCCCATGCTGGCAAACCGTGCCGGCGACGCCAGAGGGGAAGAGATGCTGCGGCTGGTCCAGAGCGTTTTCCTGTCGACCAACGGAAATGCTCCACGTCAAGTCGTCATCTGTGGCGTGGATGGTGTGAATGAAAGCAGTGCGATCTGCGCGAATACTGGACGAACTCTGGCAGCAAATAGCTCGCAGCAGGTTTGCCTGATTGACGCAAACGTACGTACGCCCCATTTGTCGGGTATGTTTGGCGTCGACAAGATGACTCCATTCTCCACCAAAACTGTATCGGCGCGCGAGCATTGTCTTCAGATCGAGGACAATCTGTGGCTGGCTGGACCCAGCCTGTTGGCCGATAACAGCCGTGTTCTATTGCCGGTTCATGAGCTCAAAGAGCGCCTTGCCCAACTGCGCGACGTCTTTGAGTATGTAATCATCGATGCCCCAGGAACAAGTGTTTGCGGTGATGCCCAGTTGCTGGGGCAGGTTGTCGACGCAGCGATTCTCGTCATCGAGGCAAATCGCACGCGCAGGTTAACCGTGCGCAGAGCAAAAGACACCCTCGACGCTGCCGGTGTCCTGGTTCTGGGAACCGTCCTCCACAATCGAACCTTCCCGATCCCGGAAGGAATCTACAAAAGGCTGTAATTCCCGTCCCACGACTGCGTTTCCCTGACGCAGTTTCCAACTCACCGAAGTTACACAATATTGGCTGAAAGCGGGGTATTGCAGTCGATACCTTAGCCTTCATGTTTCGCATTGGTCGCTTTGAGGTACGCCATGCTTCCGCGCTTCGCGAACAACAATGATCCACAGTCATGGGCCTCGCGCTTGCGTCTTAAACGAAGCCATCGATTTGCTGCTATGGTTGAAAGCCTTCCGCGGCCATTGCGTATCCTTGATGTGGGTGGCACCCAAACCATGTGGGCAGCGCTTAACCTTGTGGATCGCCCCGATATTCAGATTACTCTGCTGAATATATTGCCCACAAAGTGCTCACATTCCAATGTGGCCGCTGTTATAGGTGATGCTAGGAATATGCGACAGTTTGAGGACGGAGAGTTTGATCTCGTCTATTCGAACTCGGTGATTGAGCATGTTGGCGATTTCGCTCAGATGAAGCTGATGGCGAATGAGGTCCAAAGGGTGGCCAAGCACTACTTTCTTCAGACACCTTACTGCTACTTTCCAATAGAACCCCATTTTGTATTTCCCTTGTTTCAATTCCTGCCCTTCTTTGTTCAGGTGCACTTGGTAAGACACTTCAGTCTCGGTTGGTTTGACCGTCTGCCAGATAGGGAGGAGGCGGAGAGCGTTGTACGTTCAATTCGCCTCCTTTCGAGAGGTGCTTTTCATTCGCTCTTCCATGGTGCAGAATTCGATGAAGAGAAGCTCTTCGGCGTTACGAAATCGTTGCTTGCATGGAAGCTTTAGTCCCAGCTCTCAAGTTGCAACAGCGTTGTTCTTCTGGTTCATTGAGAATCCAGGAGCCCCGATCTCATGACGAACTTTCGCGAAGCAAGTCATTCCCATCCTCGAGAGGCACTCTGGCGGTGCGAGAGGAGAATCAACGAACGCGTCGTAATGAACAAAGCTGTTTCCGTCGAACGACGAAGTGCTCCATAGCAAGCTGTCCTCTTTGATGTAGAAGGTAAGCACTGCCGCAGTTTTGTCTGCGCCCACTTTGCATTGCCATAACAGACTGTAGCTAAACGCGGGGCACGGTCATTACCGGACGAACTCCTCACGAAGCGAAGTGGAAAGCGAGATCACGGACTATGGCACTAAAGAACGGCATCGGGATGAAGAGTGACGACGCATGGTCGCGACCGGCCTTTATCGCCTGGAAAAGCTACCAACGCAGGGCAGAGGTATTGGCACCCCTGCTGGGTTGCCCTGGTGTCCGATACTTTCCCCATCTCTTCCTGAGCAGCGCGCTGCGTCCGCTGGACTATTTATCTGAGCTGCTTCAAACACTCATCTATCTGGTTCGCTCCAAACCGACAATTGCGATTCTCCAGGCGCCACCGCTCCTTCCAGCGTTTGCTGCCATCCTCGCGAGAACCTCGTATGTTGTGGACATTCATAATACTTTGATGCAGAGTTTCTGGCGTCGAGTTCCACTGACGGGGATGTTCATCCGCCATGCAGCGGCCTTGATCGCTCATAATTCCGAGATCGCGTCCGTGATTCAGGCTCAGTTCCCTGCTGCCAAAGTGGTGACAATCCCAGACCCAGTAGAAGTTATAGGAAAGGAATGGCACTCTCGGGACACGAGGGAGATAGTGATAATCTGTTCGTTCGATCGTGATGAGCCGATCAGCCTGTTTCTCGATATAATTCGCGCGCACTCTGAGTTCAGCTTCACGATTACTGCAAATATCAAGCGCCTTCCTCGACGCCTTCGCCGGGCATTCGAAGCTTGTACCAACCTGCGTCTAACCGGCTTCTTGAATAGAGCCGACTATCATTCGCTTCTGTGCTCCAGCAAGGCTGCGATCGTGCTTTGTACACTGCCGTCTGTTCAGCCCTGTGGAGGTGTGGAGGCACTGGCGTCGAACACCCCATTGATTGTGACCAAGAGCAGTTTGACGGAGTCGCTATTCGGCGATTGGGCAATCCTGGTCGACAATAACCTGGAGTCGCTTACCACAGCTATCCGTTCGCTGAATGATGACCGCAAAGACCTACGTCTCTATCGCGAGCAATGGAATGAAGGCGTACGCTGCGGCATCGCCGAACTGAAGAAAGTTCTTGAAGATTGTCCAGATTTGGAGACGTTGTCGACTGCTCCAGGTGGCGCATCACCGCGGCCGGAGCGTATTCACGTCGGTGATTAGCACATACAAGTAAGTATCATTAGATTGATTAGTCACCGAAAGGAAGCTCGGGCGCATGTGCGGAATCACTGGAATCATTAACGGAGGAACTTCTGCTTCACTCCGTCGCATGACGGAGACGCTCGCCCATCGGGGTCCGGATGACAATGGACTCCAGTGGTTCGATAACATCAGATGTGGGTTGGGGCACCGTCGCTTATCGATCATAGATCTATCGCCAGCCGGCCACCAACCCATGACCAACGAGGCGGGCAGCTCATGGATCGTATTCAACGGGGAGATATATAACTACAAAGCCATTCGCGAAGAGTTAGAGGCAGAAGGATACAGATTCCGCTCGAAGAGTGACACAGAGGTGCTGCTTTTGGCGTATCAGCATTGGGGCGACAAATGCCTCGACAAGCTGAACGGAATGTTCTCATTTGCTATCTACGATATTGTCAACCGGAGACTATTTGCGGCGCGCGACCGCCTTGGCATCAAACCACTCTACTACCATTTCGAAAAAGGCAGATTGATCTTCGCCTCCGAGATAAAGGCGATTCTGGCCTCTGGGATCGTAGAGACGAGAGCTGACTTGCGCGCAATGCACACACCTGCGCGCTTTCTGATCTCACCGCAAACCGGCTTTGAAAACATATGGAAGCTGCCGCCCGCGCATGTCATGACGCTCGAAGATGGGAACCTCACGATCCAGCGCTACTGGAGAATTGAGGCGACAGAACATGGGATGAACGAGTCGGAGGCCACAGACCGCCTCGATGAGTTGTTACGAGACGCTGTGCGCATGCAGATGATCGCCGATGTGCCGGTAGGCGTCTTTCTCAGCGGCGGCGTCGATTCTTCCATCGTCAGCGCGCTCATGCGAGCGAACACGCAGCAGGATATTCATTCTTTCACCATAAGATTCTCCGACGAAGATAAGCGATTCGAACAGATGGCACCGGATGAGGTTTATGCTCGTCAGGTCGCCGCACAATTTGGATTCAAATATCACGAGTTGGAGATTAGGCCGGAAGTTGACGATCTTCTCCCAAAGATAGTCTGGCAGATGGACGAGCCGCTATCTGACCCCGCCGCCATTAATACATACCTTATCTCTAAAGCAGCGCGCGATTTGGGCATTGTTGTGCTGTTGAACGGCATGGGCGGCGACGAGATCTTCGGTGGATACCGAAAGCAGTTAGCATGCCTCATAGCCGAAACGTACCAAAGCATCACGCCTGAAATATTTCAGCGTGTTGTGGAACGTACCGCTGCGCTGCTTCCAGTTGCGAATGGCCACCGCGGATTCAGACAGACGAGATGGACGAAGCGATTCTTGTCCTTTGCGTCACTGCCTCGAGCAGACCGATTCCTGATGTCCGATCTGTCGGTACCCCCGGATCAGTTCGCCCACTTGTACACCGATCGCGCTTCCTACTACGATACTCACTTCTACAAAGAGCAGGCACCGAGATTCAAGAAGAACGGTTTGTCCTATTTGACCCAGATGTGTCTCAATGATACGAATGTCTTCCTGCCGGAGCACAATCTCACTTACTCTGACAAAGCATGCATGGCGGCATCCGTCGAAAGTCGTCCACCGTTGATCGACCATCGTGTTGTTGAGTACATGTTCTCACTCTCTCCCGAGGCTCGCATCAAGGGGATGACGCAGAAGTATTTGCTAAAGAAGGTTGCAGAGAAGTACTTGCCGCGCAAAGTTATCTACCGACCGAAAGCACCATTCGCTTCGCCTCTGCGCTCCTGGATTCGCGGACCGCTTTCCACGATGGTCAATGATCTTCTTTCAGAGCATTCATTGAAGGCTCGCGGACTCTATGATCCCGCCTTTGTCTCGCGACTGATTGCACGCGACCGGCAGGGCTTGGAAGATAACTCCTACTTGATTTGGACGTTCCTTACTCACGAAGTCTGGTTCAGGACATATTTCCAGAATTAGAACCAGCCGATCCTTCGTTCGACTTAACAGAGGATTCCATTGCTACAGATCATTCAATACCAAAAGACCGGTGAAATCACGGTAGAGGAACTACCTGCTCCGCAGCTGCGTTCAGGCGGGGTAATCGTTAGAAACGCATTTTCCTTGATCAGCGCTGGCACGGAGCGGATGTCCGTGGAGACTGCGCAAGCGTCGGTCATAGGCAAGGCACGCTCGCGTCCCGACCTGGTTCATCAAGTGGTCGAGAACTGCAAGCGTGAGGGCCTAGTTGCAACCTGGCGGAAGGTCCAGAACCGTTTGGACAACTACAAGGATCTTGGGTACAGCTCGGCGGGTATCGTCGTGGAATCTGCATGTGAGACTTTCGCCGCAGGTGACAGGGTGGCGTGCGGTGGTGTTGGTTATGCTGCGCACGCTGAACTCGTCTTTGTACCGCGAAACCTGGTGGCACATGTTCCCGACAACGTTGGTCTGGATGAGGCGGCCTTTACCACCGTGGGCTCGATTGCTATGCAAGCGGTGCGTCAGGCGGATGTCCGTATTGGTGAGCGTGTAGTAGTTATCGGCATGGGTCTGGTCGGAGTACTAACGGTCCAATTACTCAAGGCCAGTGGTTGCGCCGTCTTCGGGGTCGATGTATCGACCTCCAATATTGAATGGGGTCGGCAGAGTGGATGCGACGAGGTAGGCTGGAGCAGCGATGCTGCTCTCCCTGCAATCGAAGGGTTCACGAAGGGCTATGGAGCCGATGCCGTGCTGATCACTGCTGCGACAACGTTGAACGATCCATTAGCGCTCGCGGTCGAATGTGTACGCAAGAAGGGCCGGATCGTCGTCGTCGGCAAGGTAGGTATGGATGTACCTCACTCTGCGGCTTACGCAAAGGAATTGGATATCCGTATGTCATGCTCCTACGGGCCGGGACGTTATGACGCCGACTATGAGGTACATGGAAACGATTATCCGCACTCTTATGTCCGCTGGACGGAAAACCGAAACATGTGCGCGGTGCTTGATCTAATCTCGGTAAAAAGGCTGAATGTCAATTCGCTGGTGACGCATCGGTTTCCAATTGAGGAGTCCCTCGGAGCTTATAGCGTCATCACTGGCAAGACGAAAGATCCGCATCTGGGTGTACTGATATCGTACTCGAATAGTGGGGCTGTCAAGGCAGAGCCTCGACTAACACTGACTTTGAAGAACGCTGTGCCGAATGGCGGTTGTGCCATTGGGGTGATCGGGGCTGGCAATCACATTCAATCGTATTTACTGCCAGCACTGCAGAAGCTGACCACGACAATGGAAACGGTTGTAACCTCCAAGCCAGTGAACGCGAAATCAGTGGCACGGAAATTCAAATTCCACAACTGCACAACCGATGCTTCGGAAATCTGCAATGACAGTAAGATCGACCTGGTAGTCATTGGCAGCCGTCACGATTCGCACGCACGCTATGTGGTTGAGGCGTTGCGTGCAGGCAAGCACGTGTTCGTGGAAAAGCCTCTTGCAGTTATACCGGGAGAGTTGGATGAGATCATCGGAGCCTACAACGATGCGAGCAGAAATGGCAGGTCTGCTTTGCTGATGGTCGGGTATAATCGACGATTCTCTGCGCCAGTCCAGGCGCTAAGGGATTTCTTCCGGGACGTGGATGAACCGCTGGCTGTCACCTATCGTGTAAACGCCGGATTTCTTCCGAAAGAGAATTGGTATCAGGACGCAGCGCAGGGTGGTCGCCTAATAGGTGAGATCGGCCACTTCCTCGATACCCTGCAGTTCATTACCTGGTCAGCGCCCGTCTCCGTGTATGCCACAGCGCCGACTGACGAGAGTCAGCGCTATTGCAACGACAACACGCAGATATCGGTTACATTTGCGAATGGTTCAGTCGGGCAGATCAACTATCTGGCCAACGGTTCCGCCGCCATGCCGAAAGAATATGTAGAGGCTTATGGAGGCGGGAAATGCGCAATCATGGATAGTTTCAAGCGGCTCACACTCTTCAATCGCCGGGGAAGAAGGTCCAAGTCATACCGCGGTGATAAGGGGCATGCGGCCGAGATGAAAGCCATCGTCGATGCGGTTCGGGCGGGGATTGCACCTATAGGTATGGAGTCGCTCATCGCCACCTCCCGTGCTTCGTTCGCAATTCTTGATTCCTTGCGCGACCGAAAAACTGTCGCTGTTCTCTCATGATGATGCCTTGGCATTTGTCACGACTCTGCTCGATGAGGCCAGCAGAGATCGTTTGGCGAGCGCGCTCTGCAGCGAGCCTTCCAGTCGATTGGATTCAGTTCAAGACCGGCGGCACCGTTGCCGCGCCCCACTATGAGCCATTTACTACTGCTGCTTATCCGATTCGGCGGCATGGCTCGGGGAGTGCAATGGAGCACATAGATATCTTCGATTGCCACTTCCCTGTCGACTTCGATTTCGACTGGAACAAGGATTACCGCAACAACAAAGAGGTCGAGCGGCGATTCTCACGCTGCCTCGACATTCGCAACATCGATGTGGTTGGCGACGTCAAGTATGTTTGGGAGGTAAACCGACACCAATACCTTTCCTCGCTGGCATATGCTCGCAATGGCAGCCAGCACACGGAGACATTTGCGCGAGCCATTCGATCCTGGCTTTCAAAGAATCCCTACTTGACCGGTGTCAACTGGACAAGCAGTATGGAGTTGGCATTACGGATGATCTCCTGGGCACTTCTGTACCCGCGACTGGCCGAGGATGTTGATTCGGACGGTGCTTTCTGGGATCACTGGCACGCTTCGATCTACCTGCATCTATCGCGGATAGCTCACCGCCTGAGCCTGCATTCCTCGGCCAATAACCACTTAATTGGGGAGTTGGTGGGGCTCTATGTCGGTGCTTCGTGCTTTCCTTTCTGGGATGAGCGCGCATCTTGGCGAGATCTTGCCCACACATCATTGGAGCGGGAAATTCTATTGCAAGTGTCCGATGACGGAGTGAACAAGGAACAGGCGATGTCGTACCACCTGTTTACGCTTGAACTCCTTCTGCTCGCCTTCGTGATTGGCCGGAATTGCGGGCGCCCATTTGGCAATTCTTATGCGACGCGTCTGCGCGCGATGCTGCATTATCTCGATGTCGTCGCCACCGCAGCGGGGGATCTACCTTGGTACGGCGACTCCGATGATGCGCGGGGATTTCTATTCTCACAGAACGAGAGCGCCTTGGAAGTTACGACCCAATTGGGAGGGCTGCTGTTTGATGAACCGGCGTGGTTGCGTTTCCGTACCATGCCGACCGCTGCCGCCGAAGCGCTCATTCCTGATCTCCTAGGCGGATTGACGGTGCAGTCGCCACACTCTGATCCGGTGTGCGAACTGTTCAAAGACGGCGGACTCGCCTCAGTTCGGAGCGATACTGGAGCGATTCGTCTCCTTATGGATTTTGGGTCGCTTGGTTACACCAGCATCGCAGCGCACGGTCATGCCGACGCTCTGGCCATCTGGATGGCAATTGGGGATGCGTACTTTCTGATCGATGCGGGTACTTACGCCTACCATTCACATCCGGAATGGCGCACTTACTTCCGCAGCACCACGGCTCACAATACGGCATGCATCGATGACTGCAACCAATCTCAAATCGCAGGAAGGTTCCTCTGGAATAGCAAGGCCAAATCCCGCCTGGTGCGTTTTCAGGAGTCTACCGACCGGGTCATCATCGAAGCCGAGCACGATGGCTATACACGCCTCGATGATCCGGTCGTGCATCGCCGTTGCGTGGACTTCGACCGTGCGACGGGAAACTTCAACCTCGCAGACTCGTTTTATTGCGCCGATCAGCACAAAGTCGAAATTTGTTTTCACCTGCATGAAGACGCAATCGTCACGAACATTGCAGACAGAAGCGTAGACGTCTTCTGGCACGGGTCCAGAGTAGCGTTCTCCTCGCCTGATGCTTCGGCTACTTGGGACGTGAATCGCGGATCTGAGACTCCCAAGCTAGGCTGGAGGTCTCGCACATTCAACCTCAAGCATCCCATCCCTACTCTGCGACTGTCCGCGGAGATTGATGGGAATACCGTCATTGCTACTCACGTGGATGTGCAACCATGAATATTTCCATCGTTGGTCTGGGATATGTTGGGACCGTTTCCGCGGCCTGTTTCGCGTGCAAAGGCCACCGAGTGTGGGGCGTTGACATCAACGAGGAGAAGGTCCGCATCATTAACGATAGCCGCTCCCCTATCGTTGAATACGGACTGGAACTTAAAGTTGCCCAGGCGCGAGCAAAGGGCCTTCTGCAGGCCACATCCGATGCCATGGAAGCGCTGAAGCACACGGAGATTTGCTTCGTCGCTGTAGCCACGCCCAGTCGGCCCAACGGCCAAATCGATCCTGCTAACCTTTTCCGGGCCTGCGAAGAAATTGCCAAGGCACTCGTGCGCCTGGACCTGCAACAAACTGTCGTGATTCGCAGCAGCGTGCTCCCATCCGTTCTGCAAGGCTGTGACGAGATTTTTTCCAACCTGGCCCCTGGGCGAGTGGCGCTCTGTGCTAACCCTGAGTTTTTGCGCGAAGGAACTGCGATTCGCGATTTCGAAGCCCCTCCGTTCACACTTCTCGGGGTCGATGATCCAGATGCGGAAGAGACGCTTCGCTCGCTGTATGCCGACTGGAAGGCACCGCTCTTTGTCCTCCCGACACGAGAAGCATTGCTGGTCAAGTACGCCAGCAATGCTTTCCACGCCCTTAAAGTGGTTTTTGGCAATGAAATTGGCGCGCTATGTCGCAACATGGGAATTGACGGCAACGCGGTTATGTCGGTGTTCTGCAAGGACACAAACCTCAATGTTTCTCCGCGTTACTTGATGCCAGGTTTTGCATTCGGTGGATCCTGTCTGCCCAAAGACGTGCGCGCATTGCTCTATTCCGCAAAGCAGTTGGACCTGGAACTCCCCACACTTGTTTCCTTGTTCGAAAGTAACAATGCCGTCATCGATCGAGCCTTTCGACAGATTTGTGCCACCGGTATCAAGAGATTGGGACTGATTGGGCTCAGCTTTAAGTCGAACACCGACGATCTGCGCGAAAGTCCCTTCGTTGACCTGGCCGAACGCTTGCTCGGCAAAGGCTATGAACTGAGAATCTACGATCCGAACGTCTCTGTAGCACGGCTGACAGGGGCGAATCGAGATTACATCAATCGCGTGATTCCGCATTTGTCTTGCCTGTTGGTTCAGTCGCTTGACGAATTGGGCGATTGCGAGTTGCTTCTGGTTGGACACCGCTACCAAGGTGTAGACCAATTCGTTTCTGGCGTTGGAGTAGACGTAATCGAGCTCTCGAATCAGTCGCCGCGGGCTCGGATCATGGAGGAAGTAGCCAGTGACTAGCACGCGCAGCATATTGATCATCGTGCAGAACCTGCCGGTACCGTTTGACAGGCGAGTGTGGCAGGAGGCGACGAGTCTGCGCCACGCAGGATTCGGTGTTGCAGTCGTCTGCCCCAAGAAGAAGATCTACAGCAAAAGCTACGAGCAACTCGACGGCGTGGACATCTATCGTTATCCCCTCATTTATGAAGCCAACGAAGGAGTCCTCGGCTACTTTGCAGAGTTTGTCTACTGCTGGATGGCGTCTCTGTGGCTGGCGGTGAAAGCGTATTGGCACAGACCGTATCAGGTGATTCAAGCCTGCAACCCCCCAGATACGTTCTTCGCCCTTGCCATGCTCTTCCGTCCTCTCGGGGTCAAGTTCGTCTTTGATCATCACGATCTGTGCCCTGAAATGTATGTTGCCAAAGGCCGAAGGCGCAGCGGCATATTGTATCGCGGCCTGGTGCTGCTGGAGCACTTCTCACTTCGCTGCGCGGATCGGATCATTGCCGTAAACAAGTCGCATCGCGAGATCGCCTTAACTCGGGGCGGTGTGGACGGCGCCAAGATCACGATTGTGCGGAGTGGCCCTCGCCGCGCATGGGCAGATATCAAAGCCGCCGATCCGGAACTGAAGCGCGGGCGCAAGTACCTCGTAACCTATCTCGGCGAAATGTGCGAGCAGGACGGAGTCGACCACCTACTTAGGGCGATTCGTCACTACAGTGCATTGTATGAGCAAAACACTCTATTTGCTTTTGTTGGTGGAGGACCCGACCAGCAGCGAATGAAAGCGTTGTCCACGGAGATGGGGCTTTCGGAATGGGTTGAGTTTACAGGGCGAGTCTCAGACGAACTCCTTTGGCGTTACCTTGCCACCGCAGATCTGTGTGTCGATCCTGACCCCTTCACGGAGTGGAGCAATCTATCGACCATGAACAAGATGATCGAGTATATGGCATTCGGCAAACCTATTGTTGCGTTTGACTTGGCTGAACACCGTTGCTCGGCGGGGGATGCCGCAGTGTATGTTGAACCGAACGATGACATGAAATTCTCTCTAACGATCCGTGACTTGTTGCTCGACGAGCAGCGAAGACATACCTTGGGACGCTGCGGCCGGGACCGCTTCCGCACAAAATTGGCATGGGAACGATCGGAGCAGAAGCTGTTGGAAATGTACATGGAGTTGCTCGGAGCCGAGCAGGCCGGGCACGTTGTCGCGGCCACAGAGGCTTGATGTTCACGATACTCAGCGATACTTCGCTTCTCACGTCTCTCTCCGTTATCTCAGAGATCCGATACGCGCAAGGTGCAACTCGACCGGCGAAAACACCCATAGCTATTATCAAGCGGAGAGCCTGAGGCATGGTCCGAGGTGTTATCCATAATCGCCGGCTTCTATCCCTCCTGGACCAAGCTGTCATCAGCGTAACCAATATGTGCACGTCGGTGATCATCGGACGAACGTGCCCGAAGGCGCAGTTTGGCCTATATGCATCCGGCCTCAGCTTGGTACTGCTGTTGACTGCCATTCAGAGTGCAATCATTGCGGTTCCATATACCATTTCCCGCCCGCAAATGCGCAAGGAAGAGCGTGCAAAATATAAGGGAAGTTCCATTCTTCATGAGATGCTACTGGTTAGTCTCGGCTCGGTGGTCCTCCTCTATATCGGCTTGTGCGGTTCTGGCCGGTCCGGCGGAGACTTAAGAGCCATACTCCTCACTCTTTCTCTAGTCAGTGGCGTCATATGCTTTCGGGATTTTGCGCGCCGCATCTCGTATGCCGAATTGCACTTTGGATTCGCTCTCGTGCTGGACGGCATTCTCTCGTTGCTACAGTTCCTTTCGATCGGAATACTTGCCTGGCAACACTGGCTGACTGCGAGTCGAGCTTTGCTGGCCGTCGGTCTAGCCAGCACCTGCGCCAGCGCCATGTGGGTGATCGTTAACTGGAAGACACTCTCCTTCTCTGTCTCACATGCAATTGCGAGCTTCCGAATCACTTGGGGATTGGGGCGCTGGCTTTTGGCAAGCAGTGTATTGTGGTCCCTATCCGTCGATCAATACCCTTGGTTGATCACATTGTTTCGCGCGCCTGCCGATGCGGCCATCTGGGCTTCGGGATTTGGAGTCATGGCTTTTCTCAACCCGATTGTCCTGGCGCTGAACAACGACGCGGCTCCACGAATATCAAATGACTACGCTGCTCACGGATTAGCCGGTCTCTCCCGGAGCGTCAACCGTACCGCCACCGTCGCGGCACTTCTGACATTGCCGATCTTTATCTTTCTTCTGATCTTCGGTTCGAGGCTGGTCGAGTTGATCTATGGCCCCAAGTTTAGTGGAGCGGGTCCCATCGTCACTCTGCTCTCCCTTGGAGTCTGGTTCTACGCCATTGGTCTTTCCTTTCCGTATGGGATGCTGACATTGAAGCGCGCTGAGGTTGACTTCGCGATCAACCTCGCTTGTATTGCCAGCTTCCTCGCAGTCGGGATCTGGCTTGTGTGTCTGGATGGTGTTTTGGGAGCTGCGTATTCGTTTCTCCTGGTGCAGACTGTAGCACTTATCTTGCGGGTGGCTGCGTTCCGAGCCGTTGTGCAGTCAGCGAGGCGCAAGACGATTGAGACACTTGCGGAGAAGGCGGTCACATGGAGTTGAGCCTGGAGAGAAAGATCAAAACAACTTATACCATCAAGCCTGCCTGGCCGCTACCCCATACAAGGCCATTTCCATGGGTGATGGCAATTCTGATCAGCGCGGTGCTCTTCCTTGCTGAGAATCAATTCTCCGCTGGCGCCATGGATGACAATAACGGTACAGACCTACAAGCGTCGATCCTGCAAGGAAATCTCATTCGGCAAATCGCCTACCCATTCATTGGGTTGATTGGAATCGTCTGGCTTTTCAGAGCCACGCGTTATCGGCTGTTGTGGCGCAGTCCTCTCGTTGTGTCCTTCGGATTGCTCCTCGGATGGTGCGTATTGAGCGTTGCGTGGGCACAAGAACCTGCGATCTCGATCAGGCGGATTGTGGTCTTTTTCTTTATGATGACCTGCGCCGCGGGGGCCGCGGCACTGTGGTCGCACACCCAGAGCGTCATGTTCATCAGTCTGAGTGGAGCCGCTCACTTGACGATCGGCGCGTTGTATGAGATTGCCACCGGCCGCTTTGCTCCATGGAATTCTGACTACCGTTTTGCCGGAACCTTGGAATGGAATGTGCAAGGGTTCTGCTGTCTTCTGCTGGCTCTGTCGTCCTTGGCTGCGAGCGATTCGGACTCGCGGTACAAGGCGGTCTTTAGATCTCTCGCACTCTATGGCCTTGCCTTCTTGATTCTGACAAAGTCTCGCTCGTCAATGGTTGGAGCCGCCGCTGGTCTTCTCGTTTACTATCTGCTGACGAGGTCGCTTGCCAAGAAGACTTTTGCCATGATGGCCTTCGCGATTTCAGCCTTGTTGCTTTGCCTTTCTGAAGGACTCAATTCATCAATCGCCTTCTTAACGCGCAATGCAGAAGGCGCCAGCGACCTTACGGGAAGGATACCCTTGTGGAAATTGGCCGCTACATTTGTCAATCGCAAACCCATGACCGGATATGGGTACCAGGGCTTTTGGACGGTTGCGAATGTCGACTACTTCTCGAGCGAATTGCACTGGACGATCAGTGCAGTTCACAACGGCTATCTCGAGACCGTTCTCACACTTGGTTATATTGGCTTATGTCTGCATGTTCTCGCTCTCATATTTGGAGTCTCCAACGGATGCTCTAACTTCAAGATGACTCGTTCGCCGATCTTCGCCCTCGCTGCTGCAATCTTTGCTGTTCTCGTCGTAGTGGGGTGGTTGGAGGTCGTTGTCCTTTGGAAGCCTTCACCGTATAACTTTGGAATTGCTTTGCTCCTATGGACTCTCTGTCTGCAGAAACATGACTGGAAGGAGAGTCGAAGGTCACTGGAGGTATTCGAGTAGATCCTCATAGGCGAAGCGAGCACAAACCATGCAAAGAGTCATGATATTTCAAATCGGGAGTTTGGGAGATACAGCCATAGCGATGCCCTGTTACCGCGAGATCGCTCGCAGGCATCCGAATGCGGAGCGTCTTCTGCTCACCAATTTCCCTATCGGCAAGAAGATGGTTCAGGCCGAAGCGCTCCTTGCACCTTGCGCTCTGATCGACGGATCCGTAGAGTACCCGATGCCACTACGGGGCATAAGAGAGACAGTTAACCTGCTGCGGAAACTCCGCTCCCTTCGGATCGATGAGATGTACTATTTGATGCCAGAGAAACGGCTGCTCAATATGATTCGGCACTACGTGTTCTTCAAAATGTGCGGCGTCGGGAAGGTGCACGGGGTTCCATGGCGGCATGACGCCAGAATCCCAAGGGAGATCGTTCCTGGCGCGTTGTGGGAATCGGAGGCCTCCCGCCTGCTGCGCAATTTGGAGCCAGGCCGTGAGCCGGGAGCACCGCCCGCACGGGATCGCTTGTTGGGCCTGAGCGAAGAGGAAAGGGACTGCGCAAGACGACTATTGTGCGAAGTTCCTGAGATGACCCGTTTCATTGCAGTCTCTGTCGGTGGCAAAGTGCCCATCAACAACTGGGGCAATGCGAACTGGGCGCGCGTGCTGGCGCAGGTCAGCAGTTTGGAGCCCGGATTGGGCGCGGTGTTCGTTGGGTCAGCGGATGAACGCGAACGAAACGAGCGCTTAGCGCAGGCATGGAAAGGCCCGCGATTGAATTCCTGCGGTCGACTTACGCCGCGGCAGACAGCCGCCCTCATCGAGAGGGCGACACTCTTTCTAGGCCATGATACCGGAACCTTGCATTTGGCTGCCGCGGTGAATACTCCGGTGCTTGGAATCTTCAGTGCGCGCAACGTTCCGGGCAAGTGGTACTCTGACAGACCTCACGATCGATTCTTCTACAACAAACTACCCTGTTTTAGGTGCGAGTTGGAGAAGGTTGAGGATTGTCCGAACGATGTGGCCTGCATGAAGAGCCACAAGGTCGAAGAGGTCGTCGCGGCGACAATGGAAATGCTCTCCAATTTCACCTATCTTGATTCGGCGATCGAAATGCCACAAGGATCACCGGAAGCCAAAACCACCTTTCTGCACCGCGCCAGCGCCTGTTCCCTTTCTATTCCTGAGCACTCAGACATCCCGGCGTGACCAAGCCCTCAGGCAGTTTCACATTGCAGAGCCATCGCGGAAAGAGTGGATCGTAGATTGGCGTGGTGCTTGGCACCTGGTAGCCAAAGTTCGCTGCTGCCTCGTTTTTAGGGGTAAAGTTTGTTACCACTGCTTTCATGCAATCCGGGACGCTGGAATAGTTTCCGCAACTAGGTGCGGCTGGTGCAACCGGGTTGGCGAAATTGGGGTTGGTGCCAAAACTGTTATTTGAGCTGTAGGAGAATCCATTGCTGCTGGCTTCACCGGCATTGGTTCCACTTGCCGCATACCCCCAATTCTTAGACACAGAGTCTGTCGTGGTAGGGCTTTCGGCCACGTAATATGCATAAATGGGGTGGTTGCCACATCCATCTGGGGAATTGGTGACGGAGAGATTCGAATATGCCAGGACGTTGGACGCGGCATCGATGGAGAACTCTCCGCAGTAAGATATGTCCTGATTCTTATCTAGATTATTTCCCCACATCGTATTGTTGCGCGCGTAGATCGTGGCAAATGGAGGGATTCCGACGTTGTTTCCGCCAATTTCCAAGCCGCGACCTCCGTTCACGAGAAGCATGTTATTGTCAGCCACGGCTTGGCCGCTATAGGGAGATGGCAGGTTGCCGTGGTGCCCATCGAATGTATCGAAGATGATCCCCTCGCCATCGGTCGGCTTTGCGCTTGCGCACGATGCCGGTTCCACGTTTCCCCAAGAGAAGTTTCCCGCCACATAGATGTGGGTTCCGGGCAGAGTGTCCGATTCGATTGGCTGATAGATGCTGATCCCGCTGTAGCATTCACGACTGCTTTGTGCGGCGTTGTAAGCAATATTTCCAATGATCGCGAGATAGTCAACACTCGCTTGGGCGTTCTGATTGAAACTCCCAAAGCCACCGCTCTGGCAGCCATTGGCAATGTTGTTCGCGAAAACGATATGGTGGATTTCGACAGGATTAGCATAGTTTGGGGCTGCAGTGAAACAGCCGATGTCCTGCGACCCAGGCGATGCATCCACCTCAAATCCCTCAACGCCCCAATAGGAATGATCGACGGTGAAGGAGCCAGTGTTATTCTCAACTACCTTGCAGGCATCGAAAGTGGCGCACTTTAGCCAAGCTACATTGTTCTTTGCGGGGCACGTCACTACCCCCCAATCGAATTCGAAGTTCCAGCCAATGTAGAGATCGCTCGCTTCCGCAATGATCACGTCGCCACAGTTGACCGGATGATTGGGCGAAAGCCACGGTTTGTCAGGCGAGAGGCCGCTGTTCGAGTCATTGCCGCCATTTTGTACTGGCGCCAGGTAGTATGTGGTTCCAACAGGCAGGATGATTGTCACTTCGGCTGTTGAGGAGACGCTTGGAGATGCCTTGCTGGTTGCGGTAACGGCGACGGCCGCTGGAGAAGGGATTACGGCCGGAGCGGTGTAAAGTCCACCCGACGAAATCGTGCCGCAATCCGCTCCGGTGCAGCCGACTCCAGCAACGCTCCATGTCACGGCTGTGTTTGTCGTACCCGCAACGGCAGCTTTGAACTGTTGACTCGCTCCGGTAGCCACGACTACGCTCACAGGGCTCACATTGACGGTGATCGGCGCCAATCCAGTGCCGCTGAGAGCAATGAGCGCACTGGGGCCGACCGAGGAATTGCTGGCGATGGTCAGTTGGCCCGTAGCCGCACCCGCTGTCGTTGGATCGAATTGCAGATTCAGCGTTAGCGCTTGTCCCGGATTCAGGGTGACGGGAAAGCTGGCTCCGGAAAGCGAGAAGCCTGCGCCTGTCAGCGTGGCTGAGTTGACCGTGACCGGCGCGGTTCCCGTGGATGTCAAGGTGACGGATTGCGTTGCGACAGTTCCCTCTTCAACGTTACCGAACGCCACACTGCTTGCGTTGATGGTCAAGGTTGGCACTGCGGCGTTCAGCTTCAGGACGAAGCTCTTGGAGATGCTGCCCGATGTGGCCGTAAGCGTCACCGTTTGTGCGGTTGTAACCGCTGACACCGTTGCCGTGAACCCGGCGCTGGTCGCCTTGGCTGGGACTGTTGCCGTGACGGGTACTGAGACCGCTGCATTGCTGCTCGACAGGCTCACTTTGAGGCCACCGGCAGGCGCCGCTGATGCCAAGGTCACCGCGCAGGAGTCAGTACCGGATCCTGTCATGGAGTTGCTGTTGCAGGAGAAACCGCTCAACACGGGCGGAGCCGCTATGCCTGTTCCGTACAGGCCGATGACTGCTGTTGCACCGGCCGAAGAATTGCTACTGATGCCCAGTTGACCCGAGGCTACGCCTACTGTGGTCGGGCGGAACTGCACATTGAGCGTCACCGTCTGACCGGGGTTCAACGTAGTAGGGAAAGTGGCGCCTGTGGCTGTAAAATCTGCGCCTGTCAAAATGGCCGAATGCACCGTTACGGGCGCAGTGCCGGTGGACTTCAGGACGATGGACTGTGTTGAGGCCGTATTGACCTGCACATCTCCGAACACAACACTGGTTGTGCTGATGGCAAGTGTTGGCACCGCGGCGTTCAACTGCAAGGCAAAGCTCTTGGAGACGCTGCCTGATGTAGCAGTCAGTGTTACCGCCTGTGCGGTTGCAACCGACGCGACCATCGCCGTGAACCCGGCGCTGGTTGCATTGGCCGGAACCGTTACCGTAGCGGGTACTGAAACCGCCGCATCGTTGCTCGACAGGCTCACGCTGAGACCACCGCTCGGCGCCGCTGACGTCAGGGTCACCGTGCAGGCATCGATTCCCGAGCCCGTGAACGACGGATTTGTACAAGAAAGTGCGCTCAATGCAGCTGCTGGCGCCGAAGTCGCTGCTGTTCCTTTTCCGCTCAGGCTGACGGCTGCTGAGCCGCCCGGAAACGCGGTGCTGGAGATGGTGAGCAGATCGGTGGCCGCCCCCTCGGCAGACGGATTGAATTGCACACTCAAACCATACGTTCCACCGCCAGCTATGACGAGGGGAAGGTTGCCCTGCGCAACGATGGAAAAGGACTTTCCAGTCAGACTAAGTTGAGTAATCTCAACCGGCTCAGTACCCCCATTCGAAAGCAAGACGGTGTTGCTGGCTGTTTGATTGACGGATACTGCGCCAAAGGAAACAGGATTGGGGGACGCCACCAGAGTTCCTGCGCCTGTTCCGCGCACAATGGAAATTCCGCCGCACCCGGAGATGGTTAGAAATAGAAGGCAAAACATCAGGAACGACAGAATTCTGGACATGGCCACCGGCCGAGAAATCCAGGCAAGCCCAGGTGCAACAGGTGGTGTGGGCACCGAGCAGTGTTCAGTGGGCAAGGCGATGCTCTTAGCGAGTTCGGGGTACGAGGGGGGACGAACCTGAAATCGACACATGTTTCACCTTTACGAGCACTCTTTGGTTCCAGCTTCTTGGAGCCACCCCTTTCTTTATCGGAAGGCATTGGGAAATGTTCACCGAGCCAAAGAATAACTTAAGTAATTTCCTCTAATTGCTATCGATCAGTTGTTGTGCGTTGGTGTATATGTGCTGATATATCAGTCACATATAGAGTATTTCCCTAAATGGGCGATTCTTGGGATTCACTTACGAAAGCTGGGGAGCGGACGCCGGGTAGAGACTTTGTGCTGCATCCGTAACCTTAGAAAGGCTTAATTCTCAAGGTGTGTGTCGAGGCATTGAGGAAGCCACACCATCCTCAAAAGAACGCTCCACTGGACAATACCGACTTGCCTGCGCTGCTTCCAGGCTCGGTTTGCCCGCGTCCCGGTGGATGACGATTCTCACCGCGTCCTGAAATTGTTCCCTTGAGTCTCGACCGTTGTGGGCGAAATTTTGGAGTTTGTGTGCAGCTCACCAATTGCTGTCATTGCACAGTCAAAGAGAAAATTGACTCTGGCAGGTCCGCTCCGGTGGCAATGTTGTCCTCCGTGGCTCCAGATGCGGCGAATCTGCGTCACGGCGTGGAGATGGCATCCATCTCCAATTGCTCCACAGGAATCCACTTCATCCGTTTTGCGTGCATCCTCCTGGCTCTCGGGTGCTTGCTCTCTTTGCGGGCCGCCACCCCTCTGGCCCCGAATGAAAAGGCTGCCGATGCGCCCCTGCCTGCAATTCCCCAATTCGTGCGTGAGGTGTGGCAACACCAGATCGATCTGGACAAGGTGCGCGAGAACTACACTTACACTTCGCTGCAAACTACCCAGGACATCGGTACCGATGGACAGATAAGAAAGATTGAGACTGTCGAGAGGCAGGAACTTTTCATCAACGGCCATGCGATCGAACGGACCGTCCGGAAGAACGGCAGCCTGCTCGGGGGCTACCAGCAGAGGGAAGAAGCCGACCGAGTTGCCAAGCTGGTGGAAAAAGCAAAGAAGACCCCGCCGGGGCAACCGCTGGAAATGCTGAACACCAGCATCATCCGCATCCCTGAGATTGTCACTCGCATGTTGCCAGTCATGGAGGTGCGCAATCCACGCCGCGTGGGCTGGCACAATCGGCCGACCATCGCTTTCGAGTTTGAAGGCCGCAAGGATGCCAAGGCGCACAGCCTCGCCGAAGACATTTCCAAGGAACTCAAAGGAACCATATGGATTGATGAAGCCGACCGCCAGGTTGCACATTTGGAGGTGAGTTTCAAGGACGATTATCACCTTGCGGCCGGCCTGGTGGCATATATAGAAAAGGGTTCCAGCTTCCATTTCGATCAAGCTCCTGTGGACGGCGAGTTATGGCTCCCAACAGGCGGTGAAGCCGCTGTGCAAGCTCGCGTACTGATCGTCAAGACTTACCGGCAGCGCTATTGCGAGCGCGACTACGACTACAAGCGTCTTCGCGTGGCAGAAGAAAGCGCAGATCGCTTAGAGACAGCAGGTGCGCGACGTGTGTGGGAGCACTTATGGTGCGTCCCCGTTTCCGGTCCACCTGTTAGGTGCTCGCAATCACCCTGCGCAGGACCCCGTATCACTCTTCACTATGACCCGTACTTGAACCAACTTCCTACAGGGCAATGATGGGAAGAAGCCAACATTCAAACTGTGATCGCGGAGGAGGAATCCATGTTCCGTCATGTTTCAAAAACGATTGTCAGTCTGCTCTATTTGGTATCTGTGGCGTTCATTCCACTTTTCATGGGAGCCCAGGCCAATCCAGCGACGAATCCTGCAACCGGCTATAGGGTACCCAAGTGGGACATCTTTGCGGGCTACAGCTTTCTGTCTCCAAATGCATCGGTGAAGTCTACCGACGGGTCCACAACCGTTGATTATGACAAAGTCAATCTCGGTGGAGATATCGGCGGAGCCTTCTTCTTTAACCGGTATGTTGGCGCTCAGGTCGAGTTCGGCGTTCATGAGTGGGGTGTACAGAATGGAGATAATCCACTTGGGACACAGGGCAACAACGACGGGTTTACGACCATAGCGGGCGGGATTATGCTCCGCTATCCCACAGAAAGATTCGCCCCGTTTGCGCATATTCTCTTAGGCGGCGCTCTGATTGATGGCCCAGCTCACAGCATGTACAAATGGGGACCCGCGGTCACCGTCGGCGGTGGTCTGGACTATGAGACACCCTGGTGGAAACATCGCATCGCGATTCGTGTGGTCCAAGCCGATTATGAATACATGCGGAATGATTTTGCCGCAGAAATTGCCGACCCCAACGAATTCGCCCCGAAGACCGTTGGCCTCAATGCGGCGCGCATCAGTGCCGGTATTGTGTTTCACCCCGGATGGACTGCGTTATCGCCAGTAACTCTGTCGTGCGCGGCGAACCCGAGTGTGGCATTCCCTGGTGATCCCGTCACGCTTACTGCGGTGGCTGACAATTTGAATCCCAAGCTCAATGCGCTTTACACCTGGTCCGGCAACGGCGTGAGCGGCAGCGGCGCCACTGCCACCGTCGCCACCGCAGACCTCGCTCCAGGAAGCTACACGGTGAATTGTGGGGTGAAGGAAGGGACGAAGGGCAAGGAGGGATTGAAGCCAGGGGAATCCGCCGAAGCCGCGGCCCACTTCACGATCAAGCCATTTGAGCCTCCGACCATCGGTTGCTCGGCTAATCCTGGCACGATCAAACCCGGCGAGACGAGTGTCATCACCGCAGTCGGCGTCAGCCCGCAGAATCGTGCGCTGACGTATAGCTATTCGACCACGGTCGGCACTATTGTTGGCAGAGGGACGACGGCAGAATTCAATTCTGCTGGTGCTCCAACTGGTCCGGTCGGAATCACCTGCAAAGCGACTGATGACAAGGGACAATCGGCGGCGGCCAGCACCTCCGTGATCATCTTGGCCCCACCGGCTCCTCCGGTCGAGCACGTCAAGGCTCTCTGCTCCGTAACCTTCGGCAATGACAAGACTCGTCCGACGCGTGTCGACAACGAAGCCAAAGCCTGCATGGACGAAGTGGCCCTCACTCTTCAGAAAGAGTCTGACGCCAAAGCGGTCATTGTGGGCAATCAGGACAGCAAGGAATTGGCGCTGATTGCGCAACAGGAAAAGCTGACGAGCCACCGTCATCACGCCAAGCCACCGGAGTTTGCCGCCCAACGCGCCGTCAATGCCAAGGCTTATCTGGTAACCGAAAAGGGTATCGACGCCGCGCGCATCAGCGTGGCTACCAGCGCCACAGAGGGGCAAACTGCGCAGACATATCTGGTTCCCTCCGGCGCCAACTTCTCTGCAGAAGTGGCCAATACAAGGACCGTGGATGAATCGACAGTGAAGCCGGTTGTACGCAAGCCTCTTGCTCCAAGGCACGTGCAAAAACCGCACAAGAAGGCCGAGGCTGCGTAAACCCCAAAGTAAGGGTCACTGGAAAAGTAAAAAGCCCGCGCTGCGCAAGAAAGACTGCCAGGTCTTTCTTGCGCAGCGCGGGCTTTTGTTTTGGGCGGCACCGGCACCTGAGCCAGAGGCTCGGATCGGCTCAGGTGAAGCAGCCGCAACGCTGATGAACGAGACGATCAATTACTGGATGAGATCCGCTTCCATTGGACCAAGGACCACCGTCCCGTCAAACACGCGATTGCCGATGACTCCTTTTTTTGTGCCGGTGATGGGGATTCTCTTCTCTGCCCCGGTCGTGTTTACATAGAGAGTGCGGCCATCAACTACTCTTGCGTAAACTCCCTCGGGCGTCTTGGGACCCGGTTGAACGCCCGCAACGGTGTAGAGGTAGTTCATCATAGAGCCGATCACGGCTGCATTCGATTCAGTCGCAAGATAGATCGCGTTGCCCTTGCCGAACTTATTGATGGTGACAGCCGGGGTCCGGTCGGCGGTATTCGTGAAGCGCGCGACGACCGTGGCCGTCGATGGCTCAAGCACTTCATAGTGATGCACAGGCGTCTGGATCGAGTGGCCATCCAGTTCAAAACTCAGCGCCGCTGTGTCGTAAAACGCATTTGTCTTCAGTCCAAAGACATCGCTCAAGCGCCCGGGCAGCGTGGTATTGAACCATTGCCCGTGCTCGTCAACCTTGGCCGAGAACGCCGTCATCAGAACGGTGCCGCCTCCGCTCACATAGGCCCGAAGGGCCTGTGCGCTTGCGGTGTCCATCACGTAATCGGCCGGCACGATGACCAGCTTGTAGGACGAGAGACTGTCGTGCCCGATGTTGATGATGGCTGTATCGATGTTTGCGCGGAACAATGGTTCAAAGGCTGCTTGCACCTGCTCTGTATAATTTGGCCGAAAGAACTGCCGCGTCGTATTGGAGGGACCATTCGGGTTTGAACCGACGAAGGAGTCGAAGGAATAGGCGATGGCCACCTCAGGATGCGTGTAGCGTGGGAACCCGAACTTCGAAAGCTGTTTGAATTCCGAAGCGATCCGAGCGAACTCGTCCACTTTCCAAGAGGGCGTATCGTCGTGGTCGACCAATCCAAAGAGCGCCTGCTCTTCTCCTCCAAGATGGCTATTGAACGTCCATGCGAGAGTGCCTTGTGCCCCCATGATGAGGCCAAGATACGCGTACATCCGGCTTCGACCCGGCGTTCCGTAGAAGCCTCCGCCGCCCGCAGTGAATTCATTGAACCAGATGGGGGTGTCCAGAGATCCCTTGGTCGTCATTGCGCCAAACGCGCCACTGATCGGGTCACCTGGATAGAATCCTTCCGCACCATACGACACGTAGGACTTGTAGGTGGCCAGATAATCGAAGCCTCGCCTCGGCGCAGCATCCCATAGATTCGAGATCGAGGGAAGCTCCGGCATATTGCGACGACGAATTGCTTCGAGTTCTTCCAGCCGGGCCACCGTCACATCGGACCAGTAGCGGTGCAGATCCAGATAGCGCTCGGCAGGTCCAGGCCCGTCTGCGAGCGGCAAGTCCACATCCTCGAAGCTGTTCAACCGGCGCGACCATCGCTGTGTCGCCCAAGCCTTGTTGAGTTCCTGGATGGTTCCGTACTTGGCTTTGAGCCAGCTGATGAAACGCTGCCGGTCGGCTTCCGAATAGGACATGAAACCGTTGCCGATTTCGTTGTTGTAGCCGAGAGCGATCACCGCTGGATGATGGGCGTAGCGTTTCGTCAGCGCTTCCGCCAGAATTCCCAACTCGCGCACGTAACCTGGGTCGCTGATGTTGTCCATATAGCGCTCCGCGGGTGGAAGGCGTGTGCCGTTCTGGCTGACAAGATCGACTCCTGGATACGCGCGATGCAGCCAGATGGGCGCCGGCGAACCTGGAATATCGAGGATCACCCGAATTCCGTTGGCTTGCATCTTGTCCATCACTTTGTCGAACCACTCGAATTCGAATTTGCCTTGGGAGGGTTCAAACGAGTCCCACGACAAATCTCCCATACGTACGACGTTGAATCCTGCGTGCTTCATGATCGCAATGTCGCCTTCGATCTGCTCCGGGGTGCGGTCGATGGGCTGATAGCAAGTCCCTACAAAGAGCTGACCGGGACCGGGCCAGTTCTGATGCGCCGAAGCATTCTGAGCCACGGAAGCAGCGCTCAACGTGCCCATGAGAAAGAGCGTTAGTGCAAAACGCTTGAACCGCCTGTCACTTCCGTTTCGGTGGCTCACGGTACGAATCGTTTTGCTCGTGGATTCCCTTGTCGTCAAAACTCCAAACTCCGGATATTTCAATTGCCCCCCTGATCGCGTTTCAGGTTTACAAGCACTACGTCGTTGCTGTTCATCGGCACAGTCAATTCAATCGTGCCGTTGGGCCCGCTTCGCAGCACCTTGCTTGTCTCCGGAAGGTCGCGCGTAAGCTGATTCAGGTGGTCAATTTGTACAGCGCTCAACTCCTTGGGAGAGCCCATCTCGATATAGGCAGAATAGGCATCGTTGACGTGATAGCCAACGCGGTGCACTTCCAGGTGATAAGCCGTATTCGGCGGCAGATGTGTGACCTGCAATTGCACGGGTGCCGCCGCATGAGCGGGAACGAGTTTTGTATAGAAGGATCGATTGCTCACCTTCTGATCCGGTTGTTCAAAATCCCAGATCACAGCTGCGACGTTCCCATCCTTCACAGAAAGCATGGCTTGAGAATCACTGCTGGCAAGATTACTTCCCTGCAGTGCGTGAAGATACTTGTAGGCGAAGAATGCCGGCTTGCGAATGCCTTGCGGGTTGAGGAGCCCGAATCCTCCCTGAAACGGCGCAGTGGGCGGTCCCGGCTCTTCAAACAGATCGGTATAAGTCCAATAGCTCATGCCCTGCAGCAATCCCTGGCTGGCTTTGAGCTTGGACAGGATGTAGGGCGCGCTGATGTAGGAGTCGTGCACCGAGTCGCGCGGCGTGTAACTTGTGCTCCACGAAGCCGAAATCTGCTCGCGAATACGTCGCACGTCTGCGATGATTGCATCGGGGGATGCGGAAAGTTTTGTATCCTGCACGCCGTTCTCATCGAGAAATCCTCCCTCGACGCCATACGTGTGAGTGGTCACGAAGTCGACAGCAGCGCCGCTCTGCTTCACATGGGCGAGGAACTCGGGAACCCACGCCGCTCCGGCCGTGCTCGGTCCTCCGACGCGCAAAGCGGGGTCAATGGACTTGATCGTCTTGGCGCTCAGATCGTAGAGCTCGAAGTATGCTTTCTGATCGCCACCTTCCCAGAAGCCGGAGAGGTTGGGCTCATTCCATACTTCGAAGAACCAGGTGCGCACTTCGTCTTTTCCGTAGCGTGCTTCAATGTGCCGGATATAAGCATCGACAAGGTCGCGCCAGGCATCCGGTTTCGGGTGCGATGTGTTGCCATTCCAATAGAAGACGCTGTTCTGCGACGTGGCTAACGCCTTGGGAGTGAAGCCGAGTTCGACAAACGGCCGGATGTGGCGGGCCAGCAGGTCGTCATAAAGCTGGTCGACCTTTGACCAGTTGTAGGCGGTCTTCCCATCTTCGACTCGCACTGTTCCCAATACGTCGTGGAAGATGGCGTGAAAACGGATATAGCGAAAGCCGAGCTCATCCACAGCGAGCTTGAGCTGAGCCTGGCTGTCATTCCGAATCAGCGTTCCGGGAAAATCGGATCCAACCGACAAATCGAAGAAGCGATCCACCGGACCTGCCGCGTCCTTGAGATTCACGACAATGGTTCGGGGAGGAATCTGTTGCGATTGAGCCGCAAGGAATAAAGTGGACGATGCCACAAAGACAACAAGGATCGAGATTGAGATCCGCCGCGAAATCGAACTCAACATGGACTTGTACTTCCTTTGGATGTTTTTGGCTGACGAGATTGAAACAGCCTTTTTGTGAAGTTCTGTTAACACTACCAAACTCGGATGGAGTTGCGCACCCGGTTTCCTGAATGGGGCATTGCATATGCCAGTTGGGCGAGCCGAGTCGTTGCCAGCGACACATTGGTCCGGAGCCATTCTTGCCTTCACGCACAAACCGGACGCCCTGCGTATCTCGCTTTCTTTCCACATCTTACTGGGAGGCGACCATCAACGGTTGCCCCAGCCTTGCAGCTGTATTGGCGGGACTGCATCTTTTGAAAACCACAAGAGGGCGACAGGTGAGGTTTACGGAGTTCGATGAAGTGCGACCAGACGGCTCTCCAAAGGAACGTCGTCGGCAATCTTGACCTGGATTACTGCCTCGAAGGTCGCTTGCGACATTCTGCCACTGCCCCCCAGTCTCTGCTCCAGATCTGCAACCGACGCCGGATCGCAGATGAAATCCACTGCGGCTTGAGTTGTCAGCGTCGATGTACCCTCCAAAATCAGGATTCGGTGGGACGGGTTCACTCCCTTGGCGAGGGCAATGATGGCATAGTCCGCGCCTCCCGGAGTGGTGTCGGCGACAAAACCGGCCGGCTCACTCGCATACGCGTGCATGGCAACAACACCAAATCGGCTCTGCGGATCGGTGGCCACATTGCCAAAGACAAACTCATGCGTGGTTAGCAGTTTGTTCAACGTCGGGTTTTCAGTCGGGGAGCCGAGGAAGATCAGGTCGTTCTGCAAGGCATCGTCGAGCGAAAACAAGCTACCGCGCTTCAGGCGAAAGGGACGGCCGAACTGCTGGAAAAGAATGCCCAACCTGACGGCGCCGACCAATTCCCCTATTCCCGTGTAGTGATAATTCGCCTGGCTGGGCTGGTCTCTCTTCGCATCGAAGTAACGCATGCCAGTCGCTGTACTGCCAACAAAAGCTGCATTGCTGTACACCACAAAGGGACCATCCTGGTCGTTGAGAAAGGGACTCCAGAAAGCGGTCATTGCGGCTGACGTTACTCCCTGTCTGGTTGCGGACCGGAGTTGGCCCTTCGCCGAAAGAAAATGAACCGCCAAGGCGGCAGTCAAAAGGGCTGGAAGAGACGCGGAAAGAAAGAGAATGGCGAGATAGCGAGGCTGCCTGAAGGGAGAAATGGGAGTAACGGGTGCAGCCACGGTCAGATCCGGTTGAACGGAATCCGGAACACGCTTTTCAAAAAGAAGAGAATAGCCGCCTTTGGGAATCTGCAGGAGGATCTCATCCTTAGAGCCTATGGTTTCGTAGTATTCCGCCAGTTTGCTGCGAAGACGCCCAACCTGAACCCGGACGCAGGCATCGGATTGCGGGTCGAAGTCCGGTGAGCGGCCCAAGACCTCAGTGGCAATCTGATACTCCTTCAATTGACCGACAGGTGCAGACAGAGAGTGCCTGGCCAGATAGCGCAGAAGTTTGGGGAGAGCCTCGGAACCATGAAAAACCGGGCTGCTGGCTACCTGCTCCACCTGGGCAAGGAATTCGGTCGGCGGCGCAGATGCAACAGCCCTAGATTCCCGACTGCGTAACGTAGCGGTAACGCGGGGTATAAGTCCTTTTATCGCCATAGATTACACCGACGTTTGAGCGGCAACCCAGAGAAACTTCCACGCAACTTCCAACTTTTCCGATTTTACTCTTAGAGTCTCGATTCGGTTCCGTGTTCCAGCCGATTTGGTTCCCCAATTGAATCGGCGTTGTAACGGCCTGAACGATGTGGGGAGAACCAACCGACAGGGAACCTCGATGCAGTAACAACATTTTGGAGGACAGCATGAGATTAGGATGCAAACGATCTGTGGCAGCGCTGATGGGTGTGTTCTTGCTCATCGTGACGAGCAACCTCTGCCACGCTCAGTACAGCGCCAGTGTTCAGGGCACTGTGACAGATCCTGCCGGAGCGGTATTGACCGGGGTGACTGTCACGCTGACCAATACTGCCACCAACCAAAGCCTGACCGCCACCAGTTCAGAGGCAGGCGCCTACCATTTTGAGAATCTTCTCCCGGGCAACTACCGCATCGAGGCCACTGCTTCTGGATTTGAAAAGGCTGTTGTCCACCGGCAAATCTCAACCAACGAAGTGGCCGGTGTAAACATCTCCCTGGTGGTGGGCGGCACAACAACCACCATCGAAGTGACGAGCGCCGAGAACGGGCTAAATCCAGATGAGACCCGTTTGCAATACACCCTGGAGTCGAGCGACCTGAACAGTCTTCCGCTGCCCGGCCGGACCACCACAACGGCTCTGCGCGTGGCCCCTGGCGTCAGCGGCACCATTGAAGTCGACGGCATTCATACCACCAACGTTCCCCTCGGTCTTTCGACGCCTTCCGTCTCGGCGAATGGCCGCCCCTCCTCGTCCAATCTATATCTGCTGGACAGAATTCCGATTACCAGCTCGGAGGACACCGGCGCGCCGGTCATGGTCCCCAACACCGACATGCTGGCCGAAATGGCCCTGCAAACCACGACCTTCTCCGCCGAGAACGGAGCTACCAGCTCTCTGCAGGTCGACATGACCTCGCGCTCGGGCGGCAGCCAGTTTCATGGCGACGTGGACTACACCTACAGCTCGAAGCCGCTGGAGGCCAACCCCGATTTCAGCAGCGTCGCGCCTTTCCATCAAAAATATCTGTTGGCCTCCGTTGGCGGTCCGATTCTGAAAGATCGCACCTTCTTCTTTGCTTCGGTGGAGCGCATCGACAACCTGGCCGCCCTCGGCGGAACCAGCCTGGCTTTCGACGCGGCCAACGCCGGCGCCTGGGCCGCCACGACCTTCCCCGATAACCCCTATACCAAGCTGTTTACCTACCCGGCCAGCGGCTTGAGCAACGTTGCGACGGTTGGCACCGCTGCAGACTACTATCCTGCCGATGGCAGCGGCCACCTGGGCATGGCCTGCGGAACGGCTTCAACCTTCAACATGCCCTGCGACATGTCTGTCGTCACCCAGGGCGAGTTCAATCAGAATCCCGCCTTGACCGCCGGGCAGTACGACCTGCGCTTCGACCACGCCTTCCACCAGAACAACGACCGTGTATATGTCAGCTACTTCAGCACGCAGCAGACTTCGCAATACATCGATCCGCGGCCTGTCTTTGACACAACCACCCCCAGCCAGACCTACTTCTTCTCGGCCGGCTGGTCGCATACCTTCACGCCCAATTTCGCAAACCAGTTCAACGCCGGCCTGAACCGCTTCTGGTTCGCCAGCCCCGGCAACCCGAGCTACAACATCTACCCCACCGCCACGGCATTCTTGTTCGTCAACGGAGAAAGCAACAACGGCGCCCCCGGCTTTCTTGGTAATCAGGAAAGCCCCGGCACCCCGTATCTAGGCAACGCGCAGAAGGAACACTTCTTCGCCCTGCGCGACTATGTGACCTTAATCAAAGGTCACCACGCGCTGAACGTCGGCTTCCAGTCGCAGATTCGCAACTACTGGGTGAGCGATGCCCCGGTCTATTCGCGTCCCCAGGGCGTCGAGTTCACCGACTTGCTCGATATGCTGCAGGGCAAGCCGACCGAGGAAGCCCTCTACACCATCTCGGCACAGACCGGAAAATGGATCGGCCAGTACTACGGCTCCCAGGAGGTCCAGTACGCCGCCTACGCTCAGGACAGCTGGAAGCTGCTCCCCAACCTGCAGTTGGCCCTCGGCATCCGCTGGGATGACTTTGGCAACCCCTCCGACTACGGCCAGAGCGCTTCGCCCTACTCCAACACCTTCTTAGGCCAGGGCAGCACGCTTTTGGACCGGGTCAGCACCGCCTACGCCAAGATCGTCAAGAACGCTTTCACCGACGGACAGCGCTGGAACTTTCTGCCTCGAGCGGCCCTCACCTGGTCTCCGAACCTGGTCAAAAATCTGGTGGTGCGCGGCGGCATCGGCCTCTATCAAGACGCACTCAGCCTGAGCGACGCTACCGCCAACCTGCCCACTACCACCCCGGTTCGCCTCACGGTTCAGCTCGACGATGCCTCCGAATTCTGCAGCGGCATCATCTGGTGCGGCACCGGCGCCTGGCAGGGCAAGTCGGCAACCCCGGGCCTGCCCGCTCCTTTCCAGGGTGTCGGCACACAAGGCACCTCGGCCCCCTACGGCTTCGTCTACCCCACTTTCACTGTCACCGGCTTTACCGATCGCGGCACAGCCCTGGGTCCCAACGGCCTTGTCTATTCAAGCGATATGTATGGCGTCGATCCCAAACTGAAGCCCGCCTCCACCACGATCTGGACCTTCGGTCTCGAAAAGGGTCTGCCCAACAACATCGTTCTCAGCGCCACCTACACCGGCTCCTACTCTTTTAACCAGCTTCTGACCAGCGGGGCTTACAACGCGCCCCCGGGCAGCGCTTTGGCTTCCACCGTCGCCGGATACGTGGCCAAGCCATGGGCGACGGCAGGGAAAATCCAGATCGAGCAGAATCTGCTCAGTTCCAACTACAATGGCCTGATTCTGACAGCCAGCCAGCGCAAGGGAAAGGCCAACTGGCAGGCCAACTATAGCTACTCGCACGCTCTCGGCAATCCGACCGGCGGCGACAACCCCAACGTCTACACGGCTACCGCCCCCTATGGCACGCTCGCGGGCGATGTCCGCCAGCGGCTGACTATCTTCGGTAGCTACGAGCTGCCCGCGGGAGAGTCCTTCCTGGCCAAGGGTTGGTCCCTGGGCGGCATCTTCATCGGTCAGGACGGCACGCCGTTCACGGTCTACACCAGCCAGGACGTCAACGAGGACGGGAACAAGAACGGCACCAACGATCTCCCGGATGTCTCTTTCGTCGCCGGCAGCAAGCTGCACTACGGCAAATACTCCAACGCCCAGTGGAAGGCTGGCGTCTTCACCACCTGCGGCGGCGGCAACGGTGGCAGCGGCAATCTCTACAGCGCGACCGCCTATCCTGACTGTCCCTTCCGCACCGTTACGACCCAGAATGCGAAGACGCTCGAGGGCAACGAGCCCTACAACGCCTTCATTAATCCGGGCTACTGGGATGTTGACCTGAACCTGCAGAAAAAGATCGAGCTGCCCTGGTTCGGCAGCGAAAAGAGCCACCTGATCCTGCGCTTCGAAGCGATGAACGCTCTCAACCACGCCAACCTGAGCGGCTTCGGCAGCTCGATCACCATCGGCAGTACCACAGACTTCGGCCAGGCCACCAGCGCGGCCAACCCACGCATTATGCAGATCGGCGGCCGGTTCGAATTCTAGCCATCCTCGGCCGGGGCTGCCGTCCGGCGGTCCCGGCGCTTTCAGGATTTAACGTGACTGCCGATCGCCATTGAAGGCCAAGGCTCAATACATCTCGAATGTCTCGCGGGAGTGCGCTCTGGCGCAGAGAGCACTCCTGTTTTTCGCCTGGCCGTTGAAGGTGGTGCTTGCAAACCTTCTATCGCCACGCCACCAACTGTGGCTACATTCGCTCCGGTCTCGCATCGCAAGGAGTTCTCTACTGTGAAGGTTATCTTGTTAGCTTCCTTCCTCGCACTCGCGGCCGCAGCGGCCCCGGCACAACCCGATCTTGCTTCCGAGGTAAATCCCTACATCGGCACGCGCGTCAGTTCCCAGCACGACATCGGCAACACTCTGCCCGGCGCCACCCGCCCCTTCGGTATGCTCTATTGGAGCCCCGATCCGGCCTCCGGCTTCGCCTACAACTACGAGCAAACCACCACGCGCGGTTTCAGCCTAACCCATCTGAGCGGCCCCGGCTGCGGTGCCTTCGGCGATGTTCCGCTGTTTCCCATGCTCGGCCTTCCCACACTGCTGCCGCCGGTCCATGGTTCCGTCTACACCGCCGGCTATCGGCATCAGGACGAAACCGCCGAGCCCGGCTACTACGCCTTGAAACTCTCCAGCGGCATCGAGGTCCGTCTCGCCGCTGCCGTGCACTCCGGCCTGGCCGAGTTCCGCTATCCCGCAGGCGGCGACCTGCACACGATCCTGATCGATTTGAGCCGCAATCTCTCCCGCGTCGACGACACTCAGATTCAAATCGAAGGCAACCGCATCACCGGGTCGGTTGCGGGCGGCGGCTTCTGTCACCTCGATAATCGCTATCGTATCTACTTTGTGCTCGAGACCGAACAAATTCCCACCCACGCCGGCACCTTCGACGAATTGCGCGTTCGCGCCGGGCAGCGATCTGCCTCGGGCCCGCGCTCAGGCGGCTATATCGGCTTCGCTCCCTCCATCCGCACCGTACGCCTCAAGGCCGGCCTCTCGTTCGTCAGTGTCGCCAACGCCAGCGAGAACCTGACACGGGAGATCCCGGACTGGGATCTGGACCAGTTGCGCCGACAGGCCCGCGCCGATTGGAACAGCGCTCTCGGCCACATTGTCGTCTCCGGCGGCGACACCGCGCATCGCACCGTCTTCTACACCGCGCTCTACCATTCTCTGTTGCATCCGAACGTCTTCAGCGACCTCAACGGCCAATACATCGGCTTCGACGGCGCCGTACACCAAGCCAAAGACCACCGGCAATACGCCAACTTCTCCGGTTGGGATATCTACCGCTCTCAGGTGCAACTGATCGCAATGCTCATGCCCGACGTGGCCGCCGATTTAGCCCAGTCGCTGGTGAACGACGCCAGCCAAGGAAGCGGGCTCCCCATTTGGCCCATCGCCAACGACGAAAGCGGCTGCATGGTCGGCGATCCCTCCTCTCCCATCCTGGCCAGCATCTACGCCTTCGGCGCGCGTAACTTCGATGTCCGCAAGGCCCTGGCCCAGATGATCCGCGGCGCCGACGATTCTTCTGCGCATAGCCGCCTCTATCTCGAACGGCCCGGCCTCAGCGACTTCCTTGCCCGCGGCTACATCCCGGTCAGCGAGCAGAATCCCAACCCCGCTTCGGTCACGCTCGAAGACGAAAGCGCCGACTTCACCGTGGCGCAGCTTGCCTTGGCCCTCGGCGACAAGGCGACCGCCGAGCGGCTTTTGCTGCGCTCCGACCAGTGGCGGAAGATCTTCGATCCCGCCACCGGCTACATCCGCGCCCGCAACGACAAAGGCGCGTTCCTGCCCAACTTCAAACCCGACATGATCGACGGCTACGTCGAAGGCAACGCCGCCCAGTACACCTGGATGGTCCCCTTCAACCTGCACGGGCTGATCGCTGCCCTGGGCGGTCCCGAGGCAACGCGCAAGCGCCTGGACAACTACTTCAGCCAGTACGCCAGCTGGTTCGGCGGTCCCTACTTCTTCATCGCCAACGAGCCCAGCTTCGGCAACCCCTGGATCTACAACTGGACCGGCCATCCATGGCGCACGCAGGAAGTGGTGCGCAAAGCGCTCGACGATCTGTTCTCTGCCACTCCCGAAGGACTGCCCGGCAACGACGACCTTGGCGCTACCTCGTCGTGGGTCGTCTTCGCATATCTGGGCCTGTTCCCGGAGATTCCCGGCGTCGGCGGATTGGCCTTCAGCACGCCACAATTCGCGTCGGCCGAGATCAAGCTGGGCGATCACACACTGCGACTAGAGGCGGATGGTGCGCCGGAGAAGCGGTACGTCGAGTCGGTCACCGTCGATGGCACGCCGGTCCGCAACTGGTGGGTCGACTGGGATGTGCTGTCACGGGCAAAGGAATTGAAGATGACATTGAGTCCGGCTCCGAAACGCAATCCCGGCCAGGAGCCCCCCAGCTTCGCGCCACCCAGCGCAGGCTCCAACTCGGGGAGCAAACAAACTGAAGACTGAGTTATTGATCCGGCCCTATTGTGTTGCAACAGAGAATAAGAAAGAGCAACTGCAGATCCTTCACTTCGCTGTGCTTCGTTCAGCGATGACAGCTTTTGGGTGATGCAGTTCTTTTGGACCGGATCAGTAGCTCAGCAAAATAGGGGATAGCTTCAATCGGCAGCTGTAGTTTCGAGTCGCCTACCGCGAAGTATTTGTCTCCAACCCTTGGGGGCTGGCCTTCGCGTCTTCGTTGAGGCTTTCAAGCGAGCGCACGCGGAATGCAGGAAACTGCTGCAATACCCCCAGTGTCTCGAGGCAACTCCTGTCGGACTTACTGAGCTCCTCTCCCTGTAGATCATTCGGGTGGGCATCGATTTCGTGCGCTAACAGGTTCGCAACATATAGAGCTGCTGAGCTGTCCAGACCTAAGTGGGGAATGCGAGTGGGGTGGTGATGGTGAGCAATGGCCTCAACCACCAGATTATTTATGCCCCACAGTCCGAGTAGATATGCGCCGATTTCTGCGTGCGAGACTCCAAGTAGTTGCTCTTCGGCTTCGAATTCCGCGCAGCCACGTTCCTGCATAAGTGACCATACCGCACAATAATCACCAGGCATTTTGCTTGCCAACACCAGCTTTCCGAGATCATGGAGCAGTGCAGCCATTACAGCGACGTCGCGAACTGTTTTGTCCAGCGGAAGCGCGCGGACGACGAGGGCTACGCGTCGAGCGCTCTGCTGCATGGTTTCGCAAAAGTTTTTTGGAATGCGAGGATCCGGGACGAAAACTCTGAACGTATCGGAAGCCAGAGCCAGGTTCTGTATCGTATCCATCCCCAAAAAGGCGACAGCGCTCTGAAGACTAGTGACTCTCTGTGCCAATCCGAAGAAGCCGCTGTTGACGAGTTGCAAGACTTTCGCCGACATCGCGACATCTTGTTCAATAATCTCGGCCACATTCGCCATGGAGGCAGTCGGTTCATGCACTGCTCGAGACAAGGCTTCATATGTCTTTGAAAGGGAGGGCAGTTCGCCGATTGTCCCAATGATGCGCCGGATCTCTGGTGTACAAAAGATATCTTGCAACGTGCAGACACGCTCAATCGTCGCTTGCAGCTCGGGTCCATTGCATGGTTTGCTGAGAACGCGATAGGCCACGGCAACGGCTCGAGTTGCGAGCGTCACCTCCGCATATCCGGAGAGGATAAGTCGTGCTGTGGATGGGTACAGGTCTCGAATATGGCCCAGGAGTGTCGCCCCATCCATGCCCGGCATCCGCATGTCGGAGATGACGACGTCAAAGCTGGCAGCCTCACAAGCTTGCAAAGCTGCTTCGCCGCCGACCGCAAATTGCATATCCCAACGCTTTCGATCGGCGTGCAGCATACGCCGGATGCCGTCGAGAATATTACTTTCATCATCCACAAACAGAATGCGTTTCACGCGGCAGCCTCCTTGGTGGCAAGAGCCTTGCTGTCGTGAGGAAGGCGAATGATGAAGGTCGTGCCTTTGCCCGTTTCGGTCTCGAAGTCAATGGTTCCACCGTGTTTGTCGACGACTACCGAGCGTGCAATGGCCAGCCCCTGCCCGGTTCCCTTACCGATTTCCTTGGTGGTAAAGAAGGGATCGAAGATTCGGGTTCGTACTCCTTCCGGAATACCTGAGCCCGTATCCTGGACTCGAATTTCGGCCCACTCCAAGCAGTCCTTGGTTTGTATTGTGATGTTTCCTTTCTCCAGGCCTCGCTCTCGAACAACATCGGCAATCGCGTGTGCTGCATTGACGATCAGATTCAGAATCACCTGGTTGAATTCGCCAGGATGGCAAGGGATCAGGGGTAATGACGGGTCCAAATCTGTTTCCAGATCGGCCACGTATTTCCACTCGTTCCGCGCCACGGTAATCGTGTTTTGGATCGCGTGGTTCAAGTCCAACAGAACTTTGTCCTTTGTGCCCGGATGAGAGAACTCTTTCATGGCACTGACCAGGGTTGAAACGCGCGTGACGCCTTCCAAGGTCTGGTCGATTGCCTTTGGAATTTCATCAAGCAGATAGCCAGCGTCGGCCTGTTCCACCGCATCTGCGACTTCCTGAATCGTGTCGCCAGACAAGGTGTTCTCCTTAGCTGCCAGCAACAGCCGGTCATAGTTGGTCAAGAGGTTCTTGATGTCTACGAAAGCGTCCTTCAGGAATCGCACGTTGTCCCCGATATATTGAGTAGGCGTATTGATTTCATGTGCTATTCCGGCGGCAAGCTGGCCAACCGATTCCAACTTTTGCGCCTGAAGCAGTTGTTCCCGCAATAGAATGCGTTCCGTGACGTCTTCGCTCATTCCTTCAAAGCGGACCAGAACCCCTTTATGATGTATGGCTCGAACGCTCATGGCACCCCATATCTTGCGGCCATCCTTGCGAAAGCCCTCGCATTCAAAGTTCTGCACGCCGCCGAGCGTGGTCATCGAAGCCTGGAATTCTTCGCGGCGTTTGGGGTCCACATAGAACTGCGTGGAAATGTCGGTGATGCTTGCGATCATGTCTTCTGGGGAATCATAGCCGTAGGTGGAGGCCATGGAATTATTCACGCTCAGGAAGCGGCCTTCCGGCGAGCTCTGAAAGATACCGATGATGGCATTGTCGAATATTCCGCGGTACTTCAGCTCGGCCTCACGAAGCGCGTTCTCTGATTTCTTACGCGCACTTATGTCCCGGCCGACGCCAGCGATACCGGTCACCTGGCCATTGCCGTCGCGTAGCGGCACTTTTGTAGTTAGGATGTAGCTCTCGTGTCCTGCGCTGTCGAGTCCTTTTTCCTCGCGATCATACAGACCTTGCCCTGAACGCATCACTTCCTGTTCGTCTTCATAGAAACTGTCAGCCATCTCCCGCGGGAAGAAATCGAAATCGGTTTTCCCTTGCAGCGCTTCCGGTGTCTCCGCTCCGACTACCCGCGCCAAATGAGAATTGGCCACCACAAACCTGCTCTTAGTGTCTTTTACGTACATGAAGTCGGGGATGTTGTCGATAAGGGTGCGCAGCATCTTCCGCTCGCCGTCCTGTGCCAAATGGGCCTCGCGGAGTATCTCGTCTTCCCGTCCTCGAACCGTCGCATTAATCAAGGAGCGGATACTAAAAAACAGAGTGACGATCACACCGACGAGTACAACACCCTCAAGGATTCCCTGAATGATCAGCAGCCTGTCGATCAAGGCCAATTCTGCTCTGAAGTCGCTCGCCAAGTCGCTCTGCAGCGCTTCCAATGCGGTCTCAATCTCAATATTCTCATGGGACAAATACGCCAATTCTTCCTGTCTTGGCGGAATGCCGTCGGCCGCAATGGCTGCCGTGTAACTTATCTCAGACCGCATCTGCAAGTCGGTAATCCGGCGTTCCAGAGAGACGATCTGCCCATGCCGCTCCAGGTTGAACGCCATGGACCTGCCGGCACTATTGAGCGACGACACTGCGGTAGCAGCCTCCCGACTGGCAGCCGCGAGTCCTGCTTTGTCTTCCATCACAACGGCATTTCTATAGTCGCGATTCATTCTCTCGAACGCTGTGCCTGCGCGTTGGCTCTTGAGCGCCGAGGGGAAGATCGACAGAGATGATATCCCAATGTGTTTTCGTACCGTATACGCAGTCCACTGCATGATTGCCAGCAGCCCGATCACGCCAAGCACGGTGACGACGATGCTGTTCTTCATCGATCCGGGCAATGAAACCAGGAGCTTAGGGACTCTGCGTTGCATAACTTGCTCACCTCTCGGCTGCGCTTGAAGTGCCGAATGAATTCCCTTGTTCCGGACCGCACGAATGGTCGTAGCGGTTTTGCAAGTGTGGGAGAACCATGCGCCGCGCTCGCGCGATTGCAAATCGGGCCTTCTGGCCCTGGCCACAAGGCTTATCGGCATAAGCCTGAGTTCGATTCAAGACCTGAGCAGGCACCTGAAGCACGTAGTTCATGGAAATGATCTTGTGGGTTCAATGTGCCGATAGGGACGTGCGGGTTCACTATTCCATGGAGCATCATGATGGACAAGATCCTCTTCGTAGACGACGAGATTGCGGTGCTGAGTGGCTACCAGCGGCTGCTGCACAGGGAGTTCGAAGTGAGCGTAGCTTCGGGTGGCGAAGAAGGCCTGGCCTCGATCCGGGTACATGGCCCATACGCCGTCGTCATCTCCGATATGCGAATGCCAGGCATGAACGGCGCGCAGTTTCTTTCGCAGGCGCGACAGCAGGCACCCGACACAGTAAGGATGTTGCTCACCGGTTACACGGATCTGAATGCCGCGATGGATGCCGTCAACGAAGGCAACATCTTCCGCTTTCTCACCAAGCCATGCGAGAAGGAGCTTCTGGTCAAGGCCATCACCACCGGGGTAGAACAGTACCGCTTAGTCAGGATTGAGAAGGAACTTCTGGAAAAGACGGTGATGGGGTGCATCAAGGTCTTGACTGATGTCCTGAGCGCTGCCAGTCCGGAAGCCTTCGGAAGATCTAGGCGTATCGCGCACTATGTCCGCCACCTCGTCCTCAAGTTCGGCTTGACCTCTACCTGGCGCTTCGAAGCTGCCGCTACTCTCTCTCAGCTTGGCTGCGTTACTCTTGATGCCAGTCTCATAGAACAAGCCTACACGGACACTAAGATGTCGCCTGAAGACCAGGCCCGCTTCAATGCTCATCCGAAGGCCGGCATGGATCTTCTTGCCCACATTCCGAGGCTCGAACCCATCGCCTGGATGATCGGCCAACAGCTCACCCAGAATATCCCTGCCACTGTCCCTGGGATGCCGGAATCTTCCGCAAAAGACATTGTGCTCGGCGCAAAGATACTTAAGCTCGCACTCGCCTTTGACGACCTCAGGATGAAGCGCCTATCGGTTGAAGATGCCGTTGGTCGCCTTCACACCCGGCGTAGTGAGTTCGAACGGGATCTCGTGGACGGGTTGAGTGACATCGTGCCTCCGGTCGCGAGGATGGCGTTGCGTAAAGTCTCTACTCTAAAACTGGCGGTCGGAATGGTCCTGGAGCAGGAGATTAGGATTGCGGGCGGCATGTTGCTGGTGGCCAAGGCCCAGGAAATTACGCCCACTCTTCTCCTCAAGCTCGAGAATCGCGCCCGAGCTGGGCAGCTTGACAAGGAGATCATGGTACTGGTTCCTGTCTAAATCCCGCCGCACCAAAAAGCTAACTGTGAAGCGTGGGCAGATCTCCACACCGACGCCCCGTTTGACCGGAGCGCGAGAGGCAACTGCAAAGGGCGGCAGGAGCGCCTATTGGGCCTTGCGGAAGTAGATGATCTCGCCGTTCAGCCGATACTCGGCCGAGCAGATGTCGCCTCCGCAGATCATCGCCTCGCCGCCAAAGAGCTGGCGGCGCGTAATCAGGCCCATGGTGCCGCAACGCGGGCAGGACATGACGGCCACAAAGGGATTCTGCGCATGCCCCATCTTGGCCTGATTCTCCAGAACGAATACCGTTCCGGGGTCCATTTTTTCGGGAATCCATTCTTCAAGAAACTGCAAATCGGCTGACATGTTGCCCTCCATCCAGTTGAGGGTACAGAGCGCTCCGACCTCTGAATCGTCTCTGTTTTCAAACAACAGCAGGCTGCGAATGGCATCCAGGAGGCTTGGAATCCTCCGGTGAGACTCAGTGTGATTCTCTTGACCCTTCCAAGTCAACCGGAATCGAGAACCCTGAACGCAAAATGCGATTTTCCGGTCCTGGTCTATATCCGGTCAGGAAAAATGCCGAGGGTTACATGTGTTTTTCTGGCATTTGTGGACTGTCTTCGTGCGTTGCGGAGGAGCATCCCTAAAAATCAAGCCTCTCTTTATGAACACTTTATCGTCATTGCGCGGCGGTGGGGGAGAACTTCCTTCAACCAGATTCTGTGAGGCAAGTCATTGAGTCGAAAGCCCAAACTGGGCCGGACAGACCGACTTGGTTCGACATGCAACCGGATGCCCCCATCCTGCGTCCATTCATTTGGAACAGCGCCCCGGCGGGCACTATACTCACCTCCGGTAGCGTGTCTGGCGAACCGCGGACGGAAAAGCGGCACTCGGCCAGCAAGGAGCACTGTACATGACGACGATCGCACCTCTTCTGGATCAGGATCTGGACTTCGACAACGGTTTTTTTGATTCCGCCGCCTTCGCCGCGCAAACGCTGGAGAATTGGCAAACGCTGGCCAGCGTGATCGACCACACGCTGCTCAAGCCCGACGCGACCCGCGACCAGATCGCGATGCTCTGCGACGAAGTCATCCGTTACCGCTTTGCCTGCGCCATGATCAACCCCGTTTGGGTTTCCACCGCAGTTTCGGTGCTCAGCGGCACGGGCATTCCCGTTGGCGTGGTCATCGGCTTTCCCCTCGGCGCTTCGCTGGTTTCCACGCTTTGCCAGGAGGCTACAGCCCTGATGCGCCTGGGCGCGCGCGAGTTGGATATGGTCATCCCCATCGGCTTGCTGAAGAGCGGCAACCATGAAGGCGTGTATAACTCCATACACACCACGGCACTCATCGCCCACGACCACGGCGGCTTGCTCAAGGTCATTTTGGAAAACTGCCTCCTGACAGTGGAGGAGAAGCTGCGGGCCTCTGAAATCGCCATCCGGGCCGGCGCCGACTTCATCAAGACCTCGACCGGATTCGCATCTGGGGGCGCCACCGCCGCCGACGTGGCCCTCATGCGCGGAGTGGCCGGCGCGCGCTGCGGCGTCAAGGCAGCAGGGGGCATCCGCACCCTGGCCAATGTAAAGGCTCTGCTCGAAGCTGGCGCCAGCCGTATCGGCGCCTCCGCCTCCGTCGCCATCGTCCGGGAGCTGGGAGCGGAGTAGGAGAGAAGCAGAGATCAGGAAAAACAGGGGCATTGCATACGTCAAGGCCAGCGAGGCTGGGCTCGGTGGCGCTGCTCGGCCTGTAAGCTGAGCCTCTTGCAAAATCCCCCAACCGGCAGGTGGAAAAGGGGATTTTCTCCTCTGGCCCGGCATTTTGATCGTTGACCAGCGGGTTTGAACCGAGTCTTTGGCAAGAAACCTGCTTTTCGGCCAC
>Ga0224528_1000292_pt1 | contig 41246 bp, 32 predicted proteins | sample CBST25metaG_2_FD_179888 | JGI IMG/M metagenome (GOLD analysis project Ga0224528, IMG submission 179888) | Peat soil microbial communities from Stordalen Mire, Sweden - C.B.S.T25 | ecosystem: Environmental > Terrestrial > Soil > Wetlands > Peat | place: Sweden: Norrbotten County, Stordalen Mire...
GCGCAAGAGCCTCCCGCATGGGGAGGCTCTCATCTTCTTAGCTCCGGAATTTATTCTAGCGCAGGCGCAGCGACCTGATGGCCTCAGGCAGCCGTTCTTCGAGGCTTCTGGCGCGCTCGGCCGCGATGCCGCCCAGGTACGACGGCGCCGGCGTGGTCGTCAGCACCACCAGCAGTGCAATCACCGAGAAACAAAGCCCCGCGATGCCGGCTGAAACCAGCATGTGGTAGGTGTCGGCGATATCCAGGCCGAAGATGTTGAATGCTACGTGCTCCAGCGGCTTGATGTGCTTGAGAACCGCCAGCGCGAAGAGGAAAAAGAAGACCGCAAGCGAGGTCAAAACAGCCAGCGTCACATCCAGACTGCGGTGGAATTTCTGCCGTGCGCTGCAGTGCGGACATTCGGCGAAATGCTGCTCGTAGTCCTTGCGCATCTCCGGAGAAATCCCGGAAATGTCATAGCGCCAGCTCGCCAGGATGGACCCTGCGACTCTGTCAGTACATTCGGTTCTTGCCATAATTGATTTGACTCACTTTGCAAAGGATTTGTTTAGCCGCCTCTAACCTGCGCGGCCCGCGTGGCAACCGAAAGCTTTATTCGATTGATGCAAACGTCAGAGTCGGACTCGGTCATTCTGCCCAATCCCCTTTTGCATCTCACAGGGTGGAATGCCCTGGAATCTCCCTTGCCAACTTACCTGCTACAGAGTGAAGCCGTACTCTTACTATTGTAACTCATAGTAATTAAAAGTAAAGAGGAGAAAGCGGCTCATGCTGCGCGGCCAGCAGCAGGCGGTTGGCCATGAGACTTGCCCGGCCATTCAAAGCCCGCTCGGCGGTGACCCTAGCCAGCTCCGGAAGATTATTGCTTTCAGAGAGATGCGCCAGAATCACGTAAGCTGCCTGCCCGTCATAGCCGTCTTCCAGAAAGCCCGCAGCCGCCTCGTTCGACAGGTGTCCCACGCGGGACAGTACCCGCTGCTTCACCGACCAGGGGTAGGGGCCGTCACGCAGCATCTCCAAATCGTGGTTGGATTCGAGCAGCAGCAGGTCCAGGTCCTTCAACTGCGCTTTTACGTTGGGCGAAATGTAGCCCAGATCGGTGGCGAACCCCATCCGCACCCCCTCGGCGCAGAAAACAAATCCAACCGGGTCGGCGGCGTCGTGCGGCGTGGTGAAAGGACTGATACGGATGTCGCCAATCTCGAACGGCTCCCCGGCAGCAAAGTACTCAACCGCAGGAAGCCAGGCGGGATCCTTCGCCTTGGCGGGCTCGGACTCCGCCTGCGCTTCGACCGGCCCGGAAGCGTTTTGTGGATTGACCGGCTCGCCTGCCCGTGCCCCATCCTTGCGCTTTTTTTCTGGCGCAAGGGTGGAAAACCTCTGTTCTGTGTCAGCCCGGCTTGTATCAGCCTGATGTGTGTCAGCCCGCTCTGTGTCAGCCCGCTCTATGTCAGGGCACGACTTTAGTCGTGCCGCAAATGCCTCACCATCAACGCGGGTTTTAGCCCCTGAGGATTGTTCCCCTGTGAAGGGTACGGGCTTTAGCCCGTACATTAAGCCATCAGAAATACCGCGGGCTTTAGCCCCTGAGGGATTCTCTACAGATGAGCCTTCCGCCTCCACCAGATCGCTCTCGTCCTGCTCACCCTCTTCGCTTGTCGCGCAGGCCTCGGCCTGTCGTTCTGCGGCCTGCTTGCGCGTCTGCTCCAGCCACTGCGCATAGGTCATCTGCTTGCGCGGCGAGAGCCAGCGCATCCACGCACGGTGCGTGCCTTGAGTGAAATAAACCGGAATCCCCAGCTTGCGCGCGGTCACGGCCAGCCCGCCAACGTGGTCGGAGTGCTCATGGGTGATGATGATGGCGTCCAGCGTCTCCGGCGCCTCGTCCACCAGCTTCATGCGCCGGAAAAGCTCCCGGCAACTCAGCCCGCAATCGACCAAAATCCGCGTATGCCCGCCGGAGACAACTGCGCTGTTGCCCTTTGACCCCGACGCCAGCACCGTGAATCGCACCATGGTTAGAGGATACCGCGAAGGGCCGCGCATTGCGCAAAGGCAAGAAGGAACCGCTCGAAGTTCGAAATCGATTGACACGCCGAGCCTTCGGTGGGACCATCGTTTCAACAAAAAATCATGAAGATCTGCGGAGTGGAAGATTTTCCGGCTCGCAGGAGATTGGATTCGGACGACGTGAAGCAAGGCTTGCGATTGTTGATTTATGTGCTCTGTGCCGCTCTCGGATATCTGGCAGGACATTTGTTTCTGACGGGAGACTGGGCGGTCTTTGTTTCGATTCTGGTCTCTTACCACCTCTTTCTCGGGTACCTTGTTCTCACAGCCGAGCACAAAACGGGCTTCTCGCTGCCCGTTGGTTCAACGATCCTGACTCACTCTGCCTGTTTAGTGATAATTGTCTGCCTGGGGATCGGAGGCCGCTATGTCCCCTTCTTCGGGTTGATTGGCCTCTTTGTTCCCGCTCTTGCGCCGTTTGAATGCGAATGGCTTTTCAGCACGGGCAAGCCGGAGCAGGTTGTTAAGGCATCCGCGCCAGTGAACACCGCTTTTGCCGAGGCCAACCGCGAGGATTATGCAGAGTGGATGGCCTTTGTGGTAAAGCAAAAGTCGCCTTTCCCCAGGCCAGGAAACTCTCTCCCGGCAGAATACGAACGCTGGCTTAACGCACGCAACAAAAGCCGCTCTTTCACTCAGTAAGGCCGTGGACGCATCCGTCCTTGCAATCTCGTCTATAGCGGTATTCCGATAATCGACCAGAATCCGCGTATGCTTGCCGGAGTCAACTGCGCTGTTGCCTCTTGGCCCCGACGCCAGCACCGTGAATCGCGCCGTGGTTAGAAAATACCGCGCAGCAATCAGTAATGCGCGATTATCACATCGCCGCTGCGCGCTTTCGATAGCAATCCAGACTTATCCGCCAGATGCTCCAGAGCAATTGCAGAACGGTAATGGCGCAGATCACCAGCGCACTCCACTTGATCGACAGGTTGATCGAGTCACGGGCAGCGCCATAACGTGCCTGATCAGTAACATTCTTGAGTGTGAAGTATGCATGATCAGGTACTGCCAGCAGCATCCCCAGCGGAATCAGGCCGAAGGCGCTTATCACGATCCGCTCTGCGCGCCGCTGCTGGCGCCATGCTCCGCGAATCAGGTCAACACACCGCCAGACAAGCTGCGTCACATTCAACGCCACCACCCACCAGAAGACCGGAACCCAGACAGGTGCAAACTGGAAGGGCGAATAAGGCAGGTAAAGGGCGCCCGGTCCCATCAGCAAAAACGGATAATGGGGAATCAGCAACAGCCACACCAGAAAGAGAAAGCCAAAGATTACCTCGGCAACCGCCGATGCGAAGCTGCGCGGCTTCTTCCCGCGAATAGCCTCCTTTTCCAGAGGCGGCAGCGTGCTCGGCGTCCAGTTACTCAAGGAGCCGGCAAGGGTCGGAAACTTTTCAGGACGGCGTGTGGCGGCAAACTCGACAACAGCAAAACCGAGAGTGACCCAGGCGGCAACCGTCAATAAAAAACCTGGCGCGCGCAGTACCGCTTCCAGCACGCGACTTTCGCTGACGGTTCCCGTGGCAAGCAACGCCACACTGCCAATCGTGTAAGCGATCATGGTCCAGAAGCAAACTATCCGCAACACAAATAGATACGATGGGAAGAGGACCGGCCCGATCAGGTACTGCTGCGGCTGATAGCGAGCGGCCACTTGCCTCGGTGGCCCGATTTGCCTAAGCCAATCTTCTGCCTCACCCATGGAGAGCGGTCGTCCCAGGCCAGTCTCTTTGTCTTCAAGTTGCGCTTCAAGGTTGGCCCGAAGTTCGGCTATGATGTCGTCCTGCCGCTTCCAAGGCAGGTGCTTTTTTACGGCTTGCAGGTAGCGATCAAGAAGGTCCATGGCTTATTCCTTGTGTCATTGCAGAATGCTGTTGATGGATGTGTTGATGGCCTGCCATTCTTCGAGCAACTCGGCGAAGATCTGCTCGCCGTCGCTGGAGAGGCGATAAAACCGCTTATTGCGCTTCTCTTCTTCGCGCCATTCGCTGGTCAGCAGTCCCTGGGCTTCCAGACGCCGCAGCAGCGGATAGAGCGTGCTTTCGTCAATCTCCAGGCCATGTTCCGCCAGAGCTTTGCGCAGCGTGTAACCGTAATGCTCCTGACGAAGTTGCGCCAACGCTGCCAAAGTCAGGCAGCCGCGCCGGAGTTCCAAACGGAGGTTCTCAAAGAGGTTATCCGCGATAGTCATGCTGTACCCCATACACTGTACATTAACTACTGTGCAACATACAGTGTGCGGTGTCAAGTACTTTTATTGAATTCTTTTCCTGGGACAAAGACCATGGCTGGTGGATCGGTCGCAGCGCTTCATCATCACAAGTGATCAAAGTAAATTGAGCGCCACGTAAGGACAATAACTATCTTTATTTTCTTTGATTTGCAGATATACTTAAGACATTACTCCTAATTCGATCATCTTCCGAGGGGCTCACTCTAGCTCCGCTAGGTTCGCCGGAATCTCGATGGAGACCAGTGTGCCTCGCCCCGGATTGCTCTCCACGCTGAACCGCGCCTGGTTGCCGTAAAGCACCTCCAGCCGCTCCTGCACGTTCTTCATGCCGATGCCGGCGCCTGCGCGGCTGAGCGCCGAGGCTGGCCGGTTGCCCATGCCCACCCCGTCGTCGGCCACCTCGATCAGCACGCGCTCCCCTACGAGCCGGCTGCGCAGCGTGACGGTTCCACCCTTGAGGCGCGGCTCCAGGCCGTGCTTGATGCTGTTTTCAATCAGCGGCTGGAGCAGAATGCTGGGCACCAAAATCCCCAAAGTGCGCGGATCGATCTCCTTCTCGACGTGTAGCTTTTCGGGGCCAAAACGCACCACTTCAATGTCCAGGTAATCGTCGGTAAAACTCAGCTCCTCGCGCAGCGGCACATAGCTGTCGTGGTCCTTCAGCAGCGCACGCAAAATGTTGGCCAGCTTCACCGTCATCTGGCGCGCCATCTCCGGCTTCATACGCACCAGCGAGGCGATGGAATTGAGGGTGTTGAAGAGGAAGTGGGGATTGATCTGGCGCTGTAAGGCGTCGAGCCGGGCTTCGAGCAGCAGCCGCTTCTGCTCTTCGAGTTTCATCTCGATGCGCAGCGCGTTCCACACCTTCAGCGCGATGCCAACACTAATGGGCGCGCTCAGACACACCAGCCCCTGTAGCCACCATTGGCTGGCGAGCAGCGCAAAGAGCCGGAGCGGAAATTCATGGGCTATCCAGTCCCGAGCCATCTCCATGGCCGCAATGAGAACCAGCATCAGGATCTGACGATCAACGCGCGGCTGGGGCAGGTTGCGGCGAATCCAGCGGTAGACGCTCAGGTCGACGAATGGCGTAAAGGACCAGATCTCCTCCTTCTCGACGTAGAGGCCGAGCAGCCCGGCAGCCAACCCCAGTACAACGTTGAAAGGCAGCGCCAGAAACTCGTGGTGATAGAGGGCGGGCGCCGAGAGCACAGCGCCCCCCATCATCGCCCACTCCGGCCCCACCAGCAGGCCCAGCAGAATGATGGTTTCGAAGGAGATGTCGGCGGCCAGAAAATTGGGCACATCGATGCGCACCCATACGCCCAGGGTAAGCGGTACCAGAAAAAACGCCAGCAATTCCATGGTCTGGCGGTGAGTGCGGCGCTCGGCAAAGAAAAGATGCCGGAAAGTGCTGCCCCGCGCCAGGATGCTGGCCACCGAGGCCACCACCCCCAGCTTGACGAGCAGCGTAATCAGAATGAGCTTGTCGGTCACCGCGGCGTGTCCCGGTGCAGCGCCTTTACCTGATAGCCGGCGCGCTTGAGCTCTTCGGCGATCTCCTCGACCATCATCACGCTGCGATGCTGGCCGCCGGTGCAGCCGAAGGCCACTGTCAGATAGCTCTTGCCCTCTTCCACGTAATGCGGCAGTAGGTAAAGCAGCAGATTCGTGACCCGGCGAAGAAACTCTTTGGTCTGCGGAAACTTGCGCACATAGGCGGCCACTTTGGGGTCAAGGCCGGTCAGCTTGCGAAACTCCGGCACAAAATGGGGATTGGGCAGAAAGCGCACATCGAAGACCATATCCGCGTCCAGCGGCACGCCGTTTTTGAAGCCAAAACTAAGGCAAGAGACCAGCAGGCGCTTGCTCTCCTCTTCGTGGCCGAAGCGGTCCTGGATGTGGGCACGCAGCTCATGCACATTGAAGTTGGAGGTGTCGATCAGCGTGTCGGCGACGTTGCGGATGGGGTCCAGCAGTTGCCGCTCCTCGACAATCGACCGCGAAACCGTCTCCTGTTTCCCCAGCGGATGCGGTCGCCGGGTCTCGGAGTAGCGCCGCACCAGCACCGCATCCTGCGCGTCCAGAAAAACCACGCGTGTATGCAGAAGCATTTTCACTTGTTTGAGAATTTGGGGGAGGCGGTCGAGCGTCTGGCCCTCGCGGACATCCACTACGATAGCCGCGCTTTGAAACTCGACCGATTTTTCCAGCAGGGAGGCAAAGCCCGGCAGTAGTTCCAAAGGCAGATTGTCCACGGCGTGAAAGCCCAGATCCTCGAATGCCTTGAGGGCCGAGGCCTTGCCCGCGCCGGAGATTCCGGTCACGATAACCAGTTCTTTGGCCGAAGCCTGTTTGGCAGATTTGGCGGCCCGGCGCGCAGAGGTAGTCCGCGACGCGGGCTTGGGAGGCGTCATTGGCACATGCTACACCGAAAGGGTCGGATTAAGCACGGGGCTGCAGCACTCATGTCGGAGATATCGCTGCTGAAATCGTGTGGCTTGCGGAGTTAGCTGAGCTTTGCGCGTGTGAGCGACGCAAACCCAGCTGACTCCGCTTGCCCCACTGCTAGGGAATCTCGACCAGTTCCATCTGGCCGTCGCGGCGCCGATGGAGCACAAACAGATCTCCCGACAGATTGTGGAAGACCAACAGATCGCGGTCACGGAACTCGGCATCCTTGACGGCTTCCTCGATGGTCATTGGCTTCAGGGAAAATGCCTCGCCATTGGCAACAACGTGCGGCTCGACAACGGCTTTGCGGGCCGGGAACGAGTGAACTGCAATGGCCGCACGGGCTTTGGAGCCGGAGCGGGCCGGCCCTTCTTCTTCAACGCCATCTTCCGGTTGGGCGGCGCGAGCCTTGGGCCGGACCACGGGAGGCGCCGCATGCACCTTTTCCTCTTTTGGAAGCCTTTTGCTCCCCATCCGCCGGTCGCGGTGGCGGCGCGCCTGATTTTCGGCGCGTTCAATGGCCTGGCGCAGCGCTGACTCCAGCGTGTCGCCCTCGCCCGCGGCAGCAATCGTCTGCATTCGCGCCTTAATGGTCAGCTCGGCAATCTGCAGACGCTTCTGGGTGCTGAAAACAATGTTGGCGGTCGCGTTTCTGCCCAAAAGGCGGGCAATCCTCTCCATACCCTCCTCGGCCTGCATGCGCAGAGCCTTGGAAATCTTCACTTGTCTGGCGGTGTACTCCACTTCCATGGTTAGCCTCCGCTTCTTCTCTAGTTCTCGCAGCCTGCAACTCAGGCTGGGGAACTTCGGATTCTATCGCATCTGACTAACTTGTGCGCAAGAAGCACCGATCAGGGTCCCTATTCCCTGCACCTTCACGCGTCCCGGCGTCTGCGCTGATGAGTGCTGGGGATATTCATGTCCTCGCGATACTTGGCCACGGTGCGGCGCGTCAGTTGGATCCCCTGGCTATGGAGCAGGGCGGCCAACTGGTCGTCGGTGAGCGGATGGCGCGCATCCTCCTCTTCAATCAGCTTGCGAACCTTGCGCTTGATCACCAGCAGCGGCGTGTCGGCGCCCTCCGGCCCGTTCGACCCTTCGGAAAAAAAGAAGCGCAGCTCGATGACCCCTTGCGGTGTATGCGCGTACTTGTTGGCCACCGCACGGCTGACCGTCGAGGGGTGAACACCGATCTCCTCGGCCACTTCCTTGATCATCATCGGCCGGAGGGCTTCGATGCCCCGCTCGAAAAAATCCTGCTGGCGGCGCACAATCACTTCGCAAGTCCGCAGGATTGTGCTCTTGCGCTGGGCGATATTGCGCATCAATTGCAGCGCGGAGCGGAACCGCTCCTTCACGTACTCCTTCACCTCTTTGTCGGTGCCTTCGGCGGTGAGCATCTGCCGGTAACGCCGGCTGAGGCGCAGGCTGGGCATCTCTTCTTCGTTCATCGACACCACCCAGGTGTCGCCGCGCTTGATGAACATCACATCCGGCTCAATCAGCCGCGATTGTTCTCGATTGTACTGGCGGCCCGGGCGGGGATCCAGGGTGCGGATAAACTCGATTCCGGCGTGCGCCTCGTCAGGGGTGATCTGGGCAATCCGCGCCAGATCCTTCACATCCCGCTTCTGCAGCAAGTGCAGGTGCTGGTCCACAATCAGCGCGGCCACCTCCATGCAACGCCGCCGCTTCTCGATGTGCGCCTCAGCCTCGGCGCGGAAGCCGCGATGGACATCCTCCTCCGGCGTGTCCCCGTTCGCTGCTTGCTTGGCAAACAACTGGGCGAACTCCTGCTGCTGGGCCGTAATCTGCATCAGTAGGCACTCGCGCAAGTCGCGGGCGCATACGCCAGCCGGATCAAGCTGCCGCACCACTTCCATGCCGCGCCGCAAAAGCTCGAGCGCCGTTTCAACTACTGGCTCCGGACCCTCCTGGGATTTGCTGAAAGCCTCCGCCAATTCCTCTTCGCCGCCGGAAAGGTACCCGTCCTCGTCGAGATTGCCAATGATGAACTCCGCCGCCTCGTACAGGCCAGGCTCCAGAGTCAGAGCTCCCAACTGCCACGCCAAGTGATCGGCGAGAGTTGTGGGCTGGGAGAGAAAGTTTTCAAACGAGGGCTTTTCGCTATCTTCATATTCCGGCTGTGTGCGATAACCGGGGTCCAAATAATCCTGGAAGTACGATCCGAAATCGATTTCGTTAAATGGATCCTTGGGTGGGGACGCGAGATCCTCGGCGCTGTGCTCCAAGCGTTCCTCGGCTCCGCGAGCCAGGCTTTCCTCGCGGCCCGCAACCTCATCCAGCATTGGAACCGTCTCGTCAATCTCCTCCAGGACGGGATTCTCCACCATCTCGGCATCAATCATCTCCTTCAACTCGAGCTTATTCAGAGCAAGAACGCTCACCATCTGCATCAGGCCCGGAGTGAGGATCTGGCGCTGCGATACCTTGAGGCTCAATTTGGGTTGCAGAAGCGCCATAAAGGAACTCAATTCCCGTTCGGACTCACCGCAAGTGTACTGAGGTGAGGAAAATGCTGAAGGTCAAAATGCCGCACTCCGATTCAACCGTCCCGGATTGGGCGGCAATCAATCCGGGAATTTCTCTTTGGAATTGCTTCACAATTTTGATCACACAGGGATTGACGGAAGCCAATCTGCCCGCACCCTGCCTTGCGGCTCTCCGCAGGCAGCCCCTGTCAGCCCAGCGTGAAACCCTCCCCCAGGTAAACCCGCCGCACCTCCACGTCGTTACCCAGCTCGTGTGGTGTTCCGGCGCGAAAAATCCTTCCTTCGGCGATGATATAGGCCCGGTCGGTTACGCTCAACGTCTCGCGCACGTTGTGGTCGGTAATCAGAACCCCGATGCCGCTGGCCTTCAGGTCGAAGATAATCTTTTGCAGCTCGAGCACGGCTATGGGGTCAATGCCGCTGAAAGGCTCGTCGAGCAGAATGAAGTTGGGCTGAATGCAGAGCGAACGCGCAATCTCCACGCGGCGCCGCTCGCCGCCCGATAGCGCGTAGCCTCGCGTAGTGCGGATGTGGCCCAGGTTGAGCTGGTGAATCAGCCGCTCGGTGCGCGTGCGGCGATCGCGCCTGCCCAGCGGCTGCGCTTCCAAGACCGCCTCGATGTTCTCCTCGACGGTCAGCTTGCGAAAGACGGAAGGCTCCTGAGGAAGATAGCTGATGCCGAAGTTGCGCGCGCGCAGGTACATCGGCGTCTCGGTGATCTCGGTCTCGTCCACCAGCACGCGCCCGCCGTCGGGCGCTATCAGCCCCACGATCATATAAAAGCAGGTGGTCTTTCCGGCGCCATTCGGCCCCAGCAGCCCCACTACCTCGCCGCGAGAGATCTTCAGATCGACCCCGCGAACCACTTGCCGTCCCTTATAGCTCTTGCCGATACCCTCGGCTATCAATGTTTCCATCAAGTGCGTCATCCCGTCCATTCGCTAACAGACAAATCTATCACCCTGCACATAAAGGCACATGACGTTACCGGCTTGCCGCGTTGAGCCTGTCAGTAAATTCAAGCCGCCGCCGCTACGTTCTTTCGCGGCCTGCCGCCCGCCTTGCCGTTCTTCCGCGCAGCAGAGACCTTGGCCGAGCTTTTCGATCTGCCGCCGTCCGCTCCAAGTCTGCCTGCCATCCATTGTTTCGATCCCAGAAAACCCTCCAGAAGCGCGGGTAAATAAATGTCCGCATCCAGCTTGGGGAAGTGAATGCCGAAACCGGAAGGCGAAATCTCAATCGGCTCAAGCTGCGCGGGGGTCGCGTGCTCCAAGCCTTCGGCATCCCGCGGCGAAAACGCCACATCGAGCCGGGAACTGAGGTGAATCACAATCCGGCCTGTGCGGTTGTCGTAGCGCGCGCTCACTGCTCGTGGATGCCTTGCCCCGAGTTCAACTGCTCGCCGGTCGGCCAGTTCAATCTGCTCATCGAGTCCCATGAATGCCCTCCCATGCTCTCAAAAGTACTGCCAGATTCTCCTCAAGCGCGCCCTGAATGCGAATAACATCGCGCGCGGGAAAGCCGTAGTTCTCCCCGATCGAAACCGAACCCGCAGGATCGTTCAAAGTGAAGACCGCTTCGTGACCTTGCCCAATGACATGCACATGAGCCGGGCGATGGTCATTGGGGTAAACAGCTACACGCCATGCGCCAATCCTCAGAACGGTTGGCATGAACTCATCCTATCACAAACCGAAGCGGTTGGGTTATCGATCTCATCGAAAATCCTATTTCTTCGGCGCCGTGGTCTGCGTCCTGGTCTTGTGTCCGCCGCCTCCAGATTCGACACTGACGCTATCGTCGCGCCCCCGGAAAATCAAAGCCTCGCCGGAGACCGTTCCCCGCGCCGCATCGGACATCTTCGGCGGTACGGTCGCGGTTCCGGTCAAAACGTACTCGCCCGTTGCGCCGGTGTAAACCAATTGCTCCCCGGTTCCGCGCCGGTCTTCGCTGGTCAACACCACATGGCCGCGCGCCGTCATGTGGTCAACTTGCGCTTGTCCCTGCGCGGCCTTGCCCGCCGGCAGCAATATAACTTCAACCTCATCCGAGTTCGAAGTCGCCATTCCGGTCTCGGCTGTAACCGCGCCCAGAACCCCCGAGTGCATCACGGCCCTGCGCGCCACATCGGAGTAATTCAGGTCGCCCCCGCGCACGCGAATCACTGACGGCTGATTGGTTTTTGCGCCTTCCTTGCCTGGCGCAGCCCCACCCGCGCTCACCAGCACAGCCCGCACCGGATCGGCCGCATCCGTCGTGTGAGCCATCAGCATCTGGCGTTCCCGGTCCAGCACGATCACCGGCGCAGCCACTGAATTGCCCTGCTGCCATAGCCGCGCCTTCCCTCGGAAAGTGGCCTCGCCGGTCGGCTGGTGCAACTGCGCCTCGGCGGAGACCACATGCGACGGTCCTTGCCCGCCCAGAGCCACGCCGCCCGCTGGCCTTCCCTGCTGGCCGTTGCTTCCAGCGCCCGCATCCGTCCAACTCGCTTTTACGTTGCCACGGGCAAAGGCGTCGCCCGAGGCCCGAGAAACGTCCACCTTGTCGGCCGTAAGCTGCAGAGCGCCGTCTTCGACGCGCGGATTCACCGTCAGATGCAGCCATTCGCCCTCGCCCGCATAATCGGCGCGGCCCGCGATAGCCCGCAGCGTAGCCGGCGGCGCTGCGCCGGGTTTGGCTGCCGCCTGCTGCGTCAGCACCACATGACCCACGACCGTGGCTGACTGAACCTGCGGCTCGCCTTCCGTCCCATGCTGCGTGCCCGTCGACGGCGCCGCAAAATGCGCTTCTACGCGGTCGCCGCTGGTGGTTTGCCGGGTTCCAGTACCCGTGGTTTCCTCGATGCTCGAGTGACCAACTCCGTTCATCGCCGTCAACACTGAACCTGGCCCAAAGTTTCCCGTCACCTCATCAGCCGAGAGCCGGGAAGGCGCCACCGCCCCCTTGCCGCGCTGGCTCTCGCCCGTCACTACCACGCCGCCGGTCCCATGCATCGCGGCCAATTCGGTTTGCCCATGACTCGAATCGCGGAAGTCAAGATCAGCAACGGGCGAACGCCAGTGACGGCTCAGTCGCTGCTGCTGACCGCCAAACTCACCTTGCTCCTGGCTGTCCATTGCCACGCCACGCTCCAGATGCGCGTGACGCAGCTTGCCCTTCGCGCCAAATTCTAGTTCCGCCGCGGGCGCCGTTCCGTGCATCTGCCGCCGCCGCCCGCCAGACTCGCTCGCCGAGTCCATCACGACCCCGCCCTCCATGTGGCCGTGACGCGGCAGGTTATGCTCGTCAAAATCCATATGCCCAGTGGGCGCATTCACGTGGCCTCCAGTCGCCGTGGCCATGTTGAAGCCGTTCATCGCATCCAGCCGCACCGCCGATCCATCCTGCCGGAAGAGAACTTTCGCGTCTCCAGCTTTCGCTTCCCCGCCCCGGTAGTTGGCTGTGGCTGTGTGTAACATGCAGACTTGGCTCTCGCGCTCGAACTCCGCATGCTGAGCATGAATCTGAACCGTCTCATCGCCTCGCTTCGTGTTTAACTCCACTGCGCGGTCCAACACCAACAGGCCCTTTTGCGAGTCGTATGTCGCGCCCGTTGAGCTGCCCGCTCCCTGCACCATGGAAAAATCCACATGCTGGCTGGTCGTGGCCACTCCGCTCTTCTGGTCAAATGTGAGCCCGCTGGTCTTCACGTGAATCTCGCCACGGGCGGCAGCTTCGGCAGCCGAATCCACCGGGGCGCTTTTCGGCTTGCCGCTCATTGCCCGCGCAGGAACTGCCTTGGGCGCAATGGCCGGCGCCACACCCGGCCGCATCAGCGTAATCTCCACCGGCCCGGCGGCGACAGCCGTGCCCGCCTGCTGGTTATACTCGAACTCCCCGCCCTCGATGCGATCCACACGGCTGCCGTCCGCACCATACAGCTCGATCTTCACATCATGCAGTTGAGCGTTGCCTTTCTTGAGCTGCACAACCTTTGAGGCGTGAATCTTGAAGAGCGTGTGTCCCCCGTGCGCCTGGGTATAGGTGACGCCGTTGGCCTCCTGCTGTATCTCAATGCCCAGCCGCTGCGGCAGATCGCGGCGATTGAATGGGTTCTTCCACTTGCCCATGGCCAGAAACACCACCAGCGACACCAGCAGCAGAGCGCCTGCCACCAGCACCAACGTCCGCATTCTTTCAATCGTGAGCCGCACCGTCAGTTCGTCCCCCCAAGCCGCGTCGAAAGCCGCGCCGCCAACCGCTCGGCAAGGCTCTCGCCCAACTCGCTCCACAACAGGCGCGCCGTGGCTCCCGAAGCCTTCTCTACGGCCGCAGTCAACTCGACCAGTTGGCGCACATTCTCCTCCACATGGCGAGCCGCCACGGAATCCAGTTCCAAATCTTCTTCAAGGAAAGGCGTATCCGTGCCAAAGTCCACGCGGATGTGCCCATCGGCCTCGTAGGCGCCCTCGTCGAAGAGCGGCCCGAAGCCGGTCACCCGCACCAGCCGCGGCTCCCGCATCCAGCGCGCGTCTAACTGTCCGCCGGTCTCAAGCTCCCACAAACTCCATCCGATTTGAAACTCGTATGCGTAGTCGTCGTGCAGGATTTCGAGCGCCTCTGCGACCGCAATGCGCGGCTCCGCGCCCAGCTCAACGGCTCCATCACTGGCGGCTCCGGCTCTCCGGCCATACACCTGCTGAAAGACCGGCGACTCGGTCCAATCAATCGGCCAAACGGTTGCAGAATATACTCGCGGCTCGCCGCCATGCGCGGCAAATGCGCCCAGCACCGCCGTCAGCTTGTCAGCAAGTTGCGGCAAGCGCAGATTCGGATACCAAAGGCTCAGATAAAGTGTGTCAGCCATCTCTACTGATTGTAGACGGGCGGAAAGAGGCGAGGATGTGGCGGAGAATCACTGGAAAAGCGGGCGCCCCAGACATGGCGCGGTTGCCCCAGGTCCCGATTTTGGGACCTGGGAATCACCTTATTACCCCGTCACGATCTCGCTGAAGTCGGCGATGCCAGAAAAGCCGCGCAACACCTCATCAATCAGGCCCAAGTGCGCCCCGCAAATTACAGGATCAGGATCGAGCACCATCACCTTGTCGAAGAAGGAATCCACGACCGGGCGCAGTGTGGCGATTGCTTCCAGCGCCTGCCCGTAGAAGCGCAACTTGCGCAGCGCATCCACTTCCGGGGTAAGCAGCGCGGCGGCATCCGCAAGCTGCTGTGCCTCCGGCGCGAGCGTCACATCCTTCGGCGAGCCCAGGGCGAATCCCTTTTCCTCCGCCTGGCGCAAAATGTTCTTGATGCGCTTGAAGGCCGCTGAGACCGCCGCAAAATCAGCCGACTCCCTTGCCGCCGTCAGCGCTTCGGCACGGGCAATGGCATCGCGCACATCGTCTGCGCCCGCAGCCAGCACAGCGTTCACCACGTCATAAGCAAAGCCGCGCACGTCCTTCAGATAGAAATTCAGTCTCTCGTTAAAGAATGGCTTTACTTCTAGTGGAGGCTGCTTTAAATGCGTTACCTTGGCCGCCTCTTCATATAAGTTGCTTAGGGTGAATGGTAACTCAGACTCTGCCAATATCTTGACAATTGAATTCGCCGCGCGACGAAGTGCGAAGGGGTCCTTTGATCCTGTTGGTACAAGGCCAATCGAAAACATCGCAACAATCGTCTGAATCCGGTCGGCGAGGCCGAGCAACTGGCCTCCAATGGTCTTTGGAATTACGTCATCTGTTGAGGCCGGCGTGTACTGATCGTAGATAGCAGTCGCGACGGTTTCGCCGAGGCCTTGAGCCTGTGCGTAGAGTCCGCCGATGACTCCTTGTAACTCGGTAAATTCCTTCACTAACTCGGTGGTCAGGTCGGTCTTGGCTAACTCGACAGCCTTCAACAGAGCCGCTTCGTCGAATTCAACCCCAGCCGCTTTCACTGTCGCGGCTAACGCGCCGGCCACAGCCAGATTAGCTTCCGTCTTCCAGTAATAGCTTCCCAGTTCTTTCTGGAAGGTAACATTCTTCAAGCTCTCCACGCGCTCCACAAGCGGTGCTTTCTGGTCAACCTCCCAGAAGAAACGCGCATCCTTGAAGCGCGCGCGCAAGACTCGCGCATTGCCATGGCGAATGATCGCTTCGCCCTCGGCATCGACCTTGATGTTGAGCACAGCCAGAAAATGCGGAGCCAGTTTGCCGTTTGCGTCCTCAACCGCAAAGTACTTCTGGTGGTCGCGCATGACAGTGACGAGAACCTCTTCCGGCAGCGCAAGATACTCAGGCTCGAAATCGCCGAGAACAACCGAAGGCCATTCGGTCAGATGCACCACTGTTTCAATCAGCGGCTCATCCTCGCGCCAACGCGCGCCGGGAACCTTCCGCGTCGCCGCATCGAGTGCCTTGCGAATCGATTGCCTGCGCTCGGCCACATCGACGACGACGCTTGCGGCGAGCAGGGTCTTGGGATAGCTGCTGGCAGAATCAATGACGACCGGCGCTTCGCCGTGCAGAATGCGATGGCCGCGGCTCACATTGCCCGCCTTGATGCCGGCAATCTCCAGCGGAACTACCGCCGCGTCGAGCAGCGCGACAATCCATCGCACCGGCCGCACAAACCGCTCCGGCTTGCCCGCGCGCCAATACATGTTCTTGGCCCAGTAGAGGCCCAATACTTCTTTGGGTAACTCAGTTGCCAGCAACTCCGAGGCCGCGCGCCCCAGCCGCTTCACCGTCGCGCCAACATACTCGCCCTTCGCGTTTGTCACCTTTTCCAGAGCTGCAACTTCGACGCCGGCCTTCTTCGCAAAAGCTTCTGCCGCTTTGGTGGGCGCGCCGTCCTTGAATGCCACATTCCACGAGGGGCCAGTCAGTTGTTCTTTTGAATCTTCTTGCTTCAGCTTTACGTCGCGAACGTACACAGCGAGACGGCGTGGCGTGGAATAACTCGTGGCAACTTGCCGGTCATCAACCAACAGACCATTGCTCGTCCAAACATTGCTGCCGGTATTATCTATAAGCCGCTCCCGCGCCAGTAACAAAACTACGCGTTTGCAAAGCTCCGCCTCGGCCCCAGCAATCATGCGCGCGGGGATTTCATCCATCCCAATTTCAAGTAGAAAATCTGCCATTGTGTTTCTGCTTTCCAAACGTCAATTCTTGAAATCGAATCACTGCGGCCCTACGGGACGCATTACGAAATCAGTGCATCTGAACCCAGGAGTACGCTGCGCTTCTCCTGGGCTATTTTCGACTCGTCCCTCCGGGACGAATGATGAAAGGATCAGGAGGTTTGCTGCGTCGCATAAACCTTGGCCACGCCTACGGACAGATTGCGAATGCGCCCGATCATTCCTACTCGCTCGGTGACGCTGATCGCCCCGCGCGCATCCAGCAGATTGAAGAGGTTCGAGCACTTCAACGCCAATTCATAGGTCGATATGGTCGGGAAGCGCCGTTTGTCCACCGCACTGGCCTTCTCATCCGCCAGCAGTGCATTCGCCCGCATCAGCAGCGCCTGCGCTTCGGCCTCATAGCTGTTGAAGTGATCCCACAACTTACTCACATCGGCGTCTTCGAAGTTATAGACCGAATACTGTAACTCCTCGGTCAGCCGAACATCGCCATATGTCACCACCGCGCCGGTCTCCGGATCGCGTGCCCAAACCACATCGTAGACCGAGTCCACATCCTGCATGAAGGCGCAAAGGCGTTCCAGTCCATACGTCAGTTCTGCGCAGATCGGGTCGAGATCGAGACCGCCGCACTGCTGGAAGTAAGTGAACTGGGTGATCTCCATCCCGTCCATCATCACCTGCCAGCCCACGCCCCATGCGCCTACGGTCGGACCTTCCCAGTTGTCTTCTTCAAACTTCAAATCGTGCTTCGAAAGGTCGATGCCGATGGCTTCCAGCGATTGCAGATAAAGCTCCTGCACGTTCACCGGTGGCGGTTTCAGAATCAACTGAAACTGCGTGTGGCGGAAGAGCCGATTGGGGTTTTCGCCGTAGCGTCCGTCGGCCGGACGCCGCGAAGGCTGCGCATAGCCAACTTTATATGGCTTCGGCCCCAGCACCCGCAGGAAGGTCTCCGGCGCCATGGTTCCCGCGCCTACTTCAACGTCGTAGGGCTGCTGCAGCACACAGCCGCGCTCCGCCCAAAAGCCCTGCAAGCGGAACAGAAGCTCCTGAAAGGTGAGCGGAATAGTCTTCGATGGCGGTGCAACCTGGGTAGAAGGCACGGGCAACTCTCTCTCTAATCGGGACTGCGTAGATTTTATCAGCCCTCCCGCGCCATTCCGCCAAACCATCAGCTCGCTAGCCGCGACAGCGCCTCGGCTGAGCGCAGTTTGCGCTCCAGATGCCGCTCCAGGGCTTGCAGCGTAAAGCGGCGCAGGTCTTGCGCGCGCCGCCGCGGCCAAGGCTCGGCGGCAAAGGACGCAACCGGCGCTCGCAACATACGCTGTGCCAGTTGCCACGAATCCGCTGAAAGCCCGCTCGAGTTGCCATTGCGATGCACCGGGCAAAAGATGCCGTCGCCCAGCGTGTTGAAGCTGGCCTCGCCCGCCGTCAGCGCCTCGCCGCAGGCCGTACAGTGGCCGATCTCCGGCAATAGGCCCATGAGCCGCGTCATCCATAGCTGGAAGTAGGTCAGCGGCATCCAGGGCTGCTCCACTGTTGTCTGCTCCAACACGGAAACCAGCAGCCGGAAGACTGTCTCCTGGGGATCGTGGTCGGGCAGCGACTCGTCCAACAGTTCGGCAAAAAAGCTAAGCACCGTCATGCGCACGAGATCTACCGGCGCGGAAAGCGGCGAGCGGACAATTTCGAGCTGATCGAGCCGCACAAGTTCCTGCCCAGGCCGCTCGGCAAACCAGGCGCGCGCCTGCGTCATCGGCTCCAGCGCCCCGCCGAAGCGTTTGCGGCTCTTAAGCGCCGACTTGGCCACGCCCCGCACCCGGCCGTAATCTCGCGTGAAAAAACTCACGATCAGGTCGGCCTCGTGGACCGGCCAGGTGCGCAAAATCACGGTTTCGCTGGTAAGTACGCCCATGCGTCTACTATCTTCGCACTGAAAGTCGCCAATCGTTCACGCGCCCCGCGCGTAGACACAAACGCGCACCCCGCCTGGCAGGGTGCGCGCTCACAATACAAGCTCAAAGCCGTTTAGCGGCCGAAGTGTTTGGCGTTCTTCTCAGTGAAGCTGGCCCACTTTTCCGGCAGGTCGTCAGCCGCAAAGATGGCCGAAACCGGGCAGGCCGGGACGCATGCGCCGCAGTCAATGCACTCGACGGGATCAATGAACAACTGGTCAGCCGTGCCGAAGCCGTCTTCGTCCTTCTTGGGGTGGATGCAATCGACAGGACAGGCGTCCACACAGGCGGTGTCCTTGGTGCCGATACAGGGTTCTGCAATGACGTATGCCATCTCTTACTTCTCCTGGGGAAATTAAATCCTCGACGCTGATAGTAGCACAGGAACCCCTAGCCCGCCTCAACCAGCCAGACGGACCTTGCGAGGCGGGAACACTATAGACCATTTTCACGCTTTTACGGCCTTAATGCGAACAGGCAAACGGCCAAGCCAGACCGCCATTCTCAGCCTCCCGCGCGCGCCTTCCTGTGAGCCGCAAACTCCTGCGGGGTGAGAATGGGCGCCAGATTCCGTCCGGCAAACATATCCTCAAACAGGCCAACCAGTTCGTTGTGGATCAGATTGTTCGAGGCCAGAATCTCGCGGCTGTCCAGTTTGAATTTGTTGCCGGAAAAATCCGTAACCCGGCCGCCGGCCTCTTCAACCAACAAAATCCCGGCCGCCGTGTCCCACGGGTTGAGGTTGAACTCCCAAAAGCCGTCCAGGCGGCCCGAAGCGACGTAAGCCAGATCGAGCGCCGCCGAGCCGGCCCGGCGCACACCATGCGAACGCAGGCAGAACTCCTGGTAGAAGTGGATGTTCGGGTTCTCGTGACGTTTGCGGCTGGGAAAGCCTGTGGCCAGCAACGCCTCGCCTAGCTCTGGAGTTCGCGACACCTGCATCGGCCTGCCGTTCAACCTTGCGCCTCGTCCTCGCTCGGCGGCAAAAAGCTCGTCGCGCAAGGGGTCGTAGATGACTGCGGCTACCAGCGTCCCATCCTCGTCCGGCGCGATGCCTTTCGGCCGTTTCTCCAAACCCAGGGAGACGCAAAATTGCGGAAAACCATGGGCAAAGTTCGTGGTTCCGTCCAGCGGGTCCACATACCAGCGGAACTCGCCTTCGAGTCGGTCGCGCGTGCCCTCTTCGCCGAAGATTCCGTGCTCCGGGAAGGCCTCAGCCAGCCGCTCCCGAATCAACTTCTCCGCCGTGCGGTCGGCCACCGTCACAATATCCACATCGCCCTTGTACTCGGTGGCGACACCCTTGGAGAAAAACTCGCGCAGTCGCGCGCCGGCCTCGCGGGCAATGGCCGAGGCCCTGGGAACCCATTCCCATTCGGGCGCCGCTGCCTCAAGGCCGCTCAAGAGGCCGCCCCGTTCTCCACCACGCTATTCGTTGCCTGAGCGAGGGATTTCGTGTGGCGCGGAGCCAACTTGCCCACTTCCGTAATGGTGCGGATCTGGTGCTTGTAGATGAAGAGATTTGGCTTGCCCTCGCGGGTCAGCCGCAACATTCCGTCGTCGAAGTACTCGATCCAGCCGCGCACCGTCTCACCGTCGCGCAGCTTGATCTGGACGTTTACCTGGCGGTCGCTCAAAGAGCGCAAGTAGAGCGCCTCCTGGCCGGTTTCGCCTGGCGGAGGTGTCTTCAAAGAACGGCGCTTGGACAAGGTGGGAGCCATGCAGCCATTGTAGATGCAACTCCAGGGCTTACGAGTGGCGGTTTGCAAATGTCAGGCCAAAATCCCTGATTTTACTTGGTTTTGCCCGGCGAGATTGCATAGTAGCCGGTGCGAAAGCGAATTTTGAAGGCTTCCGTCGCGGCTTTTGGGATGGCCACCTGAATGCAGTGAAAGTCCCTTCCGGGCTCTTGATTCTTGGGATAGTAGGCAAGCAGATATTGCGTGCGCAGGTCGTCGCTGACCCGCGCAAACGCCTTCTCAAGGCCGCCATCGCTCACGTAAAAGCTCTTCCCGCCGGTTTGTTCGGCGAGGGTGATGAGCGCGTGTTCTCCGCCCAGGTCGCGCCCTGCGCTGGTCTCGATGGGTACGTCGATGATGGAGTAGATCATCGCCTCGTTGCGCAGCGCTTGTTCCAAGGCCTGGGCATAGTTGGCCGTGCTGGCGGTGTCGTCGCCGTCGGAGACAACAACCAGCACCTTGCGCCCCGGATTGCCGCCCAGCCGTTGAGAGCCCAGGCAGATGGCGTCGTAGAGCGCCGTCGCCGAATCGCCACGCAACCGCCCGAGGCCGTGCTCGATGTGGCTCGCCTTATTGGTGAAGGGCACCAGTTCGCGCACATCCGTTGCAAACTGCAAAAGGCTCATCTGGTCTTGAGAGCGCAGCAAACCATGGGCAAAACGGCGGGCCGCGTCCGCTTCTACGGCCATATCCTTGCTCACGCTGCCGCTGGTGTCGATGGCCAGCGTCAGATTCAGCGGCAACTCCGTCTGGCGCTCGAAGACCGCGATCTGCTGCGAGCGACCGTCTTCGGTGAGCGCGAAATCCTCGCGCGTCAAATCGCCCACTACGGCCCCGTTCCGGTCAGTCACATCCACAAAGACGCTGACCAGCTTCACGTCCACATGCAGGATGGGCGCCTGTGCCGATGCAGCAAAAGGCGTAAAAACCAGCAAAGCTGAGCCGCCCACCCGCAAACAATGGCAGATGAATTGGCCTCGGTTACGCCTCATGCGCAGTCCCCGAATCTCCCACGGCCCGCCCAGCGGGAAACGGTTCGCCATCCGCCCACACGGCACCATCCTGAAAGGTCTCCTTCTTCCAGATGGGCACGGTTTTTTTGAGGGTATCGATAAGCCAGCGGCAGGCCTCGAAGGCCTGCGCGCGATGCTCCGAGGCCGCCACAATCAACACACTGGTCTCGCCTACCTGGAGCTGCCCCAGCCGGTGCACCATCGTCACGTGCCGCACACCAAAGCGGCTGCGCGCCTCGCGGGCCAGCGCGTTCATCTGCCTGGCGGCCATCTCTTCGTAGGCTTCGTAATCGAGATAGAGCGTCTTGCGCCCGCGCGAATTATTGCGTACCACGCCGTCGAAGACGACGACGGCTCCATCTTCGCCTCGCCGCGCCGCAGTCACCAGTTTCTGTGCGTCGATTGGTTCGCGCGTGAGGGCGACGAAGACCTCTTTCGCCGCACGCTCTGAAGAGGGATCGCTCTGCGCGCAGCTCCCGCCGGAAACAGGAGGCAACAGGCCCACTTCATCGCCCTCGCGCAGTGGTTGATCAGCTGTGGCGTACTCTGCGTTCACGCTGACCGCGATGCCGCGCAGCAAAGCAGCGGGCCGGCGCTCACTCAGCCGCGCAAGCAGTTCCCTGACTGTCGCGCTCTCTGGCAATTCGACCGTTGCCTCGGCAGCGCCCAGCCATTCTTTCAACACGCCGAAGGAGAAAACACGCACCTGCATAAAAGGAAGAATACCGCGTGCCGGCGTGGCCTGGCTTACACTCATCGGGCGACAGGCGGCAAGCACGTGACCAGGAAAACTTGTACAGAAACCCCGAAGGCGTCCACCAAAGGTTCCGAGACCGGTCTTCAGGGAAGATGCCGAATTCGATGCCGGAGATAAAAGACTGCCCTCGACAGCCCTCATTGCGGCCCCGACCTAAGCCGCCGCGCACGGCTCCTTAACGCGAAAAAGGGCCGGCAGGTTCGCCGGCCCTCGCGCGACTAATCGCCACGCATTTTACGCAGATGCAGCGACGCCCTCTTCCGCCACCGCCGGCACAGCATCCGCCCGGGCCTTCAGCAGCGGCAGGGCCACGGCCAGCACATCTTCGATGCGGTTGGCGTAGTGAATCGTGACGCCCTCGGTCAGTTCGGGCGTCAGGTCTTCCTCCACGTCCTGGCGGTTCTCGGCGGGCAGGATGATGGTTTGCACCCCGGCGCGCCGTGCGGCCAGAAATTTTTCCTTGATGCCGCCCACCGGAAGCACGTTGCCACTCAGCGTGATTTCGCCCGTCATGGCGGTCAGCGGAAGCACCGGCATATCGGTCAGCAGCGAAACGAGTACCACAGTCATGGTCACACCAGCCGAAGGGCCGTCCTTGGGAATGGCGCCGGCCGGCACGTGAATGTGCAGGTCGAGATCCTTGGTAAAATCCTCAGCCAGACCCAGCGAAGCCGCGTTCGACCGAACCCAGGTGAGCGCGGCCTGCATGGATTCCTGCATCACCTCGCCGATCTGCCCGGTCATCGTAAAGCCGCCCTTGCCCTTCATCTTGTTGGCCTCGATGAAGAGGATGTCGCCGCCGGCCGGCGTCCACGCCAAGCCAACAGCCACGCCGGGCCGTTTGACGCGCTCGGCGACTTCGGTATCCACACGCACCTGTATCCCGCCCAGGAACTCCTTGATCGCTTCACGCGTCACCACCAGCTTTTCGTTCTTGCCCTCGACCACGCGCCGCGCCTGTTTTCTGCAAACCGTACCCAGCGTCTGCTCCAGCTTCCTCACGCCGGCTTCGCGCGTGTAGTGGCGGACAATATAGCGCACCGCGTCCTCGGGAAACTCAATCTGCTCCGGCGTGATGCCGTTCTCTTTGATCTGCCTCGGAATCAGGTAGCGCGAGGCAATATGCATCTTCTCGTCTTCGCTGTAGCCCTGCAGGAAGATCAGTTCCATGCGGTCCAGCAGCGGCGGAGGAACCGTGTCCAGCATGTTGGCCGTGCAGATGAACAGCGTCTTCGACAGATCAAATGGCACATCGAGGTAGTTGTCGCGAAAAGTGCAATTCTGTTCCGGGTCCAGGGTTTCCAGCAATGCTGACGCAGGGTCGCCGCGGAAGTCGCGACCCAGCTTGTCAATCTCATCCAGCATCATCACCGGATCGTTGGTTTCGGCTCTGCGAATGCTTTGAATGATCTGCCCCGGAAGCGCGCCAATGTAAGTGCGGCGATGGCCTCGAATCTCCGCTTCGTCGTGCATGCCGCCGAGCGAAACGCGCTGGAACTTGCGGCCCAGCGCGCGGGCGATGGACCGGCCCAGGCTGGTTTTGCCCACGCCGGGCGGCCCCACAAAGCACAGAATCGGCCCCTTCATGTCCGGCTTCAATTCCAGAACACTCAGATAGTCGAGGATGCGGTCCTTCACCTTTTTCAGCTCGTAGTGGTCCTCGTCGAGGATCTCCTTGGCCTTCTCGATGTTGACTTTGGAGCCAGAGCTTTTTGACCACGGAAGCAGGGCCAGCCATTCAATGTAGTTGCGCGTAAGCGAGTAGTCGGCAGCCATGGGAGACATGCGCGCCAGGCGCGCCAGTTCCTTCATCGCTTCCTTCTTCACGTCTTCCGGCATTCCGGCGGCTTCAATCTTCTGCCGCAGTTCGTCGGTCTCGCGCTGGCCCTCGTCCTGCTCGCCCAGTTCTTTCTGGATGGCCTTGAGCTGCTCGCGCAGGTAGTAGTCGCGCTGCGACTGCTGCACCTGGTCCTGCACCTCGCTCTGAATCTTGGTGCGCAGTTGCTGCACCTCGATCTCCTTGGCCAGATGCTGATTCAATTGCTCCAGCCGGGTGCCGACGCTGGGCGTCTCCAGCAATTGCTGTTTGTCGTCTGTAGTGAGAAAAGGCAGCGACGAGGCGACAAAATCCACCAGGCGGCTGGGGTCATCAATGTTCGCGGCAATGGTCCGAAGTTCATCGGAGAGCGTCGGAGATTCAGCAACAATCTGCTGGAACTCTCCCGTCACATTGCGCACCAGCGCTTCCATATTGGCAGTGGCTGCCGGTTCCGCTTCTTCCAGCGTCTCCACTTCAGCCACCATGAACGGCTCGGTCTGGGAATAGCGCACCAACCGCACCCGCTCCACCCCTTCGGTGAAGACAAAACGGCTTTGATTGGGCATGCGCACAACCTTGTGCACCGTGGCCAGCGTTCCCACCGTGTGCAAATCGGCTGGCTGAGGCGAGTCCAGCCTCGGGTCCAACTGGGCCACGACCACAATTGCACGCTCCTCGCCCAGTGACTCGATCAACTGGATAGAGCTCTCCCGGCCCACGGTCAAAGGCAGCACCGCGTGCGGAAACAAAACGGTATCCCGAACCGGCAAGACTGCCACGCGGCGCAGGCCGGGGGTGTCCATTCCGGCGGAGGGTATGGAAGAAGGAGGGATGGCGGATTGGTTCGACATTGAGTGTCCTCGTATCAGCTTTTCTTAATTAGAGCACGCAGACTTCATAAAGTTTCAAGAGTTGCTCGTTTTCGGGCGATCTTTCTCGTCTTTTCGAGGGCCATTACACCCTCTGTACGGTCAAACCCAGTATCCTGTTCCGCAACTGAACGCGCCGCTCCGGGTCTATAGAACCAGAGTCCGCTCGAACCTGGCGCTTCCGGACACCCCGGACGAGCCGGCCACACGAGGCCCTCCTCCGTCTCCAGCGGCGAGCAGGGCAACTGGAAGTATGTATCGGCGAAAGCCCGAAGGATGTGAGTGAAGCAGGGAGGGGAATACAGGAATACTGAGACAATGCACTCGCGGAAACACCGCTCTGCCCTGCTCTGAAGGCAGGGTAAGGTGAAGGTGTGGCAGTCGCGGGCAAAGACGTTGGCCTGGATTGAGCACCAGACGCCGTTCCTAGTTAGTATAAAGGGAATGGGCAAGGGGATCGTCGGCAACTGATCCCAGACTACGATTTTGCAACGGGGCGCTTTTCCCCGTGTTTTTGGGGAGATATGGTTTTGAAGGCAATGCCGGGGTCCTCCGCGACAGGTTTTCGCCGCCGGGACGGAAAGCCGATGGGCCGATGCGGCGAGCAGCCGGGGTATAGCATTCTCCTCGCCTGCCTTCTTGCCTTCATAATCCTGGGCGGCATCGACGCCTCGTGCCAGAGCATCGCCCCCAATCCTGTCACGACAGGCGATCAAGCGGCGCAGACGCCATCTGCTTCTCTCGGCCAGTGGGAGGGCTTGCCGGTTCTCAACATTTCGTTCGTTGGCGTTTCCGCGGATCGCCTTGTTCCCGTGGCCAGCCATCTGGCCCAAGCCAAGGGAGCGCCTCTGAACAGGGAAAATCTGAAACGCAGCCTGCGCCAGCTATTCTCCACCGGACTGTTTGAAACCATTGCCGTCGAGGGAGTTCGCGAAGAAGGCGGCGTGGCGCTCACCTTTCGCGGAACGCCACGCATCTTCATCGGCACGGTCACCGTGGCAGGGGCCAAAGGCGCCGCGCTCAATACGCAACTGGAGCGCGCCGGCCAATTGGCGCCCGGCACTCGCTTTACTCCCGCCAAGCTGAGCCAGGCACTTGAACAGATGCGCGCCACGCTGGCCCTGAACGGCTTCCACGAGCCGGTGATTACCCCGGCCATGACGGCTCACCCGGAGGAGCAGCTCGTTGACATTGCGTTTCATGTAGTCTCCGGCCCGCAGGCGCGCGTGGGCACGGTGGATGTAACCGGCGACCCAGGAATGACCGCGGACGATTTTCGCCATCATGCGCACCTGAAGGCAGGCGAGCGCGTGGACCGCGAAACCGATAACCGCGCCCTGGCCGGAGTGCTGAAGGTCTACCGGCACGACCAGCGCCTGGAAGCTGAAATCAAGCTCGAAAGCCAGCAGTACGCCAAAGAAAACCGCAAGACCAACTTTCGCTTTTCCGCCACCCGCGGCCCGGTTGTCAAAGTGATGGTCGATGGTGCGAATCTCAGTCCGGAGCGCCTCCGCCGGGTGATTCCGATCTTCGAGGAAGGCAGCGTGGACGAGGACCTGCTCAACGAGGGCAATCGCCGGCTTCGCGACTATTATCAGCGGCTGGGATACTTCGACGTGAAAGTGGAGCATGAGCCGCAATCCACGGTGGAAGGGCAGGTAAGGATCCTCTACAAGGTGCGGCTGGGATCACGGCGGCGCGTGGAACACGTCTCAGTCGAGGGCAATCACTACTTCGGCTCCGCAACGCTCAAAGATCTGCTCAGCGTTCATGCCGCCGATTCCATCGACCGTCACGGCGCCTATTCGCAGGCGCTGGTGACCGCCGACATCAATGCCCTTCAGGCCGTTTATCAAAACAACGGCTTCTCCAAGGTCAAGATCACCCCCGAGATCAATGCGGGCGAGAGCAAGGCAGCCGCCGCTGCCGGAAAGATCGCCCCATTCGCGGTAATCTACCACATCGAGGAAGGTAGTCAATTGCGGGTGGGCACGGTGAGCCTCGAAGGAAACGATCAAGTGAATACGGCCAAGCTCACACCGGAGATGAACACGGTCGCCGGCCAGTTGCTTTCACCCAGAAATCTGGCCGAAGACCGGGATGAGTTGCTGACCGACTACATGAGTCGCGGCTTCGACCAGGTGCATGTGGAGGTAGCCCAGCAGATTGAAGCGGCTGACGCAAGCAAAGTGGACGTGATCTTCCACATCACCGAGGGGCGGCAGATTTTTGTGCGTAAGGTGCTGCTTACCGGGCTGCACTACACACGCCCGGCAACGGTGGCCAAGGCCATCACTCTGCATCCCGGCGACCCGCTCAACGAGACGGCGCTGTTGGAAACGCAGCGCAACCTCTACGACTTTGCCCTTTTCACCGAGGTTGACACGGCCATCGAGAACCCCTCCGGCGACGAGCCTTACAAGACCGTGCTGCTGCAACTGGAAGAGGCGCGCCGCTGGGCCATTACCTATGGCTTTGGCCTCGAAGCCCAGACCGGAGCACCGCAGTACAACTGCGGCGGCATCGAGGCCACTGGAGGCACTTGCAATCCGAATGGCAAGACCGGCGTCAGCCCCCGCGTGCTGGCCGACATTACCCGCAACAATCTCTTCGGGCGGGAGCAATCCCTCTCCCTGCGCGGCAACTACGGCTTGTTGGAGCAGAAGATCGATCTTTTGTTTCAGAATCCGCACTTTGAAGGCGATCGGAACTTCGGCCTGACTCTTTCCGGCGGCTACGCCAACAGTTTGGATGTGTCCACCTATGTGGCATCGAGGCTGCAAGCCGGGGTGCGCTGGACCGAACACTTCAATACGCCAGGCTCGCACATCTCCAAGGCGAACACCCTGATCTATGAATTCGACTTCCGCCGCGTCAAGGTGCAGGCAAGCAGCCTCCAGGTCGCTCCCGACGAAATCACCCTGTTGTCCACGGCGGTGCGCGTAGGGGGCCCCGCGCTGACCTGGATTCGCGATACCCGCGACTCGCCCATGGATGCGCACCGCGGCACCTATACCACTTTCCAGGCGTTTCTCTCCGACGAGGCCTTCACCGCACAAGCGGACTTTGGCCGCCTCGACATGTCGAATTCGAGTTACTACCAGTTCAACAAGGGCCGCATCGTCTTAGCTCGTAATACCCGCTACGGCCAGGAGCGGGCATTTGGCGCTCTCAATTACGAACTGATTCCCCTCCCCGAGCGGCTCTATGCGGGCGGGGCCACCTCGCTGCGGAGCTTTGGCCCCAACTCCGCCGGGCCGCGCGACCCCGAGACGGGCTACCCCATTGGCGGAGCGGGCGCATTGATCAACAGCACCGAACTGCGCCTGCCGCCACCTACGCTGCCTTGGCTGGGCAATACCGTCAGCTTCGTGCTCTTCCACGACATGGGAAACGTCTTCACCAACGCGGGCGATGCCTGGGCCAGCGCTCTCCGGGTTCGTCAGCCCCTCCGCGACAACTGCAAGATTCCCACTCCTCCCACCAAAGACAACCCTGCCCCGGAACCCAGCGGGCCCTCCACCTCAACCGGCACGCAGGGAGCCTGCAACTTTAACTTCTTCTCTCATGCGCCGGGGCTGGGTTTGCGCTATCACACGCCGGTTGGGCCCATCCGCCTGGACTTCAGTTACAACCTCAATCCGCCCATCTTCCCGGTGAACGTAAACTACTCGCAGACGAACATCACCGCCAATCAACATGTGGGCGAAGCGCCGCACTTCAACTTCTTCTTCAGCCTGGGCCAGACCTTCTGATGCGCAATCGGACCCAAATTCGGCGAATGAGCAAGCATGGACTTGCCTGCGCAGGTGCGATGGCTCTGTGCCTTGCCACGAGCGGGTTGCCCCGCGCCAGCGCACAGGCCGCTCAGCCCACTCATGCAGTCGTGCTCGACCATGTCGTGGCAGCAGTGAACGACCAGACCATCCTGGCCAGCGATGTGGACGACGAGATGAGGCTCGCGGTGCTCGACCCAGGAGAGGCCGGACTTGGCGTTCTCACGCCGCAGCGCGCTCTCGACCAGTTAATCAGCCGCGCGCTCATTCAGCAGCAGATTCGCCAGGAAGATGCGATGGCGGCGGAGCCGGTGCAGGCCGAGGTTGATGCCCGTCTGACGGAGATTCGCAAGGAAGTGCCCGCCTGCATCCACCAAAACTGCGCCTCAGATGCTGGATGGAAGACGTTTCTTGCCATGCACGGCCTCAAACCGGAGCGGGTCGAAAGCTATCTTCGCTACCGGATTCAGATTTTGCACTTCATCGAACTGCGCTTCCGGCAAGGGATTCAGATATCCCCGGACGAGATCGAGAAGTACTACCGTGAAACGCTGCTGCCCCAGTATGCTCCCGGTGATGAGATTCCCGCGCTGGACAAGGTCTCCTCGCGCATCGAAGAGATTCTGTTGGAACGGCAGGTGAACGTGCTCTTCGACGGCTGGCTCGCTAATCTGCGCAAGCAAGGCGATGTGGAGGTGCTCGACCCCGCGTTTGAAGTCCCTGAAGCCCCGGGCACCCCAGGGAAAGGAGGCGCATGAGCGAGCCTGAATCCACGCCTCCCGTGCCCGAAGCTCCCCAGCCCGACGCGCCTGAGCCTGCATCGCTGGCTAACGCTCTCCGGCCGAGCCGGCTGCGCCGCTTTTTCCTGCGCCACCTTCCTCGCACGACTGCCGGTTTGGCGATACTGCTGGCGGTCGCAGTTACAGCCCTCTATTTCCTGGCCAGTTCAGCTAGTTTTGAGAATTTTGTCCGCGAACGGATGGTGCACAAACTGGAAATGGCCACCGGCGGGCGCGTGGAAATTCGCGCCTTCCACTGGAAACTACTCAAGGGGGAGGCAGAGGCGGACGGGTTGGTCATCCACGGTCTCGAAGGCCCCGGCGCGGCGCCGTACGCCCAGGTCGAGCGCCTGCGCGTCCGGCTGAGCGTGCTGGGCTTCCTGAGTCCGCGCATCCTGCTGAGAGATCTGGAAATCTACCGCCCCCGGCTGCATCTGATTGTCTATCCAGACGGGTCAACCAACCAGCCGCATCCTCGTACGCTGAAAAAGCCGGAGAGCCATTTACTCGACAAGTTCTTCGATCTCGAAACCAGCCACATCTCGGTCGAGCAGGGCCTTCTGGAGTACGAGAACCGCGCCTCGGCCTTCGACTTCCAGGATCGATTCATTCCGCTCGATTTTGGCGCCGACGATCTTTCCCTGCGCATGGCGCTTGTACCGGCAAAGGGCGGAAATCCGGAGTTTTATCGCATTGAAGCCGGAATTCAAGATCTGAATCTCTCGCGCGAAGTAGTGTCCAAATCGGGCAAAGCGCAGCCGCCGGTTAAGGGATTGATTCAGGCTACGCTGGAGCTGACGCGCACCTCTGCAATCCTGCGCTCGCTGCGCGTGACCGCCCAAAGCCGCGGCGTGCAGGACCGAACACTGGAAATCTCCGGCTTCCTGAACGACTTTACTCATCCCCGCTGGCAGGCCAGGGCCTCGGGTGACCTGGATATGCGTTTGCTCGACCCCATCACGGGCTATCCTTTTGCGCCCGAAGGCATTGCCCATATGGACCTCAACGGGTCCGGGCAAGCGGGGAGCTTTCGCGTCGATGGCAGCGTTCACGTTGTGGACGGCGCTTACATCGGAACCGGAGTCGTGGCCCGCGGCGTGGGACTCGATGCGCGCGTCCATGCCGATCCTCAGCAATTGCTGATTAGCTCGATTGTCGCCCGCCTTCGCGAGGGCGGCCAGATTGACGGCGAGGTTTCGCTGGTCCACTGGCTGCCTCCGCCTCCTACACCCAAAGAAAGAGCCCGCCTCGCTGCCCATAAGCTCCCGCCCGCGGATCAGATCGACATTCCCGTCGATGGCAAGGTGACAACTCAATTCAAAGACGTTGCCCTGGACACGATTCTGGAGATGGTCTGTGATCCGCCCTTCCAGCATCTCGGCCTCGATACGCGCGTCACCGGCCCCGCGAACGCTATCTGGATCAACGGCGACAATCGCACGCTCTCAGCGACAGCTTTGTTGAACCTCACTCCGCCGGCACACGCCGCGCAGGGGAAGATCCCTGCCAGCGGCCTGATCGACTCCACCTATACCCAGCGCGACGGCGCGGTCGATCTGCGCAAGCTCAGGCTCAATCTGCCTTCAAGCCGGCTGGAAGCCAACGGCCACCTCGGCGCGTACCCCCTGGTCAGCCCCTCCGCGCTCAAGGTGGATTTCCACACCGGCAAGCTCGCGGAGTTCGACACCGTCCTGCGCGATCTGGGAGTGGCTCGCAACGGCAAAGCCGGTGTCGCGGCACTGCCCATCGCGCTCTACGGACAGGCTGATTTTCACGGCACATGGTCGGGCTCGCTCGTCGATCCGCATCTGGCCGGTAATTTGAATGCCACGCAACTGAATTTCGAAGTGCCTGCCAGCCTGAGCGCCAATATCGCTCATAAGCAGCCGGCCTCGCAGCAATTCATCCGTCTGGATTCGATCGTGGCCACCGGCAGCTACTCGGCGGCCCGCATTGATCTCACAAACGGCCTGCTGCGCCGCGGGAATGCTGAAATCGCTGTCAGTGGCAGTGTGACCGCGGGCCTGCCGACAGTTACCGTCAGCGCCAGGCGCGGCAAGGCCGCCCCCGTTCCGTCCTTTGCTACCAATTCCCTGGTTCACCTCCGGCTGCGCGCCAACCAGTTGAATATGGAAGATCTGCGGCCGTTCACAGGCCCGGATCTGCCCGTCGCAGGCTCGCTGCAAGCACAGCTTCAGGTCGATGGGCCTCTTCATACGCTGCAAGGCTCCGGATGGGTCGAGTTCGATAAAGGCAGCGTGTTCGGCGAACCCGTAAATCGCATCCGGGCGCAGGGCACGATCGCCAATCAAACCGTCAAACTGACCTCAGTGACTGCGGACGGAGACGCCGGCAAGATCGCCGCCACCGGCAGCTATGACCTCCAGTCCCATCGCATCCAGTTGGACGCAAAGGGCGCGGGCATTGACGTTTCTCGCGTCCAATGGCTGCATGCCCACGGTGTGGCCGTGACGGGCAAGCTCGGTTTTTCCGTGCAAGGCACCTGCCTGCTGAACAACCCGTGCCTTGAAGCCCATGCCACTTTCGCCGGCCTCACTTTGAGTGGAGAACCGCTGGGGAGCCTGCAATTGACGGCCCACGCAGCCAATCACACCGTCACCTACGACGTGACCACCCGGCTGGATGCCGCCGAACTCACCGCGCACGGCCAGACGGCGCTCAGTGGCGACTTTGCCACCCAGGCCAAGCTCAACTTTTCGCGGTTGAACATTGGCGCGCTCTTCAAAATGGCTCATTTCAATGGGCTTACTGGAGAGTCTTCGCTTGCGGGAACGATCACCATCGAGGGACCTTTGGCGCGGCCCGAGCAGTTACGCGGCGAAGCTCGACTTGACCAGATGGAGGCCACCGTCTCCGGCGTTCATCTGAAAAGCGAGGGCGGCGTCCACGCCACGCTCGCCGACGCTGTCATCCATCTTGATCCCTTGCACATCATCGGCGAAGAGACCGATCTGCACGCCCAGGGCAGCCTTTCGCTCAAGAGCAACCATCAGTTGGACTTTGCCGCCAATGGAGCAATCAACCTGAAAGTGGCCGAGACGCTGGACCCCGACCTCACCGCCGGCGGAAACACAACCTTCCAGGTGGAGGCGCACGGGCCGCTGATGAATCCCAACTTCAGGGGCCGCATCGACATTCAGAATGCTTCCCTGTCTCTCGAAGACCTTCCCAACGGACTGAGCCAGTTGCATGGAACGCTGGAGTTCAGTCAGAACCGGCTGCAGATCAAGTCACTCACGGCCATGACCGGCGGCGGCCAACTCAGTCTTGCCGGCTACCTGGCTTACCAGCACGGCATCTATGCCGACCTGACGGCCACCGGGAGTGGAATTCGCATCCGCTATCCGCAGGGGGTCAGTTCACTAGGCGACGCTTCGCTTCGTCTTCAGGGGCCGCGAAACAATATGTTGCTCTCGGGCGATGTGGTAGTCACCCGCTTCACGATAAACCCCGACCTCGACATAGCGGCGCTGGCTTCGCAGGCCAATACTGTCGCGACCATCGCGCCCCCCGGCGCTCCGTCCAACCGCGTGCGCCTCGACGTGCACATCACCTCATCGCCGCAGTTGAGCTTCCAGAACGCCTACGCCAAGCTGGCCGGCAACGTCGATCTGCATTTGCGCGGCACCATCGCTTCGCCCTCGCTGCTGGGCCGCATCTCCATCACCGAGGGCAGCAGCATCATCGCCGGAACCCGTTACGAGCTTCAGCACGGCGACATCTACTTCACCAACCCGGTCCGCATTCAACCCATGATCGACCTCACCGCCACGGCGCGCGTCGAGGACTACGACATTACCCTCAGCCTGCACGGAACACCGGAGAAACTGTCGGTCACCTACCGTTCCGATCCACCGCTGCCCGAGGCCGACGTGGTGGCGCTGCTCGCCCTGGGCCGCACCGGAAATCAGCAGCGCCTTTACACCTCACAACAAGAAGCTGCCGGCGCCAGTCCCGCCACCAACGCCCTGCTCGGCGGCGCGCTCAACGCTACCGTCAGCAGCCGCGTGCAACGGCTCTTCGGAGCCGGATCGGTCAAGGTGGACCCCAACTACCTCGGCGCCTTGGGAAACTCCACCTCGCGCATCATCGTCGAGGAGCAGTTGGGCACCAACGTCACCCTCACCTACGCCACCGACGTAGACACCACCGCCCAGCAGTTGATCCAGGCCGATGTTGCCGTCAACCGCCATATCACCTTGCAGTTGGCGCGCGACGAATCCGGCGTCTTTTCCGTGGTCTTCAAGGCCACCCGCCGCTTCAAGTAGCGCGTTCCCTGAAACCGGACGCAGAGTTCCTGGCTTCCTTGCGCCGGGTATCGGGAAATACTTATGCAGCAGGAGGGGTTGCGGCGAATTCCGGCTCAAGCGCGCGCTCCTCACCGCCCCAGTGATTGCCGCCGCCAGAACGAATGTTTCTCAACGGCAGCAGGCCGGAGATGGCCAGAACCACAATGGCCGGCTCGATCGCCTGGCGATAATCCATCAGCGGATTGGTGAGGTAGTAGGTCAGCGGGAAAAAGCCGATGAGCACCAAATACGGCCATAGCGCGGTGCGGTTCTGGCGCCAGAAGCGGCGAATGCCGCGCAGCATCAGCAGCGTCATGCAGGATACATAGAACATATTCTCCGGCCCGAAGGGTTGAGCCTGCAGCTCTCTTGACGAGAAGCTCCAATAGCCGCTCCAGTAATAGAGGAACCGGCGCAGCGTTTGACTAACCAGAAAACCAAGGTGCGGACGATGCTTGAAGTCATCAATGGACATGGCGTGCTTGTCCGCCAGATAGGCCGTTTCCCCGAGGGCAAGATACTTCTTCATCTCCGCCGCATTGCTGGCCGGAAATGGCCGCGTACCCGCGCTTGGCGGTGATGACAGATCCCAGGGGGCATTGCCGAAGTTGTCGGCATAAATCTCGAGCCAAATGTTGTCGCGGACCGGGCAAATAACCCCAAGGGCGCGATAATTGCGCACAGTCCACGGGGCGAGCACCGCGATGACGGCAACCGTGGTGAGCGCGCCTTTCACTAGCCAGCGCCGGCCCAGCCTGCGCACCCTATAGAGCGCGAGCAGCAGCAGAAACGGCAGCGTGGAAAGCGTCGAGGGATTGGAGAGAACAGTGACGCCGAAAAGTGCGCCCCAGCCCAGCCAAGCCAGAGGTCTTTCCGCCCGATGAATTCGCTGCGCGACGCAGAAACTGGTGGTGAACAGAAGGCCGGTCAGAGAATACTCCCATACGCGGCCGGCTGAAAAATAGATGGCAAATGGATAAAAAGCCCAGGTCCAGGCTGCCCACCTCGCGGCGCGAGCGCCCAAAGAATACTTGGCGCTGAAGTAGACCGGGATGCATGTGAGTGCGCTAAGCAGACTGTTAATGGACAGAATGACGAATCCCGAGGTAAGTGTGTAAATCCCGAAGAGCCGGAAGACAACGGAGAGGAGGGCCGGATAGAGTGGCGGCTCGATCGCGGTTGGACCGCTCCAGGGATAATAAGGCGAGCTGAATCCGTGCCCGCTGGCCAGCGCGCGCGCAACCCAGCCCATCTCCCAACCGAACTGCTCGTAGAACTTATCCGCGTCAGGCAAATCGCGATAAGTGAAGCAGACCACCACCAGGCGAATCGCAAAAGCTGCAAAAATGATGACAGGGAGCAGCCAGCGGGACGTGCCTCTTTGTCCCGCTGGCACGGTGCAACCAGAAGATGTCGACATTTTCACATTATAATGAAGATAAGCGCGGCCTTGAGCACGCTCTGAAACCCAACGAAGATTGCGTAAAGGCAGCAGAGCCAGGGATAGAGGGAGAAGATTCATGAAGAAGGATCAAGCAAGCGGTTGCATGGAATACAACCAGCCTGGCGAAGCTGTCTATATTAGTGTTATTGCTCCATGTCACAACGAACAGGAGTGCATCGTTGAGTTCCACCGCCGGATGCGGCGTGTTCTTGAAGCGATCGAAAGACCGTATGAACTGATATTTGTCAATGACGGCTCCTCCGATCAGACCGCGGAGCATCTCGCTGAGATACGACGCACAGATCAGAATGTTGTTATTGTCGACCTATCCCGTAATCACGGGCATCAATTGGCCCTCTCAGCGGGTCTGGCCGTAGCGCAAGGACAAAGAGTCCTCTTGATCGACTCTGATTTGCAGGACCCTCCAGAGTTATTGCCGGAGATGATGGCGGCTATGGACGCCGGCGCCGATGTCGCATACGCCAGGCGCATCTCACGCGCTGGAGAAAGCGGCTTCAAGCGGATGACCGCCGTGCTCTTTTACCGGTTTCTTCGTCAGTTGTCTAAAACCGACGTGCCTATAGATACAGGTGATTTCCGCCTGATAAGCAAACGAGTCGCCGATGTCCTGCGCCAAATGCCCGAGCCGCATCGCTTTCTTCGGGGCATGGTAACCTGGGTTGGTTTTCGTCAGGTCGCAGTGGACTATAATCGCGACTCCAGATTTGCCGGAAAAACTAAATATAGTGTCGGTGGCATGGTGGGCTTGGCAATGGACGCCATCACAGGGTTCGCGTCCGCGCCTCTCCGCTTCCTGTTCTATTTAGGCGCCGCGGCGGGCGTTGCTGCGGCAGGCCTTCTTGGCTGGACAGTTTATGCACTTCTGTTTCTCCATGCGGTTCCCCAGTGGGCTATCCTCCTCTTCGTTCAACTTATGTTTTCGGCGATCAACCTGTTTGCCCTCGGACTGATTGGGGAGTATGTTGGACGCTCCTTCATCCAGGGAAAGGACAGGCCTCTGTTCATAATCCGTTCTGTGTCACGCGGCAGAAGCGATGCGGAAGCCAGGCCAGGCTTCTCCGGCGCCGCAAGGCACAATAGGCTTAATATTCCCTTGACTCAGGTGGAGGTAGCTGTTCTCCATGGCCAGGAGTCAGAAGTCATGCATTCTGAATTGGAAAATTGCGAAATCTCTCAGAAAACATGCCAGGGTATCGCCATTCCCACCCCATGAGTCCGCAACTTTTCTAGGAAATCTGCGTCAATACCAGCAGGCGGCAATCCCGCCGCGACTATTGTGTGAACGAATGAGGAGGAGTGTGAACATGAAAAGGACGATGCGTACAACCAGGATCGCGCTCGTAACGGCCACACTCGCGGGGACCCTCTGGGGCCTTCCTCACGGTCCCCAGGCTTTGGCACAACCCTTGGACTCCGGCGCAACCGCGCAGGCAGCCAGCCCGGAAGCCGGTGGCGCCGCTGCCCGTCTGAACAAGAAGGAATTTCGTGACGTAAAGGTGAGCGAGAACCAGGGCATTGCCACCTTGACCGGCAATGTGGACCTCTACGCGTACAAGGCGGAGGCCGACAAGCGCGTGCGTAAGGCCAATGGCGTCACCCAGGTGCATAACCTGATCGAGGTTGCCGGTCCCGCCATTCCCGACCAGGAGCTCTGGGCGAAACTCACAGACAAGCTGGCCTATGATCGCGTCTTCTACGGCAATGCCTTCAACGCCATCACCCTCAGCGTTCAAAACGGCGCTGTCACCCTCGGCGGCCATGCCCTCTCTTATAACGCCAGAAACTCCGCATTGGCCCTGGTTGACTACTATCCCGGCGTCAAGGATGTTGCCGACGAGATCCAGGTTGATCCCGTCTCCTTGTTCGACAATCGGATCAGGATGCAGGTCTTCCGCTCCGTCTACGGCTATCCCACGCTGAACCGGTACGCCATCGATCCCGCCAAGCCTATCCGCATCTCGGTGCAGAACGGCCACGTGGAGCTGTATGGAATGGTGGATTCGCAGAGTGACAAAGACACGGCTTATATCCGCGCCAACGTCGTTCCCGGCGTCTTTGAAGTGAAGAACTTCCTGCAAATTGCCGAACTGCCCGCCAAAAAGCAGAAATAGACGGCGAACTTATCGCCCGCATAGCAAACAAAGCCGTCGTGGGGGAATCGTTCGATTCTCCCACGACGGCCTTTTGATTTTGCCGCAGGTCCCCGATCAGCGACTTAGAACTTGACCGACGGCGCAGTGCGCGCCGCTTCGGGCGCCGCGAAGAATGCGTTGTTCTCGTGGAATCCGGCAATGCCGGCCCAGATGCTGTTCGGGAACTGGCGCACAAACGTGTTGTACTCTCTCAGTGCGTCGTTATAGCGCTTGCGCGCCACGCTGATGCGGTTCTCGGTCCCGGACAACTCGTCCTGCAACCGCATGAACTGGTCGCTGGAGCGCAACTGCGGGTAATTTTCGGTGAGAAGCAGCAATCTTCCCAGTGCCGAATCCAGCTTTCCGTTGGCCTCAATCTTGCCCGCCGGTCCCTGCGCATTCAGCATGCCGGCTCGCGCGTTGGCAATGTCGCCGAAGACGGTGCTCTCCTCTTTGGTAAAGCCCTTCACGGTCTCCACCAGGTTGGGAATCAGGTCGGCGCGCCGCTCCAATTGTACGTCCACGTCCGACCACGCGGCCTTCACAATCTCATCGTTGGTCACCATCTGGTTCTTGGCGCTTACGTAGCTGCCAAACACCATCAGAACCGCCAAAACCAGAACGCCCACCACTCCCAGTGCAATCCAAAGTCCCTTGCTCATACTGTGCTTTTCTCCTCCGGCTTGCCCTTAGCAAGCCCCTTCATCAAACTTGAAATCCTGCCAGCTTCCCGCTCGGGGTGCCCCATCCATTCGCGCCTTTTGCGAATGGGTGGGAAGCGAAAATCCACCCAACCCAACGAGACAAAAACCTACCAACTCCCACCGGCTCCGCCGCCGCCGAATCCACCGCCACCGAAGCCTCCAAACCCGCCTCCGCCGGAGTCGCCTCCGCCGCCAAACCCACCACCTCCACCAAAACCGCCCCTGCCTATGACGCTGGAAAACAGGCCATAACCAAGCAGCATCCTGAAAATGGAAGAGCCACCAAAGAAAATCAGCAGGAAGATCAACATAATCAGCTTGCCAATCATACGGCTGTGCCGTGCTTGGCTCACAGGCTGGCTCGCTGTCGCCGGCTGATCCGCCAGCGTCACCTTGGCGTCAGCGGCGATCACCTGCGCCACTTCGCCGACAGCGGTAGTTACCGCGCCGTCATAATCGTTGGCGCGCAGAGCGGGAACCATCTCCCGGCCGATGTCGCCCACCTTGCCGTCAGGCAAAATGCCTTCCAGCCCATAGCCCGGTTCGATCCTGTACTTGTGATCGTCGACGGCAAGCAGAACCAGCACGCCCCGGTCCGAGCCCTTCTTGCCGATCTTCCACTTGTCTTCAAGCGTGTTGGCATAATCCGCCGCGTCATCGCCGTCCATCGTGCGAACGGTGACCACAGCGATCTGCGCATTGGCCTGCGAGTGGTCAAGCTGGGCGCAGAGCGAGTCCAGCCGCGCGACGGCCTCGGGCGACAGAACATGGGCATAATCGCTCACATAATCAGTCGGTTTGGGCAGGTCCTTAACCTGTTCAGCTTGAACAGCAATGGCGGAAACGGAAATGCAAGCTGCCACAAGCAGCAGGAAGATAGCGAAATGTGCGCAGCGAAAGCCCTTCATCGCTTTCTATTGTACGGGGTTGGCGGAAGAGAAGTTCCAAAAACAGCTTCCAGCCGCCCCTGCACTACACTAATAAGGAAATGACTCAGAATCAGCCCCCCATCGCCCGCAAAGACCACAAAGAGACTGCTCTGCACGGCGCAGTGCTCGTCGACGACTACGCCTGGCTGCGTGACAAACAAAGCCCCGAGGTCACCGCCTATCTGGAGGCCGAAAACACCTACGCAGAATCCGTGATGGCGCCGCTCAACGGCCTGCGCGAGCAGCTTTATCAAGAGATGCTCTCGCACATGAAGCAGACCGACGTCTCGGTTCCCTTCCGCGATGGCCCCTGGTGGTACTTCGCGCGCACCGAGGAGGGCAGCCAATACGCCGTCCACTGCCGGAAACCGACACACACTTTGGGTGGCCCATCTCTCGATTCTGAGACATGGGAGACCGCAAATCTCAAACTGTCTGACCCAATCAACGAACAGATCATCCTCGACGGCAATCAACTGGCCGAAGGCCACGCTTTTTTCGCCATCGGCGCCACCGACATTACCCGCGACGGCAACTGGCTGGCCTACTCAACTGACACCACCGGCTTCCGCCAGTACACGCTGCACATAAAAAATCTGGAAACCGGCGAGACTCTCGCGGGCGAGGTCGAGCGCGTAGGCTCTCTCGTCTGGGCCGCTGACAACCGCACCCTCTTTTACTCCGTCGAGGACGAGGAACAGAAGCGCCAGTACCAGTTCTGGAGGCACACGCTGGGTACGCAGCACACCGCCGATGTGCTGGTCTTTCAGGAAGACGACGAGCGCTTCAATCTGGGCGCGGGGCGCACACGCGACGGCAAGTTCATTGTGCTGGAATCCGCCAGCCACATCACCACTGAATCACGTGTGCTCGCAGCCGCCGATTCCGAAGGCCAATTTACGCTTATCAGCCCGCGTGAGGACGAGCATGAGTATTCCATCGACCATCGCAACGGCCTTTGGTTCATACGCACCAACGATCGCGGGCGCAACTTCCGCCTGGTCACTGCGCCGGCATCCACGCCGGACCGCGAGCACTGGACCGAGCTAATCCCCCACCGCGACGATGTGATGCTGGAAGAAGTGGACCTCTTCGCCAGCTTCTTCATCGCCTGCGAGCGCGAGGACGGTTTGCCGCGCCTGCGCCTGTGGCGCTTCATCGGCGACGGACTAGAGGCCGCAAAAGCCGGCGAAATCAGTTTCCCCGAGCCTGCTTACAGCGCCCAGCCCCACGTCAATCGGATTTTTGATTCGCCCACCTTCCGCTACGCATATCAATCGCTGGTGACGCCCCCTTCCGTCTACGAATACGACGTAGCCACCGGCGCATCCACGCTGCTCAAGCAGCTTGAAGTCCCCGGCGGCTTTGACCGCACGCTTTACGCAAGCGAACGCGTTCATGCCACTGCGCCCGACGGCGCGCGGGTTCCCGTTTCGCTCGTCTATCGCAAAGATCGTCGTCAACCGGGCAACAATCCGCTTTACGTTTATGGTTACGGCTCCTACGGCTACTCGCTGCCTGTGGCCTTCAGCTCGAATCGATTGAGTTTGCTCGATCGCGGGGTCGTGATGGCCTATGCGCACGTGCGCGGCGGCGGTGATCTGGGCAAGCCCTGGCATGACGCCGGCAAAATGCTCTCGAAGCGCAGCACTTTCACGGATTTCATCACCGCCGTTGAGCATCTCACTGCGGCCGGCTATGGCGACCCGGCACGCGTAGCCATCGAGGGCGGGTCAGCAGGTGGCCTGTTGATGGGCGCGGTTGCGAATCTCCGTCCCGAACTCTTCCGCGCCGTCCTTTCGCACGTGCCTTTTGTGGACGTGATGAACACCATGCTCGACGCCACATTGCCCCTCACCGTGCCCGAGTACGAAGAGTGGGGAAATCCCAACGAGGCCGAATATTTTCGTTACATGCTGAGTTACTCACCCTATGACAATCTGCGGGCTGCGAGTTATCCGGCCATGTTGGTGAAAACCTCGCTCCATGACAGCCAGGTGATGTATTGGGAGCCTGCCAAGTATGTAGCCAGACTCCGCACTCTCAAGACAGATAACAATTCCCTGCTGCTGGTAACTAATATGCAGGCCGGCCACGGCGGCTCCAGTGGCCGCTACGATTATCTGAAAGAGATCGCCCTCGACTACGCATTTCTTCTCCGTGAGTTGCAGATAGTGTGATCAGTTCACTGTGCAGAATGAACAAATGAGTTCTTTGGTGGTCGCCGCAGTAGAAAGCGTCCCCGCAAACTCCTGCCCGCAGTGTCCATATATAATGATCCCCGAATAATTCAGACATCTATCTGTGTGCTGAAAAAGGAGAACCATGCCTGCCGATTACCGGAATTTTCTAGCTCTCTCTTACGAAGAGCTGGAGGCCAATAACCTGGAAGCGAAAGCCGAACGCGCCAGCCGCATATCGGCAAACGAAATCCGCGAGAAGCGTTTAAAGTACCTCACCGATGAGAAGCGTATCAAGTCCGTTACGGTTCTGTTCAGCGACCTTGAAGGCCGCCTGCACATGCTTGATTACGACAAGAAGTTTCTGCTCGGCGCGCACGAAAACCTCACCTTCGACGGCTCGTCGATCCGCGGCTTCACGGCGCAG
>Ga0224528_1000293_pt1 | contig 41186 bp, 40 predicted proteins | sample CBST25metaG_2_FD_179888 | JGI IMG/M metagenome (GOLD analysis project Ga0224528, IMG submission 179888) | Peat soil microbial communities from Stordalen Mire, Sweden - C.B.S.T25 | ecosystem: Environmental > Terrestrial > Soil > Wetlands > Peat | place: Sweden: Norrbotten County, Stordalen Mire...
GTCAGGGGTCAGTCGCATGTTGACAGTTGTGGGTAAGCATTTGTCAGTGACGAGCGGCCTATTGCTGCGACAAAGTATTGACGGGGCATCGGTCCCTGCTCCCTGATCTCTGACCCTGATCCCTGTTTTCGTCACGCCCAGTAGCTGCGGTCCAGAGTCCGGTACTGGATGGCTTCGGCGAGGTGGGCAACGCTCAGGTTTTCGGCGCCTTCGAGGTCGGCGATGGTGCGCGCCACCTTCAGGATGCGGTCGTGGGCGCGGGCGGTCAGGCCCTGTTGCTGCATGGCACGTTCGAGCAGGCGCTCGGCGTCGGGGCCGAGTTCGCAGTAGGCGCGAATCTGGCGAGTGGTCATCTGGGCGTTGGAGTAGATCTTCTCGCCGTGTTTCCTGAACCTCTGCTGCTGGCGGTCGCGCGCGGCGAGCACCCGGGAGCGAATCTCGGCAGAGCCCTCGGCGGCTGCCCCTCCGCGCAGCTCCTTGTATTGCACGGCGGGCACCTCGATGTGAATGTCGATGCGGTCCAGCAGTGGTCCGGAGATCTTGGCGACGTAGCGCTGGATCATCGGCGGCGTGCACATGCACTCGCGGGATTTGTCGTTGAAGTAGCCACAGGGACAGGGGTTCATAGCTGCGGCGAGCATGAAGCGGGCGGGAAAGCTGAGCGACATGGAGGCGCGCGCGATGGTGACGGTGTGGTCTTCGAGAGGCTGGCGCATGACTTCGAGAACGTTGCGCGGGAACTCCGGCAGCTCGTCGAGAAAGAGAAGGCCGTTGTGCGCCAGAGAGACCTCGCCCGGCCGGGGAATGGCTCCGCCGCCGATCAGGCCGGCGTCGGAGATGGTGTGGTGGGGCGAGCGGAAAGGTCTCTGCGTCACCAGGCCGGCCGCCGCGTCCAGCACCCCGGCCACGGAGTGAATCTTGGTGGTTTCCAGCGCTTCTTCAAAGGTCAACGGCGCCAGGATGGAGGGCAGGCGCTTGGCCAGCATGGTTTTGCCCGAGCCGGGCGGGCCGATCATCAGGATGTTGTGGCTGCCGGCCGCGGCCACTTCCAGGGCTCGCTTGGCGGTCTGCTGTCCGCGCACGTCGCAGAAGTCCACTGGAAAGTGTTGCAATTCGCCGAGCAACTGCTCGGTGGCCACGCGATAGGGCTCACGCTGGATCACGCCCAGCACGGTTGAGTTGATCAAATCCAGTACATCGGACAGGGACGAGGCGGGGTAGACGTTGACGCCCTCGACGACCGCGGCCTCGGCGGCGTTGGCCGCGGGCAGGATGAGGTTGGGAATGCCCTTTTCGCGGGCCATGATGGCCACTGGTAAGATGCCGGGAACAGGCCGCATGGAGCCGTCAAGACCGAGTTCGCCCACCAGCACAAAATGGCTCAGGTCATCCATGCGCAGAGCGCCATAGGCACCGAGAATCCCCACGGCGATGGGCAGATCGAAGCCCGAGCCTTCCTTTTTCAGGTCGGCCGGCGCCAGGTTGATGGTGATGAAAGTGGGCGGAATCTGGTAGCCGGAGTTTTTGATGGCGGCGCGGACGCGGTCGCGGCTCTCGCGCACGGCGGCGTCGGGCAGCCCCACGGTGTGGAAATGATCCTGGTCGGTGACTGCGCCGCTATAGTCCACCTCGACATCGATGAGGCTGGCGTCGATGCCATAGACGGCCGCGCTGTGAGCTTTGAAGAGCATGGAGGAAAGTTGCTAGCGAGTGTAACAGATGCGGGAAGCGGGGAACAGGCGCGGCGGAAGGAGGGTGCCAAGTTATATACCATAAGAAGAAGTACGAGAGATTCTGAGCGAGGTAATGCGAGTGGGCAAGGCAATTCGGCTTCTGATGGGAGCGGCGATGGCGGCCGTGCTGGTTTTCACGGCGGCGGCGCAGCAGCAAGCGCCCACAAAAGTGATCGGCTTCATGACCGACTTTGACGTCAAGGACGATGCCGTGGGCATCTGCAAGGCGGTCATGGAAGGCATCGCTCCCGGCGTGCACGTCATCGACATTACCCATCAGGCGGAGCCTTTCAACATCGCTATGGGTGCGCGGCTGCTGGCCGGGTCGGCGCCTTACTTCGCAAAGAATGCGGTCTTCGTCGTGGTCATCGACCCCGGCGTGGGCTCCACGCGCAAGGCCATCGTCGCCAAATCCAAAGTGGGCCAATACTTCATCCTCCCCGACAACGGCCTGCTTACGCTCATTCAGGACCGCGACGGCATCGCCGAGGCGCATGAAATCACCAACCCTGCGTGGATGATCGGCTCCGGCATCTCATCGACCTTCCATGGCCGCGACATCTTTTCACCGGCTGGAGCGCACGTAGCCCGCGGAGACGACTTTACCCAAGCTGGTCCTGCGCTGGACGTGGCCAAGCTTGTCCGCCTCGACCTGAAGAACGCCACTATCGATGGAAGCGGCCTGCACGGAGAGGTGCTTGGCACCGATGGACCTTTTGGCAATCTGGTGCTCAATGTTTCCGCGGAGAGTTTCTTCAAGCTCGGCTACAAGTTGGGCGACCGGGTGCCCGTTACCCTGGCGGGCAGGAGCTTTGTCTTTCCGCTGGTGAAGACCTTCAGCGATGTGCCTGTGGGCAAGGAGCTTTTCTTTATCGACTCGCGCGGACGGCTCTCGGTGGGCATCGACCAAGGCAACTTCTCCAAGGTGTATAAGATTGGCGAAGGCGCGGAGTTGACGATTCCGAAGAAGGTCGCGGAGTAGCAGCGACGCAAGCCAGTTGTTAAATAGATGGGGAGCACGGAATGATGAAGAACGCACTGCGAGTTTGCGCGTTGGCCGGGATGGTGGCCGGAGCGATTGCACCGATGGCGGCTCAAACGAGTTCCCAGCCGGTTCTGCAGCAGCCAGCCGAGCAGAAAACTCCGCTCGCGGCTCATCACTGGGCGATCCAGGTGCATGGAGGCGCGGGCGTCATTGAGCGCGCGGCGCTGGGGCCTGAGGCTTCGGCTTCCTATCGCGCCTCGCTAACCCAGGCTGCCGAAGCCGGCGCCAAGGTTCTGGACAGCGGCGGCTCCTCGCTGGACGCCGTCGAGGCCGCCATCAAGGTTCTCGAAGACGATCCGCTCTTCAACGCCGGCCGGGGAGCGGTCTTTTCCGCCGAGGGAAAGAACGAGATGGACTCCTCCATCATGGACGGATCGAACCTGATGGCGGGCGCGGTAGCTGGGGTCGGGCGCACCCGCCACCCCATCAGCCTGGCGCGGGCAGTGATGGAGAAGTCGCCCTACGTGATGATGATCGGTCCGGGCGCGGACGCTTTTGGCGGTCGCGTCGGCCTCGAACAAGTGGACCCCAGTTTCTTCTTCACTGAGAGCCGTTGGCAGAATCTGGTCAAGCAACTCCAGAAGGAAGGCCGCCCAGTCCCGCCGCGTCCAGCCGGAGCGCCGCCTCCGGGTCCCACCGTCCCGGTGGCCCAAATTAATGAGTCGGCTCAATCCCGCCGTTACGGCACCGTCGGCGCGGTTGCACTGGACCGCCAGGGCAACATCGCCGCCGGCACCTCCACGGGCGGCATGCAGGGCAAGATGCCGGGCCGTGTCGGCGATTCGCCCATCATCGGCGCAGGCACCTATGCCTCGAACGCCTCCTGCGCTGTCTCGGCCACCGGCAGCGGCGAATATTTTATCCGCCTCGGTGTGGCGCGCGAGATTTGCAATCTGGTCCAGTTCAAGGGGATGCCGTTGCAGCAGGCCGCCGATGAAGTCATCCACAAGGAACTGGAAGCCCTGCACGGCGATGGCGGCGTCATCGCGCTCACACCGGACGGCCAGTTGGCCTGGACCTTCAACACCCCCGGCATGTTCCGCGCCCGCCAACGGGAGGGCGGCAAGCTGGAAACCGGCATCTATAACGACGAGCCGTAACTGATGAAGGCCTTTGTGGCCGCTGGACCAATAGGGTGTCACGATGCCCACTGTCTTTCGAGAACGCGGTTACAGATTCTTCTTTTACTCAAACGAAGGATCGCCTCGCGAACCGGTCCACATCCACGTTGAGAAGAATGACGTGGAAGCAAAATTCTGGCTGAGACCAGAGGTTCGTCTAGCCTACAATGATGGCTACGATGCCCGCACACTGCGCGAGCTAGTAGCCATTGTGGACATCCAACGAGAGCGAATCGAGAGGGCTTGGAATGAGTATTTCGGCTAGCGCCACGCGCGTACGATTCGACGCGGACAGCATGTGGGTCGATCTGAGCGACGGCCGCGTAATCGGTGTCCCGTTGGCATGGTTTCCCCGCCTGTTGCATGGCACTGCGGAAGAGCGCGAACAGGTGAGGATCAGCAGCCGTGGCCTGCACTGGGAAGCCCTGGATGAGGACATTTCCATCGCCGGCCTGCTCGCAGGCTTGGGCGACCAGAACTCCAGCGACAAGACTTTCGCGGCTTGAAGCTTCAATGGTTTCTCGGGTCTCGACATCGAGACCCGAGAAACCACATACACACTGAAATATGGAATCGTCCTAGTAATCCGCCCTGACCAACTCGAACCCGCCAGAAGACTCATCTTCATTGACGAATTCGCCTTTGTTTGGCCCGGTCAGTTTCAAGCGGAAGCTCACCGGCGCGTCCGCCAGCGAGGCCGGAGGATGTGCGCGCCGGTGGCTTACCTGGAAGGTCAGAGTCTGCCCGTCGAACTTCGGGTTGAAAAGCGGCTCCGGCTGGCCCGGCGTGGAGGTCACCGGGTGCCCTTGTTCGCGCCGGTGGAGATAGAACAGCACCGCGCCCGTCAGGCTCCCGCCTTCGTCCGTAACGGTGAGCGTGATAAACGGCAATCCATCCGCCTGCGCTCGCCAAACGCCAACAACGTGAGCCGTGTCCGGCGCAGATTCTGTGGTTGCTGAGGTAGTTTGCGCGCCGGCTGCTGCTGCTGCGATCACCAGGAACAAAGTGAATAAAAATAGACCCTTGATTCTCATGCCCCCTCCTCTCACTGTCTTCATAGCTGTTGCTTTGCAAGCGACGCGGTCGCCAGCGATCCACCCAGCCCCATCGTCTCCACCGCGGAGGATGGGACAATGACCATCGACCCTCTCTCCTTGATTGCCTCATACAGCATGTTCATCGCGCGCAAGTGGAGCGCCACGGGATTCTCCGCGTACGCAGTCGCCGCTTTCACAAAGCTGTCGGATATCTCAGTCTCCGCCTGGCCAAGAATGATGCGTGCCTGCCGCTCGCGTTCCGCCTGCGCCTGCCGCGACATCGCATCTTCCAGCGTCTGCGGGATGCGGACATCGCGAATCTCGACCGACTGCACCGTAATCCCCCAGGGGTTGGTCTTTTCGTCCAGGATGCGCTGCAACTCCCGCCCCATCATCTCGCGCTCGGTAATCATCTGCGCCAACTCGTGACGCCCGATGGATTCCCGGAGAGCCGTTTGCGCGCTCAGGTTGATCGCCTCAATGAAGTTTTCCACTTCAAGAATCGACTTCTCGGCGTTCCACACCATCCAGAACACGATGGCGTCCACGCTCACCGGAACGGTGTCGCGCGTCAGCGTGGATTCCGCGCTCACGCTGTGAACCCGGACGCGCTGGTCGATATGGTGGCTGACCGTCTCGAATACCGGCAGCACATGAAACCACCCCGGTCCGCGCAACCCCACGTATTTTCCCAGGCGCATCAGCGCCACTTTTTCCCATTGCTGCGCCACCTTGATCGCGAACAGGAGGTAGATACCTACCAGGCTGCTCGCAACGAGCGGCGCCGGATGGTGGATGAGGACGCTGACAATGGCTCCTGCGCCGACGCAGACCACAAATGCCGTGACTGCCACTCTGTTCATGGGAACGTACTCCATTTTCGATAGCAACTTTCACCCCCTGCGGAGCGGCTCGGAGGCCAATCCGCGCAATTCTTCCATTAAATCGTCAACCGTGAATCCCGCCGCCCCGGCGCGCGAAACGCAATCCGACACAATCTGTGCTAATTGCCTCTCGCGTTCCGCATCGGTTCCTTGCATCTTTTGCGTACTGATAAACGTGCCTGTTCCCTGGTGAGTCTCCAGCAGGCCACCGAGTTCGAGCTCGCGGTAGGCGCGAACCACGGTATTCGGATTGATGGCCAGGTCGACCGCAAGCTGGCGCACGGTCGGAAGCTGATCGCCCGGCGTCAATGAGCCCGATGCAATGCCGCCGCGCACCTGGTCGATGACCTGGCGATAGACCGGCACTCCGCTATGGAGATCCAGTTGAAAACGGAAGCGGACGGTGGAAGGCTTCTGGTTCATGACGAAATCAATGTACTATACAACTAGCACATTGTGTCAAGCGAAATATTCAGAATTAAACGCGAACAGTTTTGGCCTGATTCTTGTTCGGGCACGAATCGGGGATCCAAATACGCAGACGCCAGTTTCGCCGGGTCTCAGAATCGAGACCTGGCGAAACTGGCGTCCTGCTCTGGATGAACAAGAAGGTTGAATGAAGAGTTTTATAAACAAAATCAGCTAGTTAGCTTCCGCTTCGCGGAAATTGCGAGTTGGCGGCGGTTCATTCCACCCGTAACTCGTCGTGGCGAGTCGGGCTGCTCGGGAAGACAGCTCTGTGACCGTGCAATTGTCCAGGGATGGACCAGTAGAAAGCGTTCTACCGGATGATCTCGAACTTCTCCCACAGGCAATTGCACACCGGGCAGCGCTCGTGCTCTTCTTCCGTCTCCGAGGTGTAGCCGCAGACCGGGCAAACGTAGAAGTCGCGGGTGTCTGCGATCCAGGTGTCCTTTTTGCCGGCTGCGAGCAGGGCGATCGCTTCGCCGTAGAGGCGGGCGTGGGTCTTTTCGGCTTCGAGCGCAAAGGTGAAAGTACGGATGGCTGCTGTGCTCTTGTGCCCTGTAGCCTCTTCCAGGAAGCCTGGGTACATGGTATCGATTTCGTACCGCTCGCCGTTGAGCGCGGCCTTCAGGTTTTCGAGCGTGCTCTTGACCTCGACTTCGTGAATCTCGCACTCCGAGCGGCTGCCCAACTGGTGGAGGACCCGCGAGTGATTGGTGGCGTGAATCTGCTCAGCGCGCGCGGCGGCGCGGAAGAGGCTGGCGATTCCGTGCAGTCCGTCTTCGTCGGCTTTAGCGGCAAAGGCTGTGTATTTTGCGTGCGCGTTCGACTCGCCTTCAAAGGCGGCTAGTAGATTCTGAACCGTGATGGTATTTTCCGCGACAATTCCAGACATGAAAAACTCCTCCAACTCCGTTCAAGAGCCTACGAGAGCCAGGTTACCTTTGCTGTGACACAGATTACATGCGATCAGATAAAGAGGCCATCTCCGCGGAGATGGCCTCTTTATCTGATCGATTTGCTTCGCCCTACGGCGCTACATTCCGTGCTTCGGCCTTCTGCGTCAGCACCTTGTGGGCGTTGTCCTCAAGGGCCTGGGCCTCGGGCAGGTAGCCGAGAGCCTTCTGGATCGCAGGGTCCCAGTCCGCCATGGCGCGCAAACCCTGCAATTCGCCAAACTCGGTGGTCAGGATGTGCTGCCGAATGCTCACCTTCAGCCAGTCCATCACTCCGTTCAGATCGGCTTCGGTCCAGGGAATATTCTGCGCCGTAAGGTAATCCTTGAACTCTTTCATGACCGCATCGTCCACCTGGAAGCTCTTGTCGACTGTGCGGTTGGCCAGGTAATGTGGTGCAAAGTGGAAGAACACTCCCTTGTACAGCAGTTGATCTTGGAAGTGGTTGCTCTTGGGAGTTTCGATCTTTTCGTCGGGCGTGATGCCGCCGCCGCCGTAGACGGTGCGGCCCGCGTCGGTGAATTTCACTTCGCGGTTGGTGGTGTCGGCCGGTTGCGCCCCGGCGTGGTTCATGTAGTAGTCGTAAAGAGATACGCCGGCATAGTTGCGCTGGATGAGGCGTCCCGAGGGCGTGTAGTAGTGGTAGGTGGTCAGCGCCAGGCCCATGGAGTGGTCGGCCAGGTCATACACCGTCTGTACCAGCCCCTTGCCGAAGGTGGTTTCGCCCACAATCAGGGCGCGGTCGTGGTCCTGCAGGGCGCCAGAGACGATCTCCGCCGCGGAAGCCGTGCCGCGGTTCACCAGCACCACGATGGGAAAGGTTTTGCCGCCGTTGCCGTGGGTGGCCGTATAAACCTGATCAGGATAGGCGCGTCCGCGTTGCGAAACGATGTTCTGTCCCTTGTTCAACAGGTGGTCGCAAACCTCCACCGCCTGGTTCAACAGCCCGCCGGGGTTGCCGCGCAGATCCAGAACCAGACCCTTCAGACCGCTGAATCCATCCACAGCTTCCATCACTTCCTGCGCCGTGGTCTCCTGGAACTGGGTCAGGTGAATGTAGCCTACTCCTGGGCGAATTTCGTACTTGAGGTCCACGGACGGGTGCGAAATCTCGCCGCGCACCAGATCGAAGACCAGCGGCTTGGGCTGCCCGTCGCGCACCATGGAAACCTGCACATGCGTGCCCTGCGGCCCCTTGAGCGCCTTGGCCACCAGGTCCGAGGTCATCCCGTCGGTCGATTTGCCGTCCACGGCGGAGATGATGTCGCCCGCATGAACGCCGGCCCGGAAGGCTGGTGTGTCCTCGGAGGGATAGACGACATAAATCTTTTTATCCTGCTGCTGGATGGTCATGCCGACCCCGAAGTAGCGACCGTGCTGGTCTTCGCGCATCCGTGCGTAGGCCTTTGGATCGTAGAAGTTCGAGTGCGGGTCCAGGACTCTCAACATGCCCGGAATGGCGCCGTCGTAAATAGCCGTGTCGGCCTTGTCGCCGGTGATGGGCTCGGCGTAGTTCTGCTCCACGAGAGCGTATATGTTGGTGAACGACTTGAGGTTGTCGCGCAATTGGCTCTCGTCGGCAGCCGACTGCGCTCCCACTTTGCGTTGCAGGACGCTGCCCACAACGGCGCAGACGGCAAAAAACAGGACTACAGAAAAAAGTGCGCGGCGTGCGCGGGGAGTCATAGGCGGGAAGAACCTCCAGGCTGCGGACGCCCCAGGCACACGAACAGGCTCTGAAGCGGCAGTCTTGGGCTAAAGTATAGCACCGGCCTATTTGACGCAGGCGTGGGCGATTCCGGTAGCCGGGGTTCCCCGAAGCTGCGACGCAATGTCGAATTCGCCCGCAATTGCAGTCTGATTCGACTTCGCCGCTCCCCAGGCATTTACAATGGCGTCTATGCATAAGGTGGCGATTCTTCGCCGTCTGTGTGTCCTGACCCTATGACCCTGAGACCCTTTCGCAATCCCGCGGCTTTCGTGTTCGGCACGGTGCTGCTTGCAAGTTTCACTTCGGCGCAAACGCGTCCCACCGCGCCCGAGAGCCCCTACGGCGGTATAACCGTCGCGGAGATCATCGCCCGCGTCAACGACCAGGTCATTACCCGCGCGGATTACGAGCGGGCCATGAAGGAACTGGACCAGGAAGCGCATCAGCACGGAGCCTCGATGCAGGAGATCTCCGCAGCCCATAAAGATTTGCTCCGCGGCCTGATCGACCAGCAGTTGTGGCTCTCCAAGGGCAAGGAACTGGGTATCACCGGCGAAACCCAGCTGATCACACGCCTCAACGAGATCCGCAAACAATACAACCTGGAAACCATGGAAGATCTGGAAAAGGCGGCCAAGGAACAGGGCGTCTCCTTCGAGGATTTCAAGGCCAATATTCGCAACGGGATCATCACGCAAGAGGTGATGCATCAGGAAGTGGGTCGCAGGGTTCAGTTCACTCCCGGCGAGGCACAGCGCTACTTCGAGCAGCACAAAGAGGAGTACGCGCAGCCGGAGAGCGTCACGCTGTCCGAGATCCTGATCTCGACCGGCACTCCGGCGCCTTCGGTAGTTGGGCCGGGAGCCGTGGAGCCCGAAGATCCGTCTAAACTGGCAGCCGCGCAGACCAAAGCCAACGAAATCGAGGCCAAGCTCCATGCAGGCGGCGACTTCGCCCAACTGGCGCGCACCTTCAGCGATGGCTCCACGGCAGCCGAGGGCGGCAATATCGGCCAGTTCGGACGCGGCAAGCTGGCCAAAGTCCTTGAAGACGCTACCTTTGGCCTCAAGGCAGGTGAGATCACCGCTCCAATCCGCACCCGCCAGGGCTTCGTGATCTTCAAGGTGGCCCAACATGTTCCCGGAGGCGTCCCGCAGTACAAAGACGTCGAGGAACAGGTCGAGCAGAACTTCTATATGAGCCGCATGGAGCCCGCCACGCGCGATTACCTGACCACGTTGCGCGAGCAGGCCTATGTCGAGATCAAGCCCGGCTATGTTGACTCCGGCGCCAGCCCCAAGCAGACCAAGCCGATCTACAGCGCCTACACGCCGCCCACGGCCAAGAAAAAGAAGAAGGTGGAACGCACCCGCTTCCGCGAGACCACGCGTACCTTCCGCCAGAAGTCCTCGCAGGCGGCAGCCGCGGCCGAACCCGCCGCGCCAGCCGCAGCTCCGGTAGAAAAGAAGGCAAAGAAGAACGCCAGCGCGGTTGCCGACACCACCATGAAGCCCGGCAAGAGGGAGAAGATCCGCCTTGGCAAGGCGCCCACCAAGACTCTGCCCAATGCCGCGACGGATACCAAGACCGAGGATGCGGGCGCAGTGCCCCAGCAGAGCGCGGACAATGCCGTGGAACCGGTAAACCCGCTGGAAAGCAGCACCGTACCGGATAAGAAGACCCGCTTCAGCGCGCGCGCCAAGGTGGTCAAGCAAAAGAAGGAGAAGGTCGCCAAGGACATGCGGATTGACGCCCAGGCGCCCGCTCCGGCTGACGCGGCCGAGGTTGCCGACCGTCAGACCCAGGCTGGCCCGTTGGGGCTGGCTGGCGATACGGCCAGCAAGAAGAAAAAGAAGGCCACTACGACTGGCGAGAAGGTTCGCCTGTCCGATAAGAAGAAGGCTGAGACTCCGGCGGAGACTACCGGCGACGTGCCTCTCGGTCCTGCTCAGCAACCCGCTCCCGCTCCTGCGCCGGCTCCTGCCCCGCAGAAGTAGTTGCATTCGCTTGAAAGACGCCGGGCCTGGGATTCCGATCCTAGGCCCGGCGTCTTTTTGGGCTCTACGAAAGCTGAAAAGCTCGATCTTTGCGGTGCGGCCGATCTCACGCCCGGCGCGCAACCGTCAACGATCAGCGTTCAGTTTTCAGTCTGAAATTCGGGTAGGCAAGGGTGGTGCGCTCTTGGGCGAGTCCGACACCAGCGGTGCAGCCAACTGCCTTGGGCAAATGCCGGATATAGCAGCTTTGCTGCCGCCCCAGTCCGATCGAACTGCCAAGGCTCAACCAGCGAAAATCTGGCAAAGTTCTGCATCGGCGGTCACTCGGGGACTTGAATCTTCTGGCACCTCAGGAAGTCAGTGAATGCTTCCTTTAGATCAGCTTCGATGCGATCCCACCGAGAGCGTGGAGCGTTCTTTGCTTCCTTGGACAGATTCACAATGCGCATCAAGGACTCCGGCGGTTCAGAAAGCTTGCACAAGTGGACGCGAACGTAGGTAGCCTCGTCGAACACGTTGGATCGTCCATCTAGCGCCTTTTGGGCCGACTCCGTGGCCAGAACGAGCCGCGCCTGATCCCCGGTTATCGGAGCGTTCACGCCCATCTCACAAAAGGCAGAATCAATCTCATTTGCTCGAATGTCTTCGGCTCGAATCTCGCCACTTGTCAGACTCGCGAAACCAGCAAGCGTCCTCAACGCAGGGCCGTCATAGCTATTTTCGAGTGCGTCGGCAGCAATTTGCGGGAGCTTCCAATACTGTAGGTCGCCAAAATAGTACAGAACCGCAAGTTGATTACGATCAGGGAACATGGGGCAGAAGACCTGGTCTATTGAGGATAAAGCCCAATCGCGGGAGTATCGTGGCCAATGCTGAAGATTGGAGTGAGCCCAATCCGAAGGCGTAATCGCCTTCCGCTCGAAATCTCTGGCCGATCCACGGGTGATAGACCTGCACCTGCGGATCCCTCCGCCTCGCGTCAGGGGCACAGTGATTGCGATGGCGCGGCCGGGAGATGGCCACTCATTTCAGGGGTGGGGAAGGAGTGGGCCACCCGCCAGGCAGACGACTGCCCCCTCCCGATGGACCCGGTGGACCGCAGCAGCATCATCGCCACGGTCACACTCATCGAGAGAATGGAGAGATCCGTTATCGACAACAGCATCAAAGTGAGTCTCATCACCGGAAAGCTCGCACAAATTTGTTTGCAGAAACTGAGCATTCGTTCCTTTCCCGGCAGCCTTCCACAGCGCGCGCTCGGCGGTATGTTCAAAGGTCGTCGATCGCTTTGGCTGCGGCATTGATTGCGTCGATAATCTTCTTGATTTGTTCCGGCTTCACGCTCTCGCGCGAGACACGCGCCACGACGGCGCCGCGCAGGTTGAGAAAAGCCTTCATGAGCTCCGGCGACCGGCCACGCTCAAAGCTGCGGCCTGCCTTTTCCAGGCGCTCGAACAAGCGGCCTACCTGCTCCTTGTTAGCTTCAAGGTAGGCGAACCCCTCCAGAGTGAGGGAGTAGACCTTCTTGTTGTTCTCGGCAGTGGCAGTGGCCAGTCCCTCTTCCTCGAGCATCGTCAGGGTCGGATAAATCACGCCGGCGCTGGGCGTATAACCACCGGAAAGGCTTTGCTCCATGGTCTTGATGAGCTGATAGCCGTAGCTGGGCTGATCGGCGAGCAGCCGGAGGACGACCAGTCTCATATCGCCGGCATCGAGCAGGCGTCCTCGCGCTTCACCGAAGCCGCGATCAAAGCCGCCGCGACCGTGCCCGCCAAAACCATGCTCGGGTCCATGAACACCGAAGCCGTGCAGGAATCCTCCGAGTCCTCTTCCGCCGCGGCCATGCTCGGGGTGATCGTGCTCCCCCAGCCCAGGCCGTTCGCGCCCTGCGAAATGACGGTCCCAGCCTTCATTCATTGCAAAAAAAGGTAGGTTCATTGTTCTCTCTCCTTCGTCACGATAGATCGAAAGATATATCGTGACTACGAGATTAACTATATCGAGAGATATATCTTTTTGCAAATGAAAAATCGAACTGGAACAGGACTTTTATGGAGCGCCACCCAACGCAAATTTCACCAGTCAGCCACTCGCCCTGCGAGTCAACCTGATCAGACGAGACTCAATCATCCGCAGCGCAATGCCTCGCAACTCTCAATACTCCCCGATTGAGTGCGCTCGACGCGCGCCTTGGAGCGCCGGAATCTGGCCGAGAATTCAATGGTAAGTTGTTTAATATCTGCGTTATATGTTCAATGTTAAGATTCCAGGTCTCCTAAAGTGACCGCTGTCACAGTTTTCCAAAACGCTGCACAATACACTCGCTATAAGGTTATCGATATAACTTTATCGAATCGAGAACCGGCAAGCGAGCAGTACCGCCATTTTTTCCACCGGCGAGCCTGATAGGGCTGCCCTTGTACCACCATTTCAACTGGCCTGCCCCTCGAAGGGTTTCAGCCTGCAGGCGCGAGATGAAGGAAGAGGAGAGCATGACAGATTTCGAGACGTTTCTAGCTGCGAATCAAGAACAGAAAGTCCGGGTCACCACGGCGGAAGAACTGGATGCCTTGGTTGAGCGCGTGAAAGCCGCGCAACAGAAGTTTGCCAGCTTTACGCAAAAGCAGGTGGACCACATCTTCCGGAACGCGGCTCTGGCTGCTGCCGATGCCCGCATTCCCCTGGCCGAGCTGGCTGTTCAAGAGACCGGGATGGGCGTGATTGAAGACAAGGTCATCAAGAACCACTTCGCTTCGGAGTACATCTATAACAAGTACAAGGACGAGAAGACCTGCGGCATTCTCGAACAGGATGACGAGGCGGGGACCATTACCATCGCCGAGCCGGTGGGCCTGATCTGCGGCATTATTCCCACGACCAATCCGACTTCAACGGCGATCTTCAAGACGCTGATCGCGCTGAAGACGCGCAACGGCATCATCATCAGCCCGCACCCGCGCGCACGTAAGTGCACCTGTACTGCGGCCCGCCTGGTGCTGAGGGCGGCAGTGGATGCCGGTGCTCCGGAAGACATTATCGGATGGATCGATGAGCCGACCGTTGAGCTTTCCAATCAACTGATGCGCCATGCTGCGGTGAAACTGATTCTGGCCACGGGAGGACCGGGCATGGTTCACGCGGCGTATTCGTCGGGCACGCCGGCCATTGGAGTGGGTGCCGGCAATACGCCGGTAGTGATCGACGAGACGGCCGATCAGACGCGCGCCATCGCTTCCATCCTGATGTCGAAGACCTTCGACAACGGCGTGATCTGCGCTTCGGAGCAGGCGATCATCGCGGTGGACTCGATTTACGAGTCGGTCCGCGACCGCTTCTCCCGTCATGGTGGCTACATTCTGAACGAGAAGGAAACCGAGGCGGTGCGGCGCATCATCCTGGTGAATGGCGGAGTGAACGCGAAGATCGTCGGCCAGGCAGCAACCAAGATTGCGGATCTGGCGGGCATCAAGGTCCCGTCGACGACCAAGGTGCTGATCGGCGAAGTGACGGACGCAACGACCGCAGAGCCTTTTGCGCACGAGAAGCTCTCGACCATTCTGGGGCTCTATCGCGCCAAGGACTTCAAGGATGCGGTGGAGATCGCCTCCAAACTTGTGGCGCTGGGCGGCATTGGGCACACCTCGGTGCTCTACACCGACCAGGATCAGCAGAAGGAGCGCGTGAACTACTTCGGCGATCATATGAAGACTTCGCGCATCCTGATCAACACGCCGTCTTCGCACGGCGGCATCGGAGATCTTTATAACTTCAGCCTGTCGCCAAGCCTGACGCTGGGTTGCGGAAGCTGGGGAGGAAATTCAGTGTCGGAGAACGTGGGACCGAAGCATTTGCTGAACAAGAAGATCGTGGCCAAACGCGCCGAAAATATGCTGTGGCACAAACTGCCGGCTTCCATCTACTTCCGCCGCGGCTGCATTCCCGAGGCGCTGAAGGAGATTGCCGGAAAGAAGCGCGCACTGCTGGTGACCGACGACTATCTCTTCCGCAACGGCTATGCCGACGATGTGATCGATACGCTGAAGAAGCTGGGCCTGGAAGTGGAGACCTTCTCGCAGGTGAAGGCTGACCCGAATCTGACCACCGTGCGCAAGTGCGTGGAAGTGGCCAACGGATTTCAGCCAGACGTGATTGTGGCCTTGGGCGGCGGTTCTCCGATGGATGCAGCGAAGATCGCGTGGGTAATGTACGAGCATCCCGAAGTGGATTTTGAGGATTTGGCGCTGCGCTTCATGGACATCCGCAAGCGCATCTACAAGTTCCCGAAGATGGGCATCAAGGCGACGATGATCGCGATTCCGACGACTTCGGGCACGGGTTCCGAAGTGACGCCGTTTGCTGTGGTCACCGACGACGCAACAGGCAAGAAGTATCCCATTGCCGACTACGAGCTGACGCCGAATATGGCCATCATCGATCCGAACCTGGTGATGAATCTTCCCAAGTCGCTGACAGCATTTGGCGGCGTCGATGCGGTGGTTCACGCGCTGGAAGCCTATGTATCGATCATGGCCAACGAGTTCAGCGATGGACAGGCCTTGCACGCGCTGCGGCTGCTGAAGGAGTATCTGCCGTCTGCGTACGCGAATGGCATCAAGGACCCCAAGGCGCGCGAGAAGGTGCACTACGGCTCGACTCTGGCCGGTGTGGCCTTTGCGAATGCCTTCCTGGGTGCTTGCCACTCGATGGCGCACAAGGTCGGCGCGGCGTTCCACTTGCCGCACGGCCTGGCGAATGCATTGCTGATCAGCAACGTGATCCGCTACAACGCCAACGACAATCCCACCAAGCAGGCGGCCTTCTCGCAGTACGACAGGCCGAAGGCGCGGTGCCGTTACGCCGAGGTTGCCGACACTCTGGGCCTGGGCGGAGCGGACAAGGATGAAAAGGTGGCCAACCTGATTGCTTGGGTGGACGGACTGAAGAAGCAACTGGAGATTCCGGCATCGATTCAGGAAGCCGGAGTGAGCGAGGCCGACTTCCTGGCCAAGCTGGATGCGGTGGCAGTGGATGCCTTCGACGATCAGTGCACGGGCGCCAATCCGCGCTATCCGCTGATCAGCGAGTTCCGCACCATCCTGCTGGACAGCTTTTACGGCAGGGCCTTCACGGAACCGAAGCAAGGGGATGAGGCGGAAGTTGCGGCAACCGAAGCAAAGCAGACCCCTGCGCACAAGGCGAAGGGCGGCAACGGCAAGGTTTCTGCGAAGGCGGAAGTCGAGCCGGAAGTTGTTTCTGCAAAGTAACTCAACGCAATAGAGCGGTGGCGGACTCCTGAAATGCATTGAGTCCGCTGCCGTTCAGATGAATCGGACCGCGCGGATGCGATTCTCTGCGCGGACGAGAGGATTTTTGTCTTTCGCGCACAGTCGATTGCCTGGCTCTGAAGAAGGGCTGGCTTGCAAGCTTCCAAAGAGATGTGCGTTCCAGTCAACGATTCACTCATCAAGGAAGGGCAACAAAGGCGTGACGACTCCCCACTCAACACGCAAGATCGGGCGACCGGAGACGGACTATGAACATCTCATCTGACACTCTTGTTCTATGGGCCATGCTGCCGCTTTTGGCCGGCATTCTTTTGCAACTGGCCGCGGCGCGCGTGCTTTCTTCCCACGCCAAGGGCGTACTGGCGCTGGTTTGCTCAGTGCCGAGCCTGCTGGCGGTGCTGGCCACGTATCAGCGCGTGAGCCAAGCCGGACCTATCGATTTCGCCGTACTGCCGTGGGATGGACCGCTTGCGCTGGTCTTCCACGTGGATGCGCTGAGCTTGATGTTTGCGCTGATGGGAACGGCGCTGGGCTCGATCGTGCTGCTCTACTCCATCGGCTACATGGCCCACGACCGCGCAGCTACACGCTTTTACGCCTTCATGCTCACGTTTATCTGCGGCATGGTGGGACTGGTCTATAGCGCGAATCTTTTCTTCCTCTATCTATGTTGGGAGGCGATGGGGCTTTGCTCCTTCAGTCTGGTGGGCTTCTGGTACAAGCAGCCTGCATCGGTGGCCGGCGCGCGCAAAGTGCTGCTGATGACGCACCTTGCCGGGTATGGATTGCTGGCTGCGATTCTGCTGATCTTCTCGCGCACCGGTTCCGCGCTGTGGACGGATCCCGCGGTGGCGCAGGCGTTTTCTGGCGGCGTCTACACGTTGATGTTGGTGGCGCTGCTGGCCAAGTCGGTACAGTTTCCGCTGCACACGTGGATTCCCGAAGCCATGAATGCGCCGACTCCGGTGAGCGCGCTGCTGCACGCGGCGTGCTATGTGAAGGCCGGTGTATATCTCGCCGCCCGCATGCACTGCTTCAATCAGTGGCCGGGCTCGTGGAGCAACGCGATGATGTGGCTCGGCACCGTGACCATGGTGGTGGGCGTGGCGTACGCCATGGTGCAGCACGATTTGAAACGCATGCTGGCCTTTCACACTGTCAGTCAGATCGGTTACATCATCACCGGCCTGGGCATTGGAACGCCGTTGGGCATTGCGGCAGCACTATTGCACTGCCTCAATCACAGCTTGTTCAAGGGCGGACTCTTTCTGGCGGCCGGTTCGGTGCAGCACGCCACGGGCACGCGCGACATGAATCAGTTGGGTGGTCTCGCGCATCGTATGCCGCGTACCACGATTGTGTGGCTGGTGAGCGTTGGCAGCATGATGGGCGTGCCGTTGATGAGTGGCTTTGCGAGTAAGTGGCTGCTCTATACGGCTGCGTTGCAAGCGGGACAGGTGGTGCCCGCGCTGGCTGCTTGGGTAGTGAGTATCGGCACAGTCTTCTCTTGCGTGAAAGCAACCAGTTGCGTCTTCCTTGGACCGACATCGAAGCAGACGGAAAACGCGCACGAAGCGCCTCCTACCATGGTGTGGGCGCTGGGTCTCTTTGGATTGGGTAGCGTCATCTTGGGCGTGGCTCCGCAACTTGCAGTGCATTACATCATCAATCCCATCCTGCCGTTGTTTGGCCTTGCCATGGTGCAGGTTTCCTGGTTCGGGCTTACGCCTACCGCTGGTTCCTGGTGGACGACGGGCGGCTTGGTACTGGGTGTGGTTTCAGCGGGCGTGGGCATCATGCTCTATCTCTTCGCCGGCATGTCAAGGGCGCGCAGTTTCTCCATGGGCGGCTCGGTGATTCTGGCCGGCGCCACCGGCAATGGAAATGTGGGCGTCTTCACGGGCGGCGAATCGATGCAGGGCCCCACTCGGCTTCCTGCCAGCGAATTCTCAGTGATTCTGAAGAAAGCCTGGGCGCCGTTCTATCAAAGCACCGATGTGGATCGCGTTTATCTGAGCGTGTGGCGTGTGTTGCAGGGTATTTCCACCGCGGTGGGCCGCGCAATTGCGGGGGCGGAGAGATACGCCATCGCTTCCACGGCTGTTCTAACTGTTGCGCTGGTTTGCGCGGTGCGCTGGTTTGTTCCTGGCATTCAACTGACAGATGGGGCGCAGGGGAGCACGATTCCCATGCTGCTTGGCGTTGGATGCGCTGTGGCGCTGGCTGCGCTTCTGCTGGCCGGCACGCAAAAGGCGTGGCGCAAGCTGCTTCCGCTGTTGGCGCTGAGCGGTGTTGCCGCGGTGTCCGCTACGTGGATGGTGCAGCCTGTCGCGCGTCTGGCACTGCTGGAGATGGCCAGCGCGCTGGCTCTGCTGTTGGTGTGGCGTGCGGGCTCGCGTCGTGCCGCGGGAATCTATCTGACTGTGATCGCACTTTCCGCAGCCAGTTTAATTGCAGGCGAGGTTGCACTGCAGCAGGGAAGCGGCGATTGGGCGCGTGCACTTTTGCTGGGCAGCTTTCTTCTGAAGCTGGCGATTGTGCCGCTGCTCCTGTGGCTGCCCGCTTTGGCCGAGGCTGTACCTGCGCTGGTGATTGGCGTGATCATCGCGGTGGTCGATATGGCGGCATTCGGCGAACTCTATCTTGTTGCGCAGGCGCATCCTGAACTGCTGTTGCCGCATGAACTCTGGATCGGTGCGGCGATTGCCTCTTCACTGCTGGCCTCGTTGCTGATGCTGACTCAACGCAATGTCAAGCGACTGCTGGCTCTCTCGACCATCGAAGATATGGGCTTTCTTCTGCTGGGTGTCACGGTGGCTAGTGAGATGAGCCTGCGCGGAGCGCTGATCGGAGCTACGGTGCATGCACTGGCCAAGGCGCTGCTCTTCATCTCCATCAGTGCTCCGGAAGCAGATGGAAAGCTCACGGACGACGCGCGCGGTTTGGCTTCGCGCTACCCGGTGAGCGCCGCTGGATTTCTCGCCGGCATGTTGGCCATGCTGGGCGTGCCGCCGCTGCTTGGATTCGCCGGGCGCTGGAGGCTCTATCAGACTGCTGCCCAAACAAGCCCGTGGCTTCTGGCGGCTTTCGTCCTCTGCTCGATGTTTGCGCTGATCGCCTACGTGTTGTGCCTCACGCGTTGCTGGTGGGGTTCTGCGGAAACGGAAGAGAACGAGGCGCAGCCTGCGGCCGAGTCCTGGACCCTGCGCATCGCCATCGTGGGCTTGATCGTGGTTCTACTGGTGGGCGGCCTCTGGCCCAATGCGCTGCTCGTCCTGGCAGGAGGAGCGCAATGAACATACTCAAGAAATTGATGCACACGTGCCGTAGCAAGAGTCCGTCGTTGTTTCACCTGAATACCGGGAGTTGCAACGGCTGCGACATCGAACTGGTCACTTGCCTCTCGCCGCGTTACGACGTGGAGCAACTTGGCATTCACCTGGAAGGCAGTCCGCGCCATGCAGACATTCTGTGCATTACCGGCCCGGTCACGCGCAACACACTGGAGGCGGTGAAGAGTGTCTATGCGCAGGTTTGCGAACCAAAGGCAGTGGTGGCGCTCGGCTCTTGCCCCGCTTCGTGCAATGTTTTTGCCGGCAGCCCTGTGATTGAAGGACCTCTGAGCAAGCACATTCCCGTGGACGTGTATGTGCCCGGGTGCCCACCGCATCCCGACGCGATCATCAGCGGCATTGCGCGCGCAGCGGAAATCCTGGCGACACGCGGTGTTCCCGTCCAGGCGAAAGGAAAGCCGCAGAAATGAATCTCACAGGCTTGATCCATCTCTTCGTATTTCCCGGTTTGCTCTTCGCCGTTCCGGCCGGCTGGTTCTTTGTGTGGGGCGAGCACAAGGCCGTGGCGCGCATGCAGCAGCGCATTGGGCCGCCACTGCTGCAGCCCTTCTACGACTTCGTCAAGTTGATCGGCAAGCGCACGCCATCGCGCCGCGGCATTGAAGCGAACCTGCTGCGGTTGTGGCCGGTGCTCTCTGTGCTGTCGTTGATCGGTGCACTGGCTCTGTTACCTGTCGCTCCCGTAGGCCGCGGCTTCTCTGGCGATAGCGTGTTGCTGGTGGCGCTGCTGGAACTGCCGTCGATCTGCTTCATTCTTGCCGGCTTTACTTCGGGATCGATCTACGGCGAAATCGGCTCCATACGCGAAGCCGTGCTCAGTGTTGCCAACAACGTGGTCTTTCTGCTCTCCATTGTGACCATCGCGGTGACCGAGAAAACATTTCGTCTCTCCGACCTTGCCGGCCCCTCGTGGAATCCGGGCCACTGGATCGGCGTCTTCGGCATTCTGCTTTGCATTCCTGCCAAGCTGCGGCTGAATCCCTTTTCGACATCGAGTGCGGAACAGGAAATCTACTCCGGCCCTCTCACGGAATATGCCGGAGCCGCGCTGGGACTGTGGAAACTGGCACACGGACTGGAGTGGGTCGCGCTCACGGGCTTTATCGCCATCCTGGTTCTGCCGGTCGGCGGCCCGTGGTGGATCTATGACATCTCCTTCGTAGCGCTTTCGTTCATCGTGGTTCTGCTGCTCTCCGGCATCGCCGCCGCGACCGCGCGCTTCACGCTGCAACGGTCGATCGAATTCTATTGGCGCTGGGCGATGATCCTTGCGGTTCTCGCTATCTCCTCCGCGATCTACATGAGGTATCGCTCGTGAATATCTTCCGGCTCATCTTTCAAAATCTCTGGCGTGGCCCGGTCTCGTTTCATTTGCCGCACCATCACGAATGCACCAGCGAGGAGTATCGCGGCCTGATTCACAACGACGCCGAACGCTGCGTGGGTTGCGGAAGTTGCGCATATGTTTGTCCTACGGCCGCCATCGAGGTGAAGCGCAGCGGAGACACGTATGAGTGGATCTACGATCCAGGCAAGTGCACTTTTTGCGGACGCTGTATCGACCGCTGCAAGCCTAAATCGTTGACTATGGAGTCGAAGCTGCCGCCGCTCTACAGCACGCAGGGCGAATTGCGCCAGGTGCTCACCATGCAGCGCAAACGGCCCGTGCGGCCGCCCGCAGCACCGGTGGCTGCCGCGGCCAAGCCTATCGCCGAAGCTGCTGCGGTTACGGCAAATGAGCCAGCGACCCCGACCAGTCCCGAGCCTGCCGCGCAGGCTGAGAAGTAGCGCGGAAAGAGGAACGGAATGTTGACCCCAAAAATCGGATTTGAAAAGACACTGCAGGAGTTGGGCCTCGGCGAAGGCTGGGAATGGAAGAACGGTTCCTGGTGGTTGACGACGCCGGAGGCCTTCAATCTTCGCGCTACCACGCGCATTGTGCTCTCACTGGAGGCGCGCTTTGTGGCCATTACCGCCATGGAACGCGAGGACAAGGAGATTCGCTTGGATTATCAGTGGGATTTGAACGGCGATCTGCTCAGCTTCATCACCGCGACTGCGGCACATCAGATTCCCACGATCGCCGATTTGACGCCGGCCGCCGACTGGGTCGAGCGCGAAACCCATGAATACTTCGCTGTGGAGTTTACCGGCCGCGAAAACACCAAGCCTTTGATGATGCGTGCCGGCGACGCGTTGGGCATCAATCTGCACAAGGAGGTTGCGCAATGAGCTTCCGCATTCCCATTGGACCTTATCATCCTGCACTCGAAGAGCCCTACAAACTCGAACTGGTTTGCGACGGCGAAACCGTAACCGACGCGGTGATGAACGTCGGCTTCAATTTTCGCGGCATCGAGTATCTGGCCGAACGGCGCAACTACTTGCAGGGAATCACGCTGGTGGAGCGGGTTTGCGGCATCTGCTCGAATGTCCACTCGCTTTCATTCTGCCAGGCTGTCGAACAACTTAACGGGGCAGAGCCACCCGAGCGCGCGCTGTATATTCGCGTTGTCCTTGCCGAGTTGGAACGCCTGCACTCGCACTTTCTCTGGTCTGGCGTCGCTGCAAAACTCATTGGCTTCAAAACCGTCTTCATGGCTTGCTTTACGTTGCGCGAAAAGGTAATGGATGCGCTCTCGGCAATCTCCGGAAACCGGGTAAATTACGGCATGAACCGCATTGGCGGTGTGAATCGCGACATTGCCGATCCGCAGGCGGTGCTGAACATTCTGGACGAGATGGAGCGCGACATCACCCGCACCATCATTCCCCTTTTCCTCGAAGACAAGACAGTGGCATCGCGCTGCAAAGGGGTTGGCATTCTGACCAACGAGTGGGCCAAGTCCATGGGCGCCGTGGGCCCGCTGGCGCGCGCATCGGGCGTTCCTCAAGACATGCGCAAAGCCGCTCCCTATGCGGCTTACGATCGCTTCAAATTCAATGTGCCGGTGGAGACGGCCGGCGATGTGCAGGCTCGCCTGGTGGTGCATGCACTGGAGATGGTGGAGAGCTGCCGCATCCTGCGCCAGGCGCTTACCTCGCTGCCTGAGGGGCCTTTCCACAGCACAACGCCCACGGCCGCACGCTTCAAGGTGCCTGCGGGAACGGCGATCAGTCGCGTCGAAGCGCCGCGTGGCGAAGTGCTCTACCAGATGGTTTCCAACGGGACGGAAATCCCGCAGCGCGTCCGCGTGCGCACGCCAACCTTCATGAACATGGCCACGGTTCGCTTTACTGTTATGGGACAGGAACTCGCTGACTCGCCGCTGATTCAGGCTTCGTGCGACCCGTGCTATTCCTGCACCGACCGCTGAATCGGCTTCCGGAAACTCCGGAGTGTTTTTACAAGCGTTCCTCATTTTGAATGGGGATACGACGCGGAGCCGCACTGTCCTCTTGTGTCTGGCAGCACAGGTGGACAGTTGCGGCATACGCCTCATTTGCCGGTTCCAGGAATGGCTGCATAAGCACCGCCAAGGTCGATGCAGATCCTTCGCTGTGCTCAGGATGACAAAGATCATAGGGCGAACTTAGGAGACGGGATACTAGGTCTTTGACCGCGTGAATTTGTGCTTTCCCACCCATGCCGCGATGAAGCTACGGCATGGATGGGGCACACACATTGGTACAGAATCACACGGTCAAAGACCTAGAAGAAACTGGCTGCAGTGGCGGTTCTGCTGTCAAAGGTACTGGATAAGAGCGCGCTTCATATATTTGCTCTCCAGAACTTGTGCAATGCGCTTCACGATGGTGCGCCGGAGGCCAAGCTCAACGGGAATCTTTGGATCCTGATGTGCCTCATTGATGCGGGTGCCCACAGCAAACTTGACGATATCGCTATCGAGCAGCAGGTTCGCAAGGCGCACGGCTGGATTGGAACAGATGTCTTCAGGAGCGAATCCTTCTTCAAGCAGACGAAGCACTTCACTCAGAGTCAACATGCCCTCTGTTACCAGGTCAAAGCCTTCCATCCGGGCAGCAGGCGGAATCTTTGGATGGAGCGGGTGCCCGGTGTCCATCTTGATCGTGCGATTCAGCAGCCTGGCGATGATATTGGCTGTCGTTCCGCCGCAAATGACCTTGCGTTCGGGAGTGTGCTCGGCCATCCTGGCCAGATCGCTGTCGTGAGAAAAGCTGAAAGGCGGCCCGGTCAAAACCAGCAGTTGGCGAGGGCTTCGGAAGTAAACCACGCCGCAGGTAATGTCATCTTTCGCATGGAGGCCATCGATTTCTTCCGCCTTCGCAACCAAGAGGCGAGACAGCTCACGTGCCGACGTAAATGGATTACTCCGAATCTGTTCGCGCACAAATTTGTCGGCGCTCTCCAATCCCCATCCCCGCGGCGTGCGGAACTCGCCCATCCCCGCCTGCGTGATGCCGTCGGAAAAGAAGACGATGCGATCTTCGCGCTGCACATCGAACGTGGAGGCGCTGATCACGCGGTCGTGCCAGCGCTTGGGATGCATCTCGGTTTTCGAAATGACGAGCTCTCCCTTGGGGCGAATCAGGAGGAAAGCCGGGTTCCCGTGTTCGATAATGCGTGTTTCACCGGTGGTGGCAATGTCGACAACGGTGAAGGTTGAATAGCTGATCTTGCGCACGCTACAGATGGGCAGTGTGTCCATGATGATCTCGGCAGACTTGAGCGTGTCCATCGCGCTGGCAGCGAACTTTAGAGCCATGGTGGCCGTGATGGTGGCCAGCACGCTGGCTTTCACTCCGCTGCCCAGGCCGTCTGAAAGGACAGAGACAATGCGATCTTCGTGTTTCACTTTCTCAGAAAGAAAAGCATCGCCGCAGATCGACTGGCCGTGCTTGGCCCGCTTACAGTAATCGACCTCGATGAAGTTCTCGACGGCGCTAGGCATCGTCTTCCTCGGCGTCATTGTCGTCAAGCTCTTCAGGGCGGAAGGAACGCACGATGGAGTTGAGAATGACTTCAGAGTCAGCTGCATTTTCGCCCAGCAGATACGCGATCTGCTGCACCGTCTTCAGGTTCTTCTCGATCACCTGCTGGGCGCGCTCGATGATCTGTTCTTTCTGGAATGTCGGCTCGGTGATGTCCTGAAAGATGCCGCCAACCACGGCATAGGGCTCGATGGTGAAGATACTCGTGTTCAGGATTTTGCGCCCATGCCGGATGTCGTGGCTTAGGATATCTTCACCGGAGTCGAGCACGCGGCGGAAGAGATTGGAGAACGGCAATGCTACGGCTGGAGATACGCCCTCGGGCTTTTCCGACTGTTCCGCATTCCTCGGAAACAGGCGGGAAAAATTTGGATTGCATTCAATGATCTTCAGATTCTCGTCGACGATGACCACTGCGGACGGCATCCTGCGAAGAAGCGCGTTGGCCTTCTTCTGCGCCAGCTTGCGAGTGTAAGTCGCGCACATCATGCGCTCGGCGGTACCGGCTAGCAGAGCGTGGGCAAAGTCGCGACACGATTGATATCCGCAGCCGCCGCAGTTCAGTTCGTCTTCCGGGGAATACTGCCCCACCCAGCGCAACGCTTCACGCAAGGGCAGCTCGCCGTATTTCTTGGGGGCAATGGGCGAGGCTGAATGTTGCTGCGCGATATCCATTGAGACCTTGCGCGGCAATTCGCACGACGGTTTTGCGCTACACACAATGTCATAACGACGCCGCGCAATCGATGTGTCGGAGGTCGCTTTTGGCCCGTTAATGCAAGAGCCCGCACAGGCTGACATCTCCATGAAGATGGAGTGTTCGGGCTTCCATCCGGAAATATCTTTCAGCGCCCGTTCTACATTTGGAATTCCAGAAAATGACATGAACTCCAAATCGGCAATCTCCGGATCGAAGGCAATGCCGCGAGCCATTCCGCCTTCGATGGCATAGAGTACGCCCTCTTCCGCCTCTTCCGGATCAAAGCGGTCGGTTGACGATTCCACGGTCTCCGCGAGGCGTATGCTTTTCTCATTCAACCAATGCTCCAGGTCTTCAAAGGTAAGCACCGTATCTAGAAGTTCGGGATGGACCTCAGCCTCTTTCTTCTTTGCAATGCAAGGCCCAATAAAAACAATGGCGATGTTTTCACCATAGTGCGATCGCAACATCTTGCAATGCGCCAGCAAGGGCGACAGGACGTTCGTAACCTGCGCCTGGCATTCCGGATGGTACATGCCGATGAAATCGACGACGGAGGGGCACGCGGATGAGATCCAGATGCGTTTCGGCTGACTGCGCATCAGCGCCGATATACTGGCCGAAACTTGCTGCGCGCCCAGTGCGGTCTCTGAAACGGTAAAGAATCCCAACTGCTTGAGAGCATGAATCAACTGCGGCGGCCGCACGCCGGGAAACTGCGCCACATACGAGGGATCGAGCGATGCGATAACCTTGCGCCCGTTCGTGAACAGCGCTTGCGCCGTGGGCAGATCGTTGCGAATTTGAACCGCGCTATTCGGACAGGCAAGCACGCAGGTGCCGCACATGATGCAAAACCCCGGCATCACCTGGGAGTAGCTGTCTTCAACGCGGATCGCTTTTACTGGACATTCGCGGATGCACTTGTGGCAGTCCTGGCATTCGCGTTTCTTCGTGTAGATGGGATCAAGCTGCTCCATGATCAGCCTCAAGCTGCGTGCCTTGCTGGTGCAGCAACTCGTGCAATCTTGCCGCGGTTACACCATGATGAAGCTTCCCGCGAATCATCAAATTGGGCCCTTCCATGCACTGCCCCTGGCAGAGCCTTCCCGTCAGTCGAAGGGTGGCGTTCGATTCGGGATTCTGCACATACTTGTTCAAAATGGCAAGATTCTCCGAGTTGCCCCGCGCAAAACAGGCGGTTCCATAGCAGACCACAATTTCCAAAGGATCGTTGTCGGCGGGCATAGGTTGCACTCCTTCCTCCTGCAACTGCAGTCGATGCGAGGAACAATCGAACACCGCACTCACGCGACCCGGTAGTGCGTTTCCTTCGCCTGGTCCGCGTCCTCAAAGAACGGTCGAGCGAAGGACTGCGGTCGCGCCTGCAGCTTCAGATCTCTTGAATGGGAACTCGGAGTCGCTTAGCCAGCTTCCAGGAGAGCGAGGCAAGGGACGAGTACAGATCCTCGTTGTGCACAAAGATGTGGTCGGGAACCTTCAGCCTCACGGGAGCGAAGTTCCAGATGGCCAGGATGCCAGCCTTCACCATTTCATCCGCCACCGTTTGCGCCACCTCGGCGGGGGCGGTGATGATTCCCAAATGGATGCTCATCCGCTGCGCCAGATCAACCAGTCCATCAAGGGGCAGTACCGCCTTCTCGTGGATCCACTGGCCGACCTTGGCCGGGTCGGTATCGAAGGCAGCTACGATGCGCAGGCCGAACTTGGAGAACCGCTCGTGTCCCAGCAGTGCCGTGCCGAGATTGCCCGCGCCCACCAGAAACGCCTCGTTGACGTTGTTCCAGCCGAGAAACGTTTCAATCGACTGGATAAGTTCAGCTACCGAGTAACCGGTCTTCGGTTTGCCAATAATTCCCGTATATTGGAGGTCTTTGCGGACCTGAACCGGGACGCAACTCAAATCCCGGCCGATCATGCTGCAGTTGACCTGGGTGATTCCCTTGGCTGCAAGGTCCACCAGATAGTGGTGGTACTGGGGCAACCGTCGCAGGCTCGCCTGCGGAATCGAAGGTGGCACCGCACTTTCGGCAGGCGCTTCATTCGATAAAGTTATATCGATAACCATTTACTGAGCGTACTGCCACGCCATAACGGAAGACTGTGACCACGGTCACCCGACCCGGAAACCGGTGCCGACTCCGGTCCTCAGCGGTTCCCCTTTGGTTCGAGATCTTTATCGTCGTGCTATGATTGACCCGCTCGGAGGTCGCCTCGGCAGCCTCTTCAGCCGCTTTCGTCGCGTCGCAATATGCGGTTTGCTGCAATCTGAGCCTTGCCGGCTTCCCGCAGGCACAAGTGCCCGCAGGGGAACACAGGATGCAGAGCGCCGGTCTCTCTTACATGCCTGAACCAGACGCGATTTTCGCGAAACTCATTCTCTGCTTTGAACGGATAACCCTATGAAAGACATTTATATCGCCGATCTGGCCGCCTTCGACGAGGGCAAGACCTTCGAGAGTTTCTTCCTGGTTCTGGCCAAGCAACAGCGCACTACCTCCACCAACAAGCTCTACCTCAGTCTCACGTTGGGCGACAAGACCGGCACCATGGAGGGTCGTGTCTGGGAGCCGAACGACCCGCGCGTCGCCCGCGACTTCGAACGCGGCGATATCGTCAAGGTCCGCGGCAGCGCCTCGCGCTTCAAAGACACCATCCAGTTGAAGGTCGACCAGCTCCGCAAGGCCACCGCCGGCGAAGCGGACAAGGGCGACCTCATGCCCTCGACCACCTACGACGTGGCCGCCCTCTGGGCCCAGCTTCTCAGCTTCGTCGAGAGCTTCACCGAGCCCGACCTGAAGCGCCTGCTCACCACCATCCTGGCCGACCCCGCGCTCGCCGAAGCCTATCGCGAAGCTCCGGCCGCCAAGCAGCTCCATCACGCATGGCTCGGAGGTCTGCTCGAGCACGTCGTCAGCTTGCTCACGCTGGCCGAACGCGTTGTCCCCCATTACCCCATCCTCCATCGCGACCTGGTCCTCACCGGCGTCATTCTTCACGACATCGGCAAGATTCGCGAGCTCTCCTGGGAGACTGGCTTTGAGTACACGGTGGAGGGCCAGCTCCTGGGCCACATCCAGATCGGCACAGCCCTGGCCGAGCGCACCATGGACAGCCTGCCCGGCTTCCCCCCGCGCCTGAAGACGCTGGTGCTGCACATGATCCTGTCGCACCACGGCAAGCTGGAATTCGGCTCGCCCAAGCTGCCCATGATTCCAGAGGCCCTGGTGCTTAACTTCCTCGACGATCTGGACGCCAAGATGCAGGCCATCGCCAATGAATTCGAAAAATGCGCCCGCGAAGGCAAAGCCCCCGACGAGCTGACCGGCAAAGTCTGGGCTCTCGACCAGCGCCAGATGCTCAACACCCGCGGCTGGCTGGGAGAAGGAAAGAAATAGGGAGCAGGGAATAGGGTGTAAGGAATGGTCGGGCAGAATTCAGCTCTTCGGACGCATCGGATTCAGAAACGGAATCCCGAGGAAGTGCTTTTCATTGTCCGTGACCACGATGCAGCCGTTGACCTCGGCGATGGCTGCGACGATCATATCCAGCGCGCTGCGCGTTCGTCCTGCTCTGGTTCCTTCTGCCATCAGCCGTCCCCAGGCCAACCCTGCCTTCTCATCGAAGGCGAGAACCCGTCCAGCAAAAAGCGCTTGCGGACCCTCTGGCCCGGAAAACCAGCGTTCCAGCTCCATGCGCTTTTTGCCTGCCAGCTTTTCCAGAATTCCATTCCAGATTTCAGCTACGGTAAGCGAGGCGATGAACAAATTGTCGTCGGCCTGTTCCGACCACCAGGCAATGAGCGACGCGGATGGCTCCGGCTTGGTCGCATTGCTGAGGATGTTGGTGTCGAGCAGGTAGCGGCTCACAAGTCAACCTTGCGGCCATCGATGCCTGGGCGTGCCAAGTTGAGCTCGGCTCCTACCAGAGGCGAACGACGAAGTGCGGCCAAAATGCCGCCCTTCCCTGGGAGCCCCCCCGCAACCTTTTGATGCACTGCGATGCGCATCTCCTGGGCTTCCGGACTGTTCTCGGCCAATTGCCGCGCCAAGGTCCTGATAAGCTCGCGGTCTGTCGCCAATCCCAGCACTTCAAAGCGCGCCATGCCCTGCTGGCTCAGCCGTTCGCGGTAATTCTTGAGCGCGCGTGCCTGCGAGGTGCTGCCCATCGTTGCCTCCAATCAATAACCGGTAATATATCCTGAAATCGAATGAAATACAAACAGAACTTCTGCTCAAGTTGGGCCCATAGCCAAGGGAAGTAGACTGCCCATCCTTCCCTCACGCCACAAACCACTCCCACTGTTCTTCGGTCAGCGGCACCACCGACAGCCGCCCAATAATGACCAGCGGCGACTTGGCAAAGAGCGGCACGGCCTTGATGGCGGCAAGGGTTTTGGGCTGTTTGAGCCGTTGGCCCGCCTTCACCTTGACGATGGGAATCTTGGGATCGGCCGGGTCCACGCTGACCACGCTTGCCGTGCCCACGGCAGTGCGCTCGTCACCTGTGTGATAGAAAATCCATTTGGTCCCCGCCTTCATCTCGCGCAAGTATTTGACGGCTGTGGGGTTGGTTACGCCGTCCCAGACGGTCTCCCGGTCTCGGAGGAAATCGTCGAAGGAATAGACAGCAGGCTCGGTCTTGAAAAGAAAGTAGGCCATAAGCAGGGATCAGCGGGCAATCCGCCCAATGACGAATGCAGAATACACTAGGCCCCGGCTGTTTCGAATGGAATAGCGCGCCTCTTTCGACGGCTCGGACAACTGATCCCTGATCTCCCGTTACAATCAATAGAATATGATTCGTTTTTCAACAGCCGGTGAGTCGCACGGGGAGGCGTTGATCGCTCTGGTCTCCGGGCTTCCGGCCGGCGTACCGGTCGATCTCGACTTCGTCAACCGCGAACTGTGGCGGCGTCAGCAGGGCTACGGCCGCGGCGGCCGCATGAAGATCGAAACCGACAAGGCCCATATCCTTTCCGGCGTGCGCCATGGCCAGACCATCGGCTCCCCGGTGGCTATCGAGCTGGTCAACCGCGACTGGAAAAACTGGGAAGAGAAGCTCCCCGTGGAAGCCGGTGACGCCGCCAAGCATCAAGCTGTCGCCTCGCCCCGTCCTGGCCATGCCGACCTGGCTGGCGCTCTCAAGTACAACTTTCCTGACGCTCGCTACGTGCTGGAGCGCGCGTCGGCCCGCGAAACCACTTCCCGCGTTGCCGCTGGAGCCCTGGCCAAGCTGATGCTGAAGGAGTTGGGCGTCGAGATCGCCAGCCACGCCGTCCGCGTTGGCCGTGTCGAGCTTGAACGCCCCGCCGCGTGGGAGGAGATTGCCGCCCTTGCCGCCAAGGATGAAGTCGTTCTCGGTTGCGTAGATCCCGTTATCGAAGCTCGCATGAAGGAAGAAGTCGAAGAGGCAGCGCGAACTGGCGACACTGTGGGCGGCATTTTCGAAGTGGTGGTTCACGGCGTTCCCGCCGGCCTGGGCACTTACGTCAACTGGGATGAGCGGCTCGACGGCCTGCTGGCTTGGGCGGTAATGAGCATTCAGGCGGTCAAGGCGGTTGAAATCGGCCGGGGGGTGGTGGCTGCCGAATCTTTCGGCTCCGCGGTACACGACCCCATCCAGTACGCAGCTGAGGCCAATGGCAAGCCCACCCGCTTTACTCGCCCGCAGAACAACGCCGGCGGCATCGAGGGCGGCGTTTCCAACGGCGAAGACCTGGTGGTGCGCGGCTACCTGAAACCCATCTCCACCCTCCGCAAGCCGCTCGAATCGGTCCGCTTTGACACCCGAGAAACCACCAGCGCCAGCTACGAACGGTCGGACATCTGCGTGGTTCCAGCGGCCGGCGTGGTGGCCGAAGCCATGGTGGCGCTTACCATCGCGAGCTTGGCGCAGCAGAAATTTGGCGGCGACTCGGCCCTTGAAATGAAGCGAAATTTCCTCGGGTACATCGAACAGATACGGAGATATTAGTCACTGAGATGCTTTTGAAAATTGTTAAATATCCCGATCCGGTGCTCTCCAAGCCCGGCGAACCGGTCACCGAATTCAATGCAGAACTGCGCAAGTTTGCGGACGACATGTTTGAGACCATGTATGCCGGCCAAGGCGCAGGTCTGGCCGCTCAGCAGGTGGGCATCGCCAAGCGTCTTGCAGTCATCGACCTGAGCAGCGGCAAGGACCCGGCGCAAAAGCTGGTGCTGGTCAACCCCGAGATCATCTCCCACGAGGGACGGCTCTACGAGACCGAAGGCTGCCTCAGCTTCCCCGACATCATCGAGAAGGTGGTTCGCTCGGCCAAGGTGCGCGTTCGCGCCCAGGACTTGGACGGCAAGTGGTTTGAGATGGACGGCGAAGAGCTGCTCTCCCGATGCTTCCAGCATGAGATCGACCACCTCGACGGCATGTTGTTCATCTTCCGCATGAGCGCCCTCAAGCGCGACCTGGTGCTGCGCAAAATCCGCAAATTGCAGCGCGAAGGCACGTGGTAAACCGGAAAGGCCTCCTGTGAAACTCGTTTTTTGCGGCACTCCCAGCTTTGCCGTCCCCACGCTGGAGGCATTGCTTGCGGCGGGGCATGAGATTGCGCTGGTGGTTTCGCAGCCCGACCGTCCCGTGGGTCGCGCCCAGCAACTCACAGCCCCACCGGTCAAGCAAGCCGCGCTAGCCGCTGGCCTGGCCGTCACGCAGCCTGAAAAGATTCGCAACAACGCCGAATTTCGCGCACAGCTTGAATCCATAGCGCCTGAAGCTATTGTTGTGGTGGCCTATGGGCGCATCATTCCGCCCTGGATGCTGGTTTTGCCCCGGCTGGGCTGCATCAACCTGCACGGCTCGCTGCTGCCCAAGTATCGTGGCGCCGCGCCCATCCAGTGGGCTGTGGCCAGGGGCGAGACCTTTACCGGCAACACCACGATGCTGCTTGAAGAGGGCCTAGACACCGGCCCCATTCTGCTGCAGCGCGCCCTGGCCATCGGCCCCGAGCAGACGGCTGCCCACCTCTTTGAGGAACTGGCCATCGGGGGCGCGCCCCTAGTGGTCGAGACTCTGGCTGGCCTAGCCGACGGAAGCATTCAGCCTCAGCCGCAGAATCACGCCGCTGCCACGCTGGCCCCCATCCTCACCCGCGAGGACGGCCGTATGGACTTTGCCGCGCACACAGCCGCGGAGCACAAGAATCGATGGCGCGGATTTCAGCCGTGGCCGGGCGCTTTCACCGCTCTTGAAGGAAAGAAGCTCATCGTTCACCATCTCGCAGTCGCGGATGCTTCCTCATTCACTGCCCCTGTCTCCGCGCAGCCGGGCGAGATTCTGGTCGAGAACCACCGGTTTCTGGTGGCCTGTGCCGGCAACACCTGGCTGGAACTGGTGGAAATCCAGCTGGAGGGCAAAAAGCGCATGGCCGCCGCCGACTTCCTGCGCGGAATGCAACTCACCGCCGGCAAGAGGCTCGGTTGAAGCCCAGGCCTCCCATCTCCGCAGCCCGCAAAGCGGCCTTCCAAATCCTCATGGCCGTCGAGCGCGGCCAGTCCCACTCCGACGACCTTCTGCGCGGCAAGGCGGTCAACGATCTTTCCGCTCCCGACCGCAACCTGGCCACGGCCCTGGTTCTGGGCGTACTGCGCTGGCAGATTCAGCTCGACCATCAACTGCAAACCCTTCTCAAGCACCCCAATGCCAAGCTCGACCGCGAGATCCTCATCTCTCTCCGCCTGGGCGCATTCCAGCTGCTGCACATGAACCGCATTCCTGCCCGCGCCGCCATCGATGAAAGCGTGGAACTGGCCAAGCAGGCGGGCCACAAGTTCGCCTCTGGCATGGTGAACGCGGTTCTGCGCAAGCTGGGAACTTCGTTCTTTAATTTTTCCGAAGGATCGCCGGAGGAATTGGCCCAGACCCAGGCCCATCCCGCCTGGATGGTCGAGCGCTGGGCAAACTCCTTTAGCTTGGAGGCGGCTCGCACAATTTGTTGCCACGGCCAAAGTCAGCCGCTGCTTTCTATCCGCATCGAAAGCCCCGCCGCCGAAGCCGAACTTGTCTCGTCCGGCATTGTCCTCAAACCGGGAGACCTGCTTGCCGCCGCCCGCACTGTGGTCGCTGGCGATGTAACCGCAACGGCAGCTTTACGCGAGGGCCGCGTCCGGCTTCAAGACGAAGGCTCGCAACTGGTGGCCGAGTTGGCCGCCCACCCCGCTGAGAATCTCGACCAAAAAGTAAATACAATCGTAGATTGCTGTGCGGCGCCGGGCGGCAAGACGCTGATCCTGGCCGAGCGCAACCCATTGGCTCGCATCCTGGCCTGCGAATCAAGTGCTCCGCGCTTCGAGCAGTTGTGCAAACGCCTGTCTCCGCTCGGCGACCGGATCGAGTGCCGCCACGCCGACGCAACCGCCCTAACAGAAAACTCGATATTCGATCTGGCGCTGGCCGATGTACCCTGCAGCGGCACCGGAACGCTGGGCCGCAACCCGGAGATTCGCCACCGCCTGCGTCCTGAAGACTTCGCGCGCCAATCCGAGCGTCAGCGCTCCATTCTCCAGGCTGCCCTGCGTGCGGTTCGTCCCGGTGGCTGCGTGGTTTACTCCACCTGTTCGCTGGAGCCGGAAGAGAACGAGCAGGTGATCGCCGCAGTGTTGGCAACCAACCCGAACGCCCGTCTGCTTTCGCTTGAGTCCCGCATCGAAACGCTGCGGTCCGATGGCATTTTGACCACTTCCGGCGCGGAGCGCTTGCGCATCTGTCTCACGCCCGAAGGCTTCCTGCGCCTGCTTCCCGGCGTCTTCCCGACCGACGGCTTCTTCGTCGCCCTGCTCGAACGAACAGCCTGAAGCCAGCGCTTTATCCCTACTGCAGGCCTACTCTGCCGCCAGCCGCAATTCCGCGTACTCCCGTCCCAGCACATCGCACAGCGCCTCGACCACCAGTTCGTGATCGCCGCGCTGCGGCAGTCCGGAGACGGTTACGCTGCCCACGACTCCCGCGCCTTTCACCCGCAGCGGAAACGATCCTCCATGCGTGGCGTAGTCGGCGACCGGCAGCCCTTGCGCCTGGGCGTGCGTTTCGCCCTTGATCTTCTCTTGCAGTCCCACGGCATACGAGCTGCGATGGAAGCGCGCTACCGTATTGCTCTTGCGCCGCACCCACTCCGGATTGTCCGGCGTGGTTTCCTCCATCGCCGCATAAAACAGAGGCTGCCCAAAGCGCCGCACGTCGATGACCACGGCCAGTTCGCGCTCTTCGGCCAAAGCTCTCAAATGCGTGCCCAGCTCCCACGCGACCCCCGCATCCAGCCGCGGCAGTTCAAGCTCCCGCTCCTGCCTTGCGATTGCTTCCAGATCCTCGACCCATCCCATCTTGTCGTTCCCTCCCGACCCTGCTCCCTATTCCCTACTCCCTGTCTTCGGCTATTTCCCCACTGTCAATTTCACCAGCGTCTCCTGGTCCACGCGCGAGCCGGCCGACGGCTGTTGCGCTGTCACCGTGCCCAGCCTCAGCGGCAGCGTGGGCATGGCGCCTGGACTGCCTACCAGTCCGATTGGAAGGTTCACAAAGGCTGGCGGCGCGGACTTGATGCCCACCTTGGCCAACTGCGCCTGCGCCGTCAGTACCGGCAGCCCGGTCAGGTCCGGCATCACGTAGCCGTCGGCCGCATCGGCGCTTGGCGCGGCCACCAACAGGTTGATACTGGGCCGCTCGATGCCCTGTGCCCTGCCCGGCGGATCCTGGGCCAGGACCGTTCCCTCAGCAGCCGCGCTCCAGGGAAGAGTTGCGATTACGCCCACTTCCAGGCCCGCCTGCCGCAGTTTCAGCGCGGCCATGCGCCCCTCGGTTCCCACCGTGTCGGGTACTTCCACTACCTGCGGCCCCAGGCTCTCGGCCACGCGCACCCGCCACTCTCGCCGCACCACGGTTCCGGCAACCGGCGACTGCGTAAGAATGTGCCCCGCGCCCACGTCGCTGGAGTAGTAGCGGTTGTCCACGTCCAGGTTCAGCCCCAGACCCGAGGTCTGGCTGCGCGCATCGGCCACCGTCATACCCTTCAGCGACGGCACCTGCACCTCCGCGCCGTGAATGGCAAAGTGCATGGTGGCGATCGCCGCCAGCAGCGCCAAGGTCACCAGCGCCATGACCAGCGACGCCACCTGGAAGAAATTTACAAAACCCCGCCTGGTCATGGTTCCGGCTCCTCGTCGGTGTAGACAATCCCGTACTCGATCACCGCGGCCTTCTCCAGCATCAACGAAACCGAGCAATACTTATTCTTCGACAGTGCCACGGCATCCTCGACAGCCTTGCGGCTCACCGGCCCGCTCACCGCGTAGATGAGCTTGATGTGCGTAAAGACGCGCGGCGCACTTTTGGCCTGGGTTGCGTGGGCCGTCACCCTTAGGCCGGTAATCGGCTGGCGTTTCTTCTCCAGAATATTCACCACGTCGACAGAGGTGCATCCGCAGAGGGCCATCAGCACCGCCTCCATGGGGCTGGGGCCCTGGGCGTGCGTGGGGTCCGCATCGAAAAACACCGCATTTCCGTCCTCCGTAGTCCCCTCAAAGAAAGTGCCGCCCTTCCATTCACTTTGCGCAAGCATTGCTCTGGGACCCTCCTTGGTTTATCGCAAATTATCCGTCATCGGTTCGGGGTGAATCATCACCCTGTCCACTTCCGGGCATTCCAGCTTGAAGCGGTGTTCGAGAGCTGTAATCGCTACATGCACTCGCTGCATGATCAGGTCGTCCGGCAGCGTGCAGTGGCAGGAAAGCAGGATGTGCTCCCCGGCTCGCCGGACCTGGATTTCGTGCACGTCCACAATCTCCGGGAGGTGCGCCGCCGATGCACGCAGCGCCTGCTCCAACCTGCGGTCTTCCTCCACCGTTTCTTCCGGCTGCTCGATGGTGGCCGGTTCGCTTTCGATGTGCGTCAGTACCGCATCGATCTCCGGCACTTCGCGCAGAATCTCCGCTTCCATGGAGGTCGCAAACTCGTGCGCCTTCAGGAGCGGCATCGTCTCATCCAGTTCCAGATGCTGCTCGACGCGCAGCCGGCCCCGGTGCGACTGCACGCTCAATTCGTGCACACTCACGTTGTTGCGCGCAGCCACGGCCCGCACCCGGTCGAAGATGCTCTCGGCCCTGGCCTGCCGCGGAACGGTATGGATCACCACATCGGCCGCGGGCAGGGCGCGGTGCACGGCTTCGGTGGCCGTGCGCACCAGTTCGCCGGTGTGTTCGAAGGTGAAGCGCCGGGGCAGGGCCAGCGTCAGGTCGGCAAAGTAACCTGCCCCTGCGCGCCGCACGCGCACCTGCTCCACCGCCAGCACACCCGCCACATGCTCCACTTCGTTCACGATGCGCCGCCGCGTCTCCGCGGGAATCTCATCCGTCAGCACGCCCACCGCCTCTTGGCCCAGGCGCACCGTCACCCGCAGAATCAGCAGCGAAACCAGAACCGCCGCCATGGGATCGGCATAGCGCAGAATGGGGATACCGAACTGCGTTCCCGCCCAGCTCGCGCCCAACCCGCCGAGCACCGCCACGGACGACCAGATATCCGAGGCAAAGTGGAAGGCGTCGGTGGCCAGCGCCGGAGAACCGGTGCGCTTGGCCACGATCAGCAACTGCCGCGAGCGCCAGAAGTCTACCCCGATCGAGCTGAGCACCACCAGCACCGGCCATACCGAGTGGTGCAGCTCCACGGAGTGATGCATCATCCGTCGCGCCGCCTCCCAGATGATCCAGCCGCTGGAGACGGCCATCAGGATCACTTCGCCGAACGACGACAGGTTTTCGATTTTGCCGTGGCCGTAAGTGTGGCCCTCGTCGGCGGGCAGGTCGCTCACCCGCACGGAAAAGAAGGTCAGCGTCGCGCCCACCAGGTCCAGCCCGGAGTGGGCCGCGTCTGACAGCACGCCCAGCGAGCCGGAGAAGATTCCCGCAGCAAGCTTCAACACCGTCATGGCTGCAGCGGCCAGCATGGAGTTCAGCGCCACGCGTCGTTTATCCGCGGTGTTGGCGGCCGTGATGGGGAAAGAGGTACTCATCGCGCTCCTAGGCTACAGCGGCGCGGGTCGCCGTGTACAACCCCGCAATGCCAAAGGTATAAGGCCGCCAAGCGCACTGGGTGTAGCCGGTCGCGTCCATCAGCGCCAGCATCTCCTGTGGAGGCGGAAAACTGCCTACGGAAGCCGGAAGATAGTGGTACGGTCCGTCCTTGCCGCAGATCGCCCGCCCGACGGCCGGCAGAACCCGCCGGAAGTAGACGGCATAGGCTTTTCCGAGCAGCCCGCCCGGCTCGCTGAAGTCCAGAATTCCCAACTGCCCGCCGGGCTTCAGCACGCGATGAAATTCGCGCAAACCAGCCTCGTAGTTGGCCAGGTTGCGGAACCCGAAAGCGCTCACCACCAGGTCCAGCGACTCCAACTTGAGCGGCAGGTGCAGCGCATCCGCCTCCAGCGGTACTGCATAGGGCACGCCTAGCTCTGCTGAGCCAAATTTTTGCGCTCCCCGGCTCAACATTCCGCGGGAAAAATCCGCCGCCAGAATCGGCCGTGCTCCGCGTGGCCGCCGCTTCAAGAGCGCCCTGGTCATGTCGCCGGTTCCGCAGCAGATGTCCAGAATGGCCGCATCTGGATCGGCCAGCACGGTCTTGAACCGCCGCGCCGTGCGACTCCACCACACCCGGTCCACATTAGCCGAGAGGACGTGATTCAGCAGGTCGTAACGTGGCGCAATGGAGTCGAACATCTGCTGCACGGCCTTCGCCGCGCCCGCTTCGTCCTCAGTTCCCGCCGGTTTCGCTCCCGTTGCCGTCATCGCCCCTCGAACCTCAACCTATCTCAGCCACAAAGGCTGGGTGCCCCATCCTTGCGACGTTTTTGTTTTTGTCGCAAGGGTGGGAAACCCCGAACCTTGCTGCTTTCGTCAACTCCTCAGTGTTGTGAATCTGAAGTTAGTAGCATAACTGGAGTCCCGGTTGCTGTGCGGAAAACGTTGAAAATGCAGATCCTTCGCTACGCTCAGGATGACAAGGGTTATGGGGTGAACTTAGGAAACGTGACACTAGCTCCGCTTCTCCGCAGCTTCTGTGAGCACATAGGCAACCGCGCTTTCCAGTTCCGCCGGCGTCACGTCTTCCACCACTCCCGCGTCGCCAATTCCCAACGGCAGGACGAACCGCCTGACACCGCCCAGGTTTTTCTTGTCGCCGCCCGTCGCCGCCACCACCCGCGCGGCCTTCAGATCGAGCTCCGGCAGTGGTCCATAGAGATGAATCAGGCTTTCCAGCCGCTCGAACTGTCGCGCGGAAATCGTTCCCCGCTCCCGCGCCAGGTAGAGCGCGGCGACCATGCCCCACCCCACCGCCTCGCCGTGCAGCAGCGTCTTGTAGCCGGTCGCTTGTTCCAGCGCGTGGCCAACCGTGTGCCCGAAGTTCAGGATCATGCGCAAGCCGCCTTCGCGCTCGTCCTTGCCCACCACTTCGGCCTTCATGCGGATGGAGGCGGCAATCACCTTTTCGAGAGCCTTCGTGTCGCGGCCCAACACCTGTTCCGCGTGCTCTTCCATGTAGCGTACCAGCGCGCGGTCGCGGATCATGCCCGCCTTGATGCTCTCCATCAGCCCGGCCTTCAGCTCGCGCTCCGGCAGCGTGCCCAGTACCTCAATGTCGGCAAAGACGGCCAGCGGGTGGTGGAAGCTGCCCACCAGGTTTTTGCCCTCGGGCAGGTTCACGCCTGTCTTGCCGCCCACGGACGAGTCAACTTGCGAAAGAAACGTGGTGGGAACCTGCACGTAGGGGATGCCGCGCATGTAGGCCGCGGCCACAAAGCCGCCTACATCGCCTACAATGCCGCCGCCAAAGGCTATCAACAAAGACCCGCGGTCCCCGCCCGCCTTGGTCATCTGCCGCAGCAGTTTTTCCACGCTGGCCAGCGTCTTGTGTTTCTCACCCGGCTCCAGAAACAGCGCGATCGGCGCCTCCGGGAAGGATTCCAGAAAGCGCTCGCCCCACAGTCCCCAAATCTCCGGCGAGGTCACCACAAAGACCCGCCGCGGCAGCTTGCCCGCTGCCCGTTCGATGCGCGGGGCTAGTGTCCGCACCAGCCCGCTGCCCGTCATCACGTCATATTTTGCCGAAGGTGTCTCTACTCGTATCGTCTGCATACTGCTCTCATCGTAATGCAGTTTGCCCGTTGCCCTCCTGCGCGGTGGTAGCCTCAAAGGTTATGGCAAGAGTCTCTCAGGTGGATTTTCTGGTGATGGGCGCGGGTGTGGCCGGGTTGCGCGCGGCTGTTGAACTGGCCCGTCACGGCGATGTGCTGGTGGTCACCAAGGAGTCGGTGGCGGAGTCGAACACCCACTATGCGCAGGGCGGCATTGCCGTGGCCATGGAGGGTGACCAGGACGTGGCGCTCCACCTGGAAGACACAGTCAACGCGGGCGACGGCCTGGTTTACCGGCCGGCGGCCCAGGTGCTGGTGGCCGAGGGGCCGGTGCGCGTGGCCGAACTGATCGAGTGGGGCGCCAACTTCGACACGGAGGCAGGCGAACTGCTCCGCACTCGCGAAGGCGCGCACTCTCTGCCCCGCATCCTCCACGCGAATGGCGACGCCACGGGCGCCGAGATCAGCCGCTCTCTCGCAGCTTTTGCCCGCGTCCACAAGCGCATCCATTTTGCCGAGTGGACCACCGTTACCGGCCTGGTGGTCGCCGACGGCCGCGTCATTGCCGCCGATCTGCTGGACCGCACCAACCACCTGGAGCGCGTCAGCGCTGGCGCAGTGCTCATCGCCGCTGGAGGTGCAGGCCAGGTCTATTCCGACACCACCAATCCCGCCGTGGCCACCGGCGACGGTATCGCCCTGGCCGCGGAAGCCGGCGCCGAGCTGGCCGATATGGAGTTCTACCAGTTCCATCCCACCGCGCTCTCCCTGCCCGGCGTGCCCCGCTTCCTGCTCTCCGAAGCCCTGCGCGGCGAGGGCGCTTACCTGCGTAACGACCGCGGCGAGCGCTTCATGGAGCGCTATCATCGTCTGCTCGAGTTGGCTCCCCGCGACGTGGTGGCCCGCGCCATCACCCGCGAAGGCATGGGCGCGACGCCGGCCGACGCGCGCATCGTCCATCTCGACATGCGCCACATCAAGAACCTCGACCTGCATCACCGCTTCCCCGGCATCAGCGCTTTCCTTTCCCAATACAAGCTCGACCTGGGCCGCGACTTGATTCCCGTGCGTCCCGCGGCACACTACCTGATGGGCGGCATCCGAACCGGCCTGGACGGGCGCACCACTCTGCGCGGCCTTTACGCCGCCGGGGAGGCCGCCTGCACCGGCGTTCATGGCGCCAACCGCCTGGCTTCGAATTCGCTGCTGGAAGGCCTGGTCTTCGGTGCACGTGCCGCGCAATCCATGTTGGACGATCAACTGCCCATCGAGACTGCGGTTGCACCTCTGGCTGTTCCTGTTCCGCTCAACGATGCCGAGGAAGCTCGTCTGGAAGAGTTGATCGCGAAGCTCCAAGGCTCGATGTGGGCCTACTCTGGATTGCTCCGCGATGAGTCCACCTTGCGCTTGGGATTTGCCGCTCAGGAAGCTTGTGCAGCCGGTCTTGAAGAGTTGGTCGCGCAAGGGAAGGGAAGCCGCCGCCTGGCCGAAGCACGGGCCATGAGTCGCGTCGCCCACGCCATTCTGCACTCTGCCTTGGCCCGCACGGAGAGCCGCGGCGCGCACTTCCGCAGCGACTATCCGAAGCGCGACGACGAGCGGTTCCAAAAGCACTCGGCGTTTACGGGCGACGGCAGGGTTGCTTTTCAGGAGTGGTAAAGTCAGAGATCAGAGATCAGGGATCAGGGGTCAGGGGTCAGCCGCGACGCTTGAAGCAGTGATCTTCGCAGAGCGGACAAGCCGTGGAAAGAACGGGCCACAGATCCAGTTTTTATTCCCTGAACCCTGATTTTCTGCCCCCTGCCC
>Ga0224528_1000294_pt1 | contig 41113 bp, 33 predicted proteins | sample CBST25metaG_2_FD_179888 | JGI IMG/M metagenome (GOLD analysis project Ga0224528, IMG submission 179888) | Peat soil microbial communities from Stordalen Mire, Sweden - C.B.S.T25 | ecosystem: Environmental > Terrestrial > Soil > Wetlands > Peat | place: Sweden: Norrbotten County, Stordalen Mire...
GCCAGGCATCCAATTGAAGGAAGCCCTCTGTGAAAGCAGAGGGCTTTTTTCTATTTGTCGATGGGCGGTTCGCTACTCAATTTGTTACTGGAGTAAGAGAGCGAGAGTAGGACAACCGGCTTGTTAAAATTCCGTATTTATGCCACAATTGGGAAACATTCATTTCCTAATTGTGGCAATTCAGTATGAGATCTTCCTCCAGCGGCACTTCTGCCGCCAAAGAACGCGGACGCCCAAGAGAGTTCGATACCGAGCTGGCTCTGGATAACGCCGTAATTGTGTTCCGTGAAAAAGGTTTTCATGCCTCGTCGATCAGTGACTTAAGTCAGGCAATGAACCTAACCTCTGGTAGCCTTTACAAGGCGTTTAGCGATAAGCGGACTTTGTTTCTTAACGTGTTTGAACGTTATACCTCTTTGCGAAATGCACAATTACGTCGACAGATTGAAAGCGTTGCAACCGGCCGAGAACGCATCGCCGAAGTTCTGCATTTTTACCAGCGCTCATCTCAGGAACTCGAAGGCCGCCGGGGCTGTCTGGTGGTCGGCAGTGTGGTGGAGTTGCAGACCCTGGATGAGGATGCCGCGGCGCTGGTTCGCCAGGCGATTGTGCGTAATAAAGCCCTCTTGATCTCATTGATCGAACAGGGCAAAGAAGATGGTTCCGTCTCCCCGAACATTGACGTAGAGGCCGCGTCTGAGCTCATGCTTTATCTTGCGCTGGGGATGCGTGTCGCCGGTAAAATTGCGGACAATCAGGTCATGGAAGCGACATTGAAGATGGCGATGAAAATACTCGATTAAAAAAAAATTTTCTTATTTAGGAAATGTTCGTTTTCCAATATTTGTCAAAAATGGAGAATTGATATGTCAGATAACGCCCAAATCCGAACCCTAACCTCAGAACCTTTCGCCGTAGAGGATCTTACCCTTCCCAGTTTTTATCATCGCTATGCGAATGTTGAAGGCGTGCGGATGCATTACGTTTCAGGCGGTAACCCGTATGGAGAGGTTTTACTCTTATTGGCCGGTTTTCCTGAAAGTTGGTATGCCTGGCGCAATGTGATGAAAGTACTCGAGAAAACGTTCTGGTTAGTCGCGCCTGACCTGCCTGGTCAGGGTGATTCCGACCGGCCTGACGAAGGTTACGATACGCAAAGTCTGGCGGTCAAGACTCATGGGCTGATGCAACAACTGGGGCATAAAAGTTATTATCTCTCCGCGCACGATGTCGGCGCGTGGGTTGCGTATCCTTATGCCGCACTGTATAGCGAGGAAGTGAAAAAACTCGCGCTGCTGGACGCTGGCATTCCCGGCATTACATTGCCGGATGCATTGCCTGTGGCGCCGGATAAGGCATGGAAGACTTGGCACTTTGCGTTCCACTCCATCCCCGATTTGCCGGAAGCGCTGATCACAGGTAATGAGCGTGTGTACCTGGACTGGTTTCTGCGAAGAAAAACTGCTGCGCCTGATGTATTCAGTGAGGATGATATTAGTGAATATTTACGTATATTCACCAAGAGTGGCGGACTACGAGCGGGCCTTGCGTATTATCGTTCGGTTCAGACCTCATCCGGGCAAAACCGCGAACTGAACCGTCTCGGCAAACTTAACATGCCAGTGCTGGCTGTCAGCGCCGATCAAGGATCGATACCGGATATGGCAGCGCCTCTGCGACCTTTCGCCACTAATGTGACCGGTATTATCATTTCCCACTGTGGTCATTTCATTCCAGAAGAACAGCCCGAGGCATTAGCCGGGGAACTCCGTGCATTCTTCAAAGTGTAAACCGGAGCTTTGCGTAATTTTTTTGCGATAAAAGAGCTCATCGGATTATTTATCATGGGCGTTCATTGACGCCCTTCTAGACATATTTGATGGGATGCCAAAGACTATCGATGAATATTCATGATGAATCATGGGTTTGACAGTTATTGTAGAATGTTATGTTAATATCATTATGGCTGCAAAATCGCTTAATCAGCAAATATTTTTGATGCAATAGATGAATTGCCTGTGGAATCATTTCATTGCACTAGTATGGTAATGTGTTTTGACTCATATTTGTATTCCTTGAATTATCAATAATTGAATTAATCTTATATTTATTATTTTTTTGAATTCAATGAATATATTAATTCAAAAAACAAGATGGCTGAAATTTGCAAGTTCTCTGTTTTGTTTTTGTTTAACTTGGCAAAGATGATTGAACGTAATTTCAATAATAGGAGTAGAGTATGTATTTGATGCTTTATAGTATTAATAATAATTCTAATGTTTCATATGATGAAAAAAATTCAGTTAGTAAAAATATTTCTGATAGAAATAATCAAACTACGGGGAAGCATAACACATTATCTTCCAGTTTGTGCACTATAAGAAATACCGTAGTCCATGCTTTTCATGATTTTAAAGCCGCACTACCCCATGCCCTAAAACAGATGTTCTCGAAGTTGCAAACCGTAAGAAATGTTGGGAATTCGAATATGTTTGCAAACCGACACGCAGGCGTCGGTGAAGGGTTGACGAGACAAGGTAAGCTGGACAATTTTAATGATAAAATAAAGCCTTTCTTCAATGTGTTAGAAAAAAACCTCCAGGAAAACAAAAAATCCCATTCTTACTGCGAACAAGCCAAGGATGCGATGTTAGCTTCGTTTTACACTGATGCGAAGATGCAGTTTGAGTTGACTAATAAAGTAAACTCGCCATATGGATTCCTGAAGGCTATAGGCGATATTGCGTACCATAATGGAACAAAGTGTAATATACATATGGATAGTACCTTAAATAAAGCCAGGTATGTTCCCAAAGGTGCAGGGGCGAATCCGTTTCTTACCTTGGTTTTATCGGGCATACAAAAAAATAGTCTGGCATCAATTGACTCTCCGGATGCGATGAGAAACATCAAGAAAAGGATAGTCACTATGATTGAGGACAATTTTAGTGATTATATCGAGCCGAACTCTTTGCAAAAAATTGCTAATAAAATGATGGCAGAAGTCGCGCATCACAAACCTCAGACATCTGCTACTGGCGCGAGTACATCCGACGCATAAACGCGGTAATCTTTAACCAAGCTAAGTCATAACGCTTATGCCAAGCCAGGTTCGCGCCATTGTCATAGAGAAATGTCATTCACCGGAGCGTGGGGAATCGGGTAGACTAGCGGCAATAGGGTTAAGAAAGGTTAAACAACGATGATACAGGGCGTATCGGTTAAGCACCTGAATACATTTGCCATAGACGCGGTTGCCAAACACATTGCCGTTGCCCATTCGACGATGGATTTAGTGACATTCTGGCGGGAAGCCAAGGGACAAGCGTTGCCGGTACTGTTATTGGGCGGCGGCAGTAACGTTCTGTTTATGAACGATTTTGCCGGAGTCGTACTGCTCAATCGCATCCAGGGCATCAGGGTTACCGAAGATGAACGGAGTTGGCATGTCCATGCCGGCGCCGGAGAAGACTGGCATGGTTTAGTCACTTACACATTGGAGCGCGACATCCCGGGGCTGGAGAATTTGGCGTTGATCCCGGGCCGAGTGGGATCGGCACCCATCCAGAATATCGGCGCCTATGGCGTTGAATTGGAAAAGGTATGCGAGTATGTCGATCTGCTCAATCTGGACAATGGCGTCCAGACGCGCCTTAGCGCCGCTGAATGCCGGTTCGGTTATCGTGATAGCATCTTTAAGCATGACTATCGCGATGGTTACGCCATTATCGCAGTGGGTTTGATTCTCGGGAAAATCTGGCAGCCGGTCCTCACCTATGGTGATTTGGCCCGCCTGGATAGGCAGAACGTCACGCCTCGCCAGGTTTTCGATAAGGTATGCGCCATGCGGCGCAGCAAATTGCCCGATCCCGCCGTTACGGGCAATGCCGGCAGCTTTTTCAAAAACCCCCTGATTGATGCGGAGTTCGCCCGTGAATTTCTGCGGCATTATCCCGATGCGCCGCATTACCCGCAGCCGTCTGGCGAGATAAAGCTCGCTGCCGCATGGCTAATCGACCAATGCTCACTAAAAGGATTCCGCCTGGGAGCCGCGGCAGTGCATGAAAAACAAGCTCTGGTATTGATTAATGAAGGCCAGGCCAAGGGGCGGGACATTATCGCCCTGGCACAGCATGTCCGCTGCCGCGTGGCGCGGCAATTCAACGTCTGGCTGGAACCGGAAGTCAGGTTTATCGATGCGAATGGCGAAGTGGATGCGGTCAGGGTGTTGTCATGAAAGACATAACGGTTCCATTAAAATTAATACATCTCCTGGCCGATGGCGATTTTCATTCCGGTGAGCAATTCGGCGAGCTTTTGGGGATGAGTAGGGCAGCTATCAACAAACATATACAGACTATTCGTGAATGGGGCGTCGATGTGTTTACCGTTCCTGGCAAGGGCTACCGATTGCACGAAGCGCTTCAGTTGCTTGACGAGCAAAAATTATCCGCCGGTTTGCCGGATAAACACGTCACGGTATTGCCAGTCATCGATTCTACGAACCAATATCTGCTTGATCGGATCGCCGAGTTGCAACCAGGCGACGCCTGTGTCGCCGAGTATCAGGGCAAAGGCCGGGGGCGACGCGGCCGGCGATGGTTCTCACCGTTTGGCGCCAATCTTTATCTCTCGTTATATTGGCGGCTGGAGCAGGGACCGGCTGCCGCCATCGGGCTAAGTCTGGTTATCGGTATCGTTATGGCTGAAGTGCTGCAACGTCTGGGCGCCCATGATGTGCGCGTTAAATGGCCCAACGATTTGTATTTGCGAGATCGTAAACTTGCGGGCATTTTGGTGGAAATCAGCGGCAAGGCCGGAGATGCCGCTCATGTGATCATTGGCGCGGGGATCAATGTGTCCATGCGGGAACCCGTTGAGCCGATGATAGATCAAGGCTGGATAAATTTGCAGGAAGCCGGCATTGAAATTGATCGGAACGCTTTGGCCGCCGCTATCATCAATGAGCTAAGGCAGGCCTTGCCGCTATTTGAACGCGAAGGCTTTGCCGCATTTCATCAACGATGGCAGGTTTTGGATAATTATTATAACCGGCCGGTAAAACTGTTGATTGGCGAACGCGAAATCACCGGCATAGCTCGAGGCATCAATAATCAGGGTGCTTTGCTGCTTGAACAGGGCGATGAGATTAAACCTTATCTGGGCGGGGAAATTTCGCTGCGCGGAATGTAGTTTTATTCAACAGTCATAATATTTAAAAGCCAAGACGCGTTAAAACTGCGACTTGGCTCACTGGTGATCATCGCTGGCGTTAAGCGCAAATCCTATTGCTCATCGCCTGTTGATCAACGGTTTGTCTGCTTATCCGGTTGGCTTATTTTCTCAACCGTATGTTTTCCACCGCGTGATTGGCGCTTTTGGTCAGGATCAGGCTGGCGCGTTCGCGGGTGGGCAAAATATTCTCTCTCAAGTTCAATCCATTGATTTCCACCCATAACTGCGTGGCGATTTTGATCGCTTCTTCTTCAGGCAATTGGGCATAGCTATGAAAATATGAATCAGGATCGGAAAACGCGCCCTGGCGGAATTTGAGGAATCGATTGATATACCAGCTTTGCAGCAGATTTTCAGGCGCATCCACATAAAGCGAGAAGTCGACAAAATCTGAGACGAATACATGGTGCGAAGCGTGCTGATAATCCATGCCGCTTTGCAGCACATTCAAACCTTCCAGAATGAGAATATCAGGTTGCGATATGATTTTTCGATCTTCCGGAACGATATCATAAATCAAATGAGAATAGACGGGAGCGCTGACTTCTTTGGCGCCGGATTTCACTTCCGACACGAAATTGACCAGGCTGCGCATATCGTAGGATTGCGGGAAGCCTTTTTTTTTCATCAAGTCCCGTTCTTTAAGCAAACGGTTCGGAAAAAGGAAGCCATCGGTGGTGACCAATTCCACTGTTCGATGTTCCGGCCAGCGGCTGAGCAATGCCTGGAGCACCCGCGCCGTAGTGCTTTTACCGACCGCAACACTGCCGGCGATGCCTATGACGTAGGGAATGTGCTGGCTATTCGTCCCGAGGAATTGTTCCAGCACCGCCTGGCGCCGTAAGTTCGAGCTGATGTAAAAATTAAGCAGGCGCGAAAGCGGCAGATAGATCTCCGCGACTTCGACCAGCGAGAGGTCCTCATTGATACCCTTCAGCTTGACAATTTCTTCTTCGGTCAGGGTTAATGGAACCGTATCCCGTAGCGCAGCCCATTGCTTCCGGTTGAACTGAAGATAGGGTGTGGTAAGTGATTGATTAGGATTTATCATAAGCTTAGCCAGCCTGTTGAGCAGGTCAAACCGGGGCAGCCGAGCCCACCCGGGACGAAAACAAGCTGCATAGTATAGACAGCTTGATTCACATCGTAGAGTGTTTTTTCTGCTTATCGTATCGAATTGTGCTGATAATGAGAGGGCCATAAAGCTCGGCCCCGGTGGAATAAGGCTTTGTGGTCAGTTAAGCTTTAGCTGGCAATGGCTCGAAGCTGCTGATTTACGGCAAACAAACGTTTGTAGTAAACAACGGTGGAGTGGTAGTAGCCATCAGGGGTGCAGGCGTAGTCGGGGAGTTCGCCCAGGCAACGATAGCCCCTGGCGCGATAAAATGCCTCCGCTGGCGAACCGGACTGCGTATCCAGGTAAAGCAGGCCGCGTTGTATTTGATAAGCGGTGCGTTCCAGCGCCATAAGCAATGTTTTGCCGATGCCTTGCCTGCGGGCTTGGCTATGGACCAGTAGTTTCTGGATTTCAGCGCGATTCCGGCCATTGGGTTTTTGGCACAACGCCATCTCTATGCTGCCGACAACGCCTTTTTCATCACGGGCAATCCAAAGCAATAACTCGTTTTTTTCCAATGCGGAACTCAGGGCGCGAATATCATTTTCCGCGTCATCCCGGGTCAGGGAATTTCTATATCCCACGGAAGCGCCGTGGCTGACAGCATTCAGTAACAAATTGGCTAGCTCGCTGCGATAGACAGGAAGTGTGGACGCGTTGAGTTGAACAATTTTCATAATGTCATCCTCTTGCCGTTGATCACCCTTAAATAAACGCAAAAGCCATGCCAGGACAGCAGAAACCGGGAAATTTTAAAGCCATTGTTTTACATGAGAATTATTTTATGTATAAAGAATTTATTTACCTTAGCAATTGGCAGTGCGCTTTGGTAGTGCAGGCAAACTATTTTGGTGCAGTGATTCTCGTCACAATTTTGCAATTAACAATGAATTTTTTGCGACGGCATGACCTTCAATCAAAAACGGCTCACACTCATGACGGCAATTTTCTCTACCGACAGGCCGGACAGATCCTGGCCGCAATAATTGACTCGTTTATCAATTGTGATTGAATGGCAACCAACTTTTGCGCATTGGAGTCCATTTTTGTGCGTTTTCTGAGCGAAAGTTCGAATTACGCAATTTTTTTGTTGCATAGGTGGCCGGCTCTACCTAGAATGCGCTGCACTTAATGCCGGCATAGCTCAGTTGGTAGAGCAACTGACTTGTAATCAGTAGGTCGAGGGTTCGACTCCTTCTGCCGGCACCAAAAAATTAGGTGGGGTTCCCGAGCGGCCAAAGGGAGCAGACTGTAAATCTGCCGTCACTGACTTCGAAGGTTCGAATCCTTCCCCCACCACCAAATTCATCTCTGGCTAAGAGATACACCCCAGTGCGAAGTGTCATTGCGCATTGAGGGGGAAGGTGAGAACCTTCAACAAGGTTCGAGTCGAGCAAAGCGAGGCAACGTCGCTAGCGACGGCCCGAAGGGTGAGGAACGAAGTGACGAATAATCCTTCCCCCACCACCAAATTCATCTCTGGCTAAGAGCTAAGAGATATACCCCAGTGCGAAGTGTCATTGCGCATTGAGGGGGAAGGTGAAAACCTTCGACAAGGTTCGGAACCAAAGAACCTTTCCACAATCTACAGGAATATCAGGTAGTCGAGTTCCAAGTTGCGGGCATCGTATAATGGCTATTACCTCAGCCTTCCAAGCTGAAGACGTGGGTTCGATTCCCACTGCCCGCTCCAATGTGCTGATATAGCTCAGTTGGTAGAGCGCACCCTTGGTAAGGGTGAGGTCGGCAGTTCGAATCTGCCTATCAGCACCACTTTCAGTCTCCCTCCTGATTCACTTTCTGTTAGAAAATAAATTTATCAGGTTTTACCTGGTTGATGTGGTGATACCACCGATATATTCGTGTCTTAGAGGGACAATCGATGTCTAAAGAAAAGTTTCAACGCACAAAACCACACGTTAACGTCGGTACTATCGGCCACGTTGACCATGGTAAAACGACCCTGACCGCCGCCATCACCACCGTTCTGGCTAAAGCCTACGGCGGTAGCGCCCGCGCATTTGATCAGATCGACAACGCGCCGGAAGAAAAAGCACGTGGTATCACCATCAACACTTCACACGTTGAATACGATACCCCGACTCGCCACTATGCGCACGTTGACTGCCCAGGGCATGCCGACTATGTGAAAAACATGATCACCGGCGCAGCGCAGATGGACGGCGCTATCCTGGTGGTGGCCGCGACCGACGGCCCGATGCCGCAAACGCGTGAACACATCCTGCTGGCTCGCCAGGTTGGCGTACCTTACATCATCGTCTTCATGAACAAATGCGACATGGTCGATGACGAAGAGTTGCTGGAACTGGTTGAAATGGAAGTGCGCGAATTGCTGACCCAATACGACTTCCCGGGCGACGATACCCCGGTTATTCGTGGTTCCGCACTGAAAGCGCTGGAAGGCGACGAAGCCTGGACCTCCAAGATCCTGGAATTGGCCGAAGCGCTGGATACCTACATTCCAGAACCGGTTCGCGCCATTGACAAACCGTTCCTGCTGCCAATCGAAGACGTTTTCTCCATCTCCGGCCGTGGTACGGTAGTGACCGGTCGTGTTGAACGCGGCGTGGTTAAAGTGGGTGAGGAAGTTGAAATCGTGGGTATCAAACCGACGATCAAAACGACCTGTACCGGTGTGGAAATGTTCCGCAAACTGCTGGACGAAGGCCGTGCTGGTGAAAACGTCGGCGTGTTGCTGCGCGGCACCAAACGTGACGAAGTGGAACGTGGTCAGGTACTGGCTAAACCCGGCACCATCCATCCGCATACCCAGTTTGAATCAGAAGTCTATATTCTGAGCAAAGATGAAGGCGGCCGTCATACGCCGTTCTTCAAGGGCTATCGTCCGCAGTTCTACTTCCGTACCACTGACGTGACCGGTACCGTTGAACTGCCGGAAGGCGTGGAAATGGTTATGCCTGGCGACAACATCAAGATGGTGGTCAATCTGATTGCCCCAATCGCGATGGATGACGGCTTGCGTTTCGCTATTCGTGAAGGCGGCCGTACCGTTGGCGCCGGCGTTGTAGCGAAAGTTATCCAATAACATTTGACGTAACGCGCAGGAAAAGGGCATCATTTGATGCCTTTTTTCTACGCTGTGACAGAGAACCTATCTCATCAGCGATTATGCGCCATAATCATTGGTGAGATGGGCTCTTCATCAGCGGCGTGAAACTTCGGCGTTTTGTTGCTAACCCAGAGCAATCTTCGCTTGGTAGCCTCGCCCTCTGCGGGGCTTAGTTGTTTGTATGAATCCTACGTGACAGGTCTTTTTTATGAGTGCGAATACCGAAGCTCAAGGAAGCGGGCGCAGCCTGGAAGTGCTAAAGTGGATAGCTGTCGCTATACTGCTGGTGGTTGCGATCGTCGGTAATTATTATTATCGTGATTTTAGCTTGCCCCTGCGAGCACTGGTTGTCGTGCTGATTATCGCTATCGCCGGCGGCATTGCCTTAATTACGGTACAGGGTAAATCGACCGTTGCGTTTGCGCGTGAAGCACGCATTGAAGTTCGAAAAGTGATTTGGCCGACCCGCCAGGAAGCGTTGCATACCACGTTAATCGTTGCCGCGGTGACTGCCGTGATGTCGCTGATCCTGTGGGGACTGGATGGTATTCTGGTCCGTGTGGTATCGTTTATTACTGGCCTGAGGTTCTAAGATGTCCGAAGCTCCTAAAAAACGTTGGTACGTCGTTCAGGCGTTTTCCGGTTTTGAAGGCCGCGTATCGCAGTCATTACGCGAGCATATCAAACTGCATGATATGGAAGAACTGTTCGGCGAAGTGATGGTGCCGACTGAAGAAGTCGTGGAAATTCGCGGCGGCCAGCGGCGCAAGAGCGAACGTAAATTCTTCCCGGGCTATGTACTGGTGCAAATGGTGATGAATGACGCCAGTTGGCATTTGGTGCGTAGTGTTCCGCGTGTGATGGGATTCATTGGCGGTACTTCTGACCGGCCCGCGCCTATCAGTGATAAAGAAGTGGATGCGATCATGAATCGCCTGCAGCAAGTGGGTGATAAACCGCGGCCGAAAACCCTGTTTGAACCGGGTGAACTGGTGCGCGTCAATGACGGTCCTTTCGCCGATTTCAACGGTGTGGTCGAAGAAGTTGATTACGAAAAAAGCCGCTTGAAAGTGTCGGTTTCAATTTTTGGTCGCGCCACCCCGGTTGAGCTTGACTTCGGTCAGGTCGAGAAGGGTTGATCGCCGCCGCTGCATGCTGAAATTTTTTATACTTGCTCAAGGCTCGGAATTGATTTAGAATTCCGCGCCTTTCGTTTTATGTCCGTTTTAATGTCTATGTGCCGTAGGCATGTAGAAAGTGATAACTGGGGAGCCTTAACCGGCGCTAATACCCAATAGAGGAAATTCAAATGGCCAAGAAAGTACAAGCCTATGTCAAACTGCAAGTTGCAGCCGGCATGGCTAATCCAAGTCCGCCGGTTGGTCCTGCATTAGGCCAGCAAGGCGTTAACATCATGGAATTCTGCAAAGCCTTCAATGCCAAGACTGAAAGCATTGAAAAAGGTCTGCCGATTCCGGTTGTTATCACTGTCTATTCCGACCGCTCTTTCACTTTTGTGACCAAAACTCCGCCGGCCGCTATTCTGCTTAAGAAGGCTGCGGGCGTGAAATCCGGTTCCGGCAAGCCGAATAAAGAAAAAGTGGGTAAAGTGACGCATGCTCAGGTCCGTGAAATTGCGGAAACCAAAGCGGCGGATATGACGGGTGCCGATGTGGAAGCGATGTCTCGCTCCATTGAAGGTACTGCTCGTTCCATGGGCCTGGTAGTGGAGGATTAAGAAATGGCTAAACTGACCAAGCGCATGCGTGTGATCCGCGATAAAGTCGATCCCACCAAGCTGTACGAAATCAATGAAGCTGTTGCTCTGCTCAAAGAGCTTGCCACTGCTAAGTTTGTAGAAAGTATCGATGTTGCCGTGAATTTGGGTATCGATGCGCGTAAATCAGACCAGAACGTTCGTGGCGCCACCGTGTTGCCGCACGGCACCGGTCGTACCGTTCGCGTTGCCGTATTCACCCAGGGCGCCAATGCCGAAGCCGCAAAACAAGCCGGCGCCGACCTGGTGGGTATGGATGACTTGGCAGACCAAATCAAAAAAGGCGAATTCAATTTTGATGTGGTTATCGCTTCCCCGGATGCGATGCGCGTTGTCGGCCAATTGGGTCAGATCCTTGGGCCGCGCGGCCTGATGCCTAACCCGAAAGTCGGTACCGTTACGCCTAACGTAGCTGAAGCGGTGAAAAACGCTAAAGCCGGTCAGGTCCGTTATCGTAATGATAAGAACGGTATTATTCACACCACGATCGGTAAAGCCGATTTTGATGCGGATAAATTGAGAGAAAATCTGGACGCCTTGCTGGTTGCGTTGAAAAAAGCCAAACCGACTCAGGCCAAAGGTATTTACATCAAAAAAATCTCTCTTTCCACGACCATGGGCGCTGGCTTGACGGTCGATCAAAGCGGCTTGGCGGTTGTTGCGCCATAATCGCCTCTTTACACGGGCTTAAGATTTGTCTAGAATCGAACGCCCGTTGTTTCATCAATGGTTGTCCTTCGCCAGGATGAAATGCTAAGATTTTCGGTTGGAGCTTGGCCTTATCCAAGCCTCCGTCCAAGACCGCAGGTGTGCATATCCTATAAATTTCGGATGAACGGTCGTAATCAACGCTCGTGCAACTCGAAAAATAAAGGTTATTCACTTAATTGTCCTGCGTAGACGGTGACAGAGCCTGAATGACATATTCGTTTGCTGGATTCTGCTCACCGTGTTTCGACGCTTGTTCCATTATCGGAAATAAGCTATGTGAGTCCCGGGGAATTTTTCCCCCGGATAAATCCAGGAGCAAAAGCTAATGGCATTAAATCTTCAAGACAAACAAGCGATTGTTGCTGAAGTCAGCGAAGTGGCCAAAGGCGCGCTGTCTGCTGTCGTTGCGGATTCTCGCGGCGTTACAGTGGGTAAAATGACTGAACTGCGTAAAGCAGGTCGTGAAGCCGGCGTTTACATGCGTGTTGTCCGCAACACCTTGCTGCGTCGCGTTGTTGAAGGCACTCAGTTTGAATGCCTGCAAGACACGTTTGTCGGTCCGACTCTTATTGCATTTTCTCATGAACACCCGGGCGCTGCCGCTCGCCTGTTCAAGGCGTTTGCCAAAGACAATGCTAAATTTGAAGTTAAAGCAGCGGCCTTTGAAGGTGAAGTTATCACGGCGGCTAATATTGATCGCCTGGCAACTCTGCCAACTTACGACGAAGCAATCGCACGCCTGATGTCGGCCATGAAAGAAGCCTCTGCAGGCAAATTGGTCCGTACTCTTGCTGCATTGCGCGACCAGAAAGAAGCAACAGCGGCTTGATCGCTGGTTGTTTTCGGTTGCTATTGCGAACGTATAAACACTTTCTGAATTTTAGGAACTATCGCTATGTCTATCACTAAAGAACAAATTCTGGATGCAGTTGCCGAAATGTCCGTTATGGACGTGGTTGAACTGATCTCTATGATGGAAACCAAATTCGGTGTTTCCGCTGCTACTGCTGTTGCCGTTGCTGCCGGTCCTGCCGAAGTTGTTGAAGAAAAAACCGAGTTCGACGTTGTTCTGACCGCTATCGGCGGCAACAAGGTTTCTGTCATCAAGGCAGTTCGTAGCGCTACCGGTCTGGGCCTGAAAGAAGCCAAAGACTTGGTTGAATCCGCTCCGGCAACCATGAAAGAAGGCGTCAACAAAGACGACGCCGAAGCTCTTAAGAAAGCTCTGGAAGAAGCCGGTGCTTCTGTTGAGATCAAATAAGACCTCCCGGATTGCAGCCTGATTTTAGGCTGACGGCTGGTGACTTTTGGGTCACCAGCCTTTTTGCGCTGTAGGGCGTCAGTGGAATTTCGTACTATTTTGCCACTGATTAACCTCAATATCTTTCTCTATCGACGACTTAATATACTGCATCTCCTGTAAAACCTCCCTGGTTTAACAAAATGCGGTGAAATGGTTTAAGAGTGATAGAAACAGGTATTGCGGAGAGCATTTTTTTCGCTTTCCGAACGATGTAAATAGTGTTGCATGACCTGTCCTATTAGGGCGGACAGAGTGGGTCACTGATCAGCGAGCTGAGGAACCCTATGGTTTACTCCTATACCGAAAAGAAACGCATCCGTAAGGACTTTGGCAAACGTCCCCAAGTGTTGGACGTCCCATATCTCCTTTCTATACAGCTTGACTCGTTCCAGAAGTTCATCGAGCAAGATCCGGAAGGTCAGTACGGATTGGAAGCAGCATTCCGTTCTGTTTTCCCCATTCAGAGCTACAGCGGCAATTCGGAGCTGCAATACGTCAGTTACCGTTTGGGCGAGCCTGTATTTGATGTCAAAGAGTGCCAGATCCGCGGCGTGACTTTCTCCGCGCCGTTACGCGTTAAGTTGCGGTTGGTGATTTACGAGCGCGAAGCACCGGAAGGCACGGTTAAAGATATCAAAGAACAGGAAGTCTACATGGGTGAAATACCACTCATGACCGACAACGGGACCTTTGTGATCAACGGGACGGAACGCGTAATCGTTTCCCAGTTGCATCGCAGCCCCGGCGTATTCTTCGATAGCGATAAAGGCAAGACGCATTCGTCCGGTAAAGTGCTGTACAACGCACGTATTATCCCTTATCGCGGTTCCTGGCTGGATTTTGAGTTCGATCCGAAAGACAACTTATTTGTGCGTATCGACCGTCGGCGCAAGTTGCCCGCGACCATCGTTTTGCGCGCGTTGAACCTTTCCACGGCGCAAATCCTGGAAACGTTCTTTGAAAAAGTCATCTACGAGATCCACGATAACAAACTGCAGATGGAATTGGTTCCTGAGCGTTTGCGTGGTGAGACTGCCTCGTTTGAAATTGAGGCCAATGGTACCGTCTACGTTGAAAAAAGCCGCCGTATTACCGCGCGCCATATCCGTTTGCTGGAAAAAGACGGCATCAACAAGATTTATGTGCCGGTAGAATACATTATCGGTAAAGTGGTCATTAAAGACTACATCGATGAAAGCACCGGTGAAGTCATTTGTCCGGCGAATACGGAACTGACATTGGATCTGCTGGCTAAACTGAGCCAGGCGGGACACAAGCGTATTGAAACGCTGTTTACCAATGACTTGGATCATGGTTCTTACATGTCCGAGACGTTACGCGTCGATCCAACCAGTGATCGCTTAAGCGCCCTGGTTGAAATTTATCGCATGATGCGTCCTGGCGAGCCGCCAACTCGCGAAGCCGCTGAAAATCTGTTTGAAAATCTGTTCTTCTCCGAAGATCGTTATGATCTTTCCGCCGTTGGCCGGATGAAGTTCAACCGTTCGCTGTTGCGTGAAGAGATCGAAGGCTCGGGTATTCTGAGCAAGCTGGATATCGTCGAAGTGATGAAGAAGCTGATCGATATCCGTAACGGCAAGGGCGAAGTGGATGATATCGACCATCTCGGCAACCGGCGTATCCGTTCGGTCGGCGAAATGGCGGAAAATCAGTTCCGCGTCGGTCTGGTGCGTGTTGAACGCGCGGTAAAAGAACGTTTGTCCCTGGGCGATCTCGATACGTTGATGCCGCAGGATATGATCAACGCCAAACCGATTTCAGCGGCGGTTAAAGAGTTCTTTGGTTCCAGCCAGTTGTCCCAATTTATGGACCAGAACAACCCGTTGTCGGAAATTACCCATAAGCGTCGTATTTCCGCATTGGGTCCAGGCGGTTTAACCCGTGAACGCGCCGGTTTCGAAGTTCGAGACGTGCATCCGACCCATTATGGCCGCGTATGCCCTATCGAAACGCCGGAAGGTCCGAATATCGGTTTGATCAACTCCTTGTCCGTTTACGCGCAAACCAACGAATACGGCTTCCTTGAAACACCGTATCGCCGGGTTCGCGAGCAAGTAGTCACCGATGAGATCCACTACCTTTCAGCCATTGAGGAAGGTAATTTCGTTATTGCCCAGGCTAATACCAATCTTGATGAAGAAGGTCATTTCGTCGACGATTTGATAACGTGCCGCAGCAAGGGCGAATCCAGCTTGTTCACCCGTGAGCAGGTTGACTATATGGACGTATCGACCCAGCAGATCGTTTCGGTCGGCGCCTCGTTGATTCCCTTCCTGGAACACGATGACGCCAACCGTGCACTGATGGGGGCGAACATGCAACGTCAGGCTGTTCCTACCCTGCGCGCCGACAAGCCGCTGGTGGGAACTGGTATGGAACGCGCGGTAGCGGTTGACTCCGGCGTGACCGCGGTCGCCAAACGCGGCGGCACCATCCAGTATGTCGACGCATCGCGTATCGTTATCAACGTCAATCGTGACGAAATGGTGGCGGGCGAAGCGGGCATCGATATTTACAACCTGACCAAATACACCCGGTCCAACCAGAATACCTGTATCAGCCAGATGCCTTGCGTGTCGCTGAATGAACCGGTTGAACGGGGCGATGTGCTGGCCGATGGTCCGTCCACCGATTTGGGTGAACTGGCGCTGGGTCAAAACATGCGCGTCGCATTCATGCCTTGGAACGGCTACAACTTCGAAGACTCCATCCTGGTTTCCGAACGCGTAGTACAGGAAGATCGTTTCACCACGATTCATATCCAGGAATTGGCTTGCGTCTCCCGCGACACCAAGTTGGGGCCTGAAGAAATCACCGCCGATATTCCCAACGTAGGCGAAGCCGCGCTTTCCAAGCTGGATGAGTCCGGCATTGTCTACATCGGCGCGGAAGTGACCGGCGGCGATATTCTGGTAGGTAAAGTGACGCCTAAAGGCGAAACCCAACTGACACCGGAAGAAAAACTGCTGCGCGCCATCTTTGGCGAAAAAGCCTCGGATGTGAAGGATTCGTCGCTGCGGGTGCCTAATGGTGTTTCCGGTACGGTAATCGATGTGCAGGTCTTTACTCGCGATGGCGTGGAAAAAGACAAACGCGCGCTGGAAATCGAAGAAATGCAGCTGAAGCAGGCCAAAAAAGACCTGACCGAAGAATTGCAGATTTTCGAAGCCGGTCTGTTTGCCCGTATCCATGATGTGCTGGTTTCCGGCGGCATCGAAGACGAAAAACTGTCCAAGCTGTCGCGTGAACGCTGGCTTGAACTGGGTCTTGGCGATGAAGACAAGCAAAATCAGCTGGAACAGCTTGCTGAACAGTATGATGAACTGAAAACCGTTTTTGAGAAGAAACTGGAAGCGAAACGTCGCAAGATTACCCAGGGCGATGATTTGGCGCCGGGCGTGCTTAAAATCGTTAAGGTTTATCTGGCCGTTAAACGTCAGATTCAGCCTGGCGACAAGATGGCGGGCCGTCATGGCAACAAGGGTGTTATTTCCAAGATCAACCCGATCGAGGATATGCCTTACGATGAAAACGGCGTGCCGGTCGATATCGTATTGAACCCGTTGGGCGTGCCGTCGCGTATGAACATCGGCCAGATTCTGGAAACGCATCTGGGGATGGCGGCTAAAGGCATTGGCGACAAGATTAACGCCATGCTGAAGAAGCACGAAGATGTCGCCAAACTGCGCGAGTTCATTCAAAAAGCCTATGATTTGGGTAATGACGTCCGTCAGAAGGTCGATCTCGCCACGTTTAGCGATGACGAAGTTCTGCGTTTGGCGGAAAACCTGAAGAAAGGCATGCCGATTGCGACGCCGGTCTTTGACGGCGCCCAAGAAAACGAGATCAAGGAATTGCTGCAACTGGGTGGCTTGCCCACGTCCGGCCAGATCACGTTATTTGACGGCCGCACCGGCGAGCAGTTCGAACGGCAGGTTACCGTGGGTTACATGTACATGCTGAAACTCAACCATTTGGTTGATGACAAGATGCATGCGCGTTCCACTGGTTCTTATAGCCTGGTAACTCAGCAGCCTTTGGGCGGTAAAGCGCAGTTCGGCGGTCAACGCTTTGGTGAGATGGAAGTATGGGCGCTGGAAGCTTATGGCGCGGCCTATACTTTGCAGGAAATGCTGACTGTCAAGTCGGATGATGTTAACGGTCGTACCAAGATGTACAAAAACATCGTGGATGGCAATCATACGATGGAACCAGGTATGCCGGAATCCTTCAACGTGTTGTTGAAGGAAATCCGCTCGCTGGGCATCAACATCGAGCTGGAAGAAGAGTAATCATCCGCTCGGGTGCGTTCGCACCGGTAATAGAGGCGCCTGAGTGTTTCAGGCGCCTAACAGGTCTAACTCCGACAGGAGCCAATCCGTGAAAGATTTACTTAAGTTTCTGAAAGCGCAAACCAAGACTGAAGAGTTTGATGCGATCAAAATTGCTCTGGCCTCGCCAGACATGATTCGTTCCTGGTCGTTCGGCGAAGTCAAGAAGCCGGAAACCATTAACTACCGTACGTTCAAACCTGAACGCGACGGGCTTTTCTGCGCCCGTATTTTCGGGCCGGTTAAAGATTATGAATGCTTGTGCGGCAAGTACAAGCGCCTGAAACACCGCGGCGTGATTTGCGAGAAGTGCGGTGTCGAAGTTACCCAGACCAAAGTGCGTCGTGAACGCATGGGGCATATTGAGCTGGCGTCGCCAACCGCTCATATCTGGTTCCTTAAATCGCTGCCGTCCCGCATCGGTCTGTTGCTGGATATGCCGCTGCGCGATATTGAACGCGTGCTGTATTTCGAATCTTATGTGGTTATCGAAGGCGGCATGACCAATCTCGAGCGCCGTCAGATTCTGACTGAAGAACAGTATCTGGATGCGCTGGAAGAGTTCGGCGATGAATTTGACGCTAAAATGGGTGCGGAAGCCATTCAGGCCTTGTTGAAAAACATGGATCTGGAAGCGGAATGCGAAACCCTGCGTGAAGAGCTGAATGAAACCAACTCTGAAACCAAACGCAAGAAGCTGACCAAGCGTATCAAATTACTGGAAGCGTTCGTTCAATCCGGCAACAAACCGGAATGGATGATTCTGACGGTGCTGCCGGTGTTGCCGCCGGATCTGCGTCCGCTGGTGCCGCTGGATGGCGGTCGTTTCGCAACGTCCGATTTGAACGATCTTTATCGTCGCGTGATCAACCGTAACAACCGTTTGAAACGCCTGCTGGATCTGGCCGCGCCGGATATCATCGTGCGCAATGAAAAACGTATGTTGCAGGAAGCCGTGGATGCGTTGCTGGATAACGGTCGGCGCGGTCGCGCCATTACCGGTTCCAATAAACGTCCGCTGAAATCGCTGGCCGACATGATCAAAGGCAAGCAAGGGCGTTTCCGCCAGAACTTGCTGGGAAAACGCGTCGACTACTCCGGTCGTTCCGTTATCACCGTGGGTCCTTACCTGCGATTGCATCAGTGCGGCCTGCCGAAGAAGATGGCTCTGGAACTGTTCAAACCCTTTATCTATGGCAAGCTGGAATTGCGCGGTCTAGCGACCACCATCAAAGCCGCCAAGAAGATGGTTGAACGTGAAGAAGCCGTGGTCTGGGATATTCTGGATGAAGTTATCCGCGAACACCCGGTACTGCTGAACCGTGCGCCGACCCTGCACCGGTTGGGTATTCAAGCGTTTGAACCGGTACTGATTGAAGGCAAGGCCATACAGCTTCATCCGCTGGTTTGTGCGGCCTACAACGCCGACTTCGACGGCGACCAGATGGCGGTGCACGTGCCGCTGACCCTGGAAGCCCAGTTGGAAGCCCGCGCGTTGATGATGTCCACCAACAACATTCTGTCGCCGGCCAACGGCGAGCCTATCATCGTCCCGTCCCAGGACGTGGTGCTGGGTCTTTATTACATGACCCGCGATCGGGTGAATGGTAAAGGCGAAGGCATGGTCTTGACCGGACCGAAAGAAGCTGAACGCATCTATCGCGGCGGCATTGCCGAATTGCATGCGCGCGTTAAAGTGCGTATCACCGAGTATGCCAAGAATGAAGAAGGCGTGCTGGTTGAGAACACCCATATTATCGACACTACTGTGGGTCGTGCGATTTTGTGGATGATCGTGCCGAAGGGATTGCCGTACTCCCTGGTTAACCAGGCGCTGGGTAAGAAAGCCATCTCCAAGATGCTTAATACCTGTTATCGCGTGCTGGGTCTGAAGCCGACCGTTATTTTCGCTGACCAGATCATGTACACCGGGTTTGCTTATGCGGCTCGTTCCGGTTCTTCGGTTGGTATCGACGATATGGTTATCCCGGCCAAGAAAGCGGGCATTATCGACGAAGCCGAAGCGGAAGTGGCGGAAATTCAGCAACAGTTCCAGTCAGGGTTGGTCACCGCCGGCGAACGATACAACAAGGTTATCGATATCTGGGCAGCGGCTAACGAACGTGTCGCCAAAGCGATGATGGATAACCTGTCCACCGAAACGGTCATCAACCGTGAAGGCAAGGAAGAACGTCAGGTTTCTTTCAACAGTATCTTTATGATGGCCGACTCCGGCGCCCGTGGTTCTGCGGCGCAGATTCGCCAGTTGGCGGGGATGCGTGGCTTGATGGCCAAGCCTGATGGCTCCATCATCGAAACGCCGATTACCGCTAACTTCCGTGAAGGTCTGAACGTACTTCAGTACTTTATTTCTACCCATGGCGCTCGTAAAGGCTTGGCGGATACCGCGCTGAAAACGGCGAACTCCGGTTACCTGACCCGTCGTCTGGTTGACGTGGCGCAGGATCTGGTGGTGACCGAGGACGACTGTGGCACCCATGCCGGCGTGACCATGACCCCGGTTATCGAAGGCGGGGATGTTAAAGAACCGCTGCGCGAGCGCGTGCTGGGCCGAGTTACGGCTGAAGACGTGATTAAGCCGGGCACCGCCGACATTCTGGTAGAACGCAATACGCTGCTTAACGAACAGTGGTGTGACATCCTGGAAGACAATTCCGTGGATATCATCAAGGTTCGTTCGGTCGTGACCTGCGAAACCGATTTCGGCGTTTGCGCGAATTGTTATGGTCGCGATCTGGCCCGTGGGCATCTGGTTAACAAAGGTGAGGCTATCGGGGTTATCGCCGCGCAGTCCATCGGCGAACCCGGTACTCAGCTGACCATGCGTACGTTCCATATCGGTGGCGCCGCTTCTCGTAACGCCGCCGAATCGAGCATTCAGGTTAAAAACAAGGGTACCGTACGGTTGAATAACGCCAAGTTCGTTATCAACGGCGTTGGTAAACTGGTTATTACTTCTCGTAATACCGAACTGAAATTGATCGATGAATTCGGCCGTACCAAAGAAAGTTATAAAGTGCCTTATGGCGCGGTTATGGCTAAAGGTGACGGTTCCGAAGTGGTTGGCGGCGAAACAGTGGCCAACTGGGACCCGCATACCATGCCTGTTATCACTGAAGTGAGCGGCTTTATGCGTTTCACCGATATGATCGACGGACAGACCATTACCCGTCAGACAGATGAATTAACCGGTTTGTCCTCTATCGTGGTATTGGATACGGCTGAACGTACCGGCGGCGGTAAAGATTTGCGTCCGGCGCTGAAAATCGTCGACGCCAATGGTAATGATGTCCTGATTCCAGGCACCGATATGCCGGCGCAGTATTTCTTGCCGGGCAAAACCATTGTCCAGTTGGAAGACGGCGTGAAAATCACCGGTGGTGATACGTTGGCCCGTCTGCCGCAGGAATCCAGTGGTACCAAGGATATTACCGGTGGTTTGCCGCGCGTTGCCGATTTGTTCGAAGCTCGTCGTCCGAAAGAACCGGCTATATTGGCGGAAATCAGTGGTATCGTTTCGTTTGGTAAAGAAACCAAAGGCAAGCGTCGTCTGGTGATCTCTCCGATAGATGGCAGTGATGCCTACGAAGAAATGATTCCCAAATGGCGTCAGCTTAACGTGTTTGAAGGTGAACGCGTTGAACGCGGCGATGTCATTTCCGACGGACCGGAATCACCGCATGACATACTGCGCTTGCGTGGCGTACATGCCGTGACCCGCTACATCGTTAACGAAGTGCAGGATGTGTATCGTCTGCAAGGCGTTAAGATTAACGATAAACATATCGAAGTTATCGTTCGTCAGATGTTGCGTAAAGCCACCATTGAAAGCGCCGGCGGCACCGACTTCCTGGAAGGTGAACAAGCTGAATACTCTCGCGTCAAGATTGCCAATCGTCAGTTGGCAGCCGATGGCAAGATCGAGATGACCTTCAGCCGTGATCTGCTGGGTATCACCAAAGCTTCGTTGGCGACGGAATCGTTCATTTCCGCGGCATCGTTCCAGGAAACAACACGTGTGCTTACTGAAGCCGCTGTTGCTGGTAAACGTGATGAATTGCGCGGTCTGAAAGAAAACGTGATAGTCGGCCGACTGATCCCTGCCGGGACCGGTTACGCCTATCATCAGGATCGCACCCGTCGTCGCGCTTTAGGTGAAGTGCCGGTTGTACCGCAAGTTACCGCGGACGAAGCTTCGGCCAATATGGCGGAACTGTTGAATGCAGGTTTAGGCGGTCGTGACGATAAATAATCGTTAAACCACAGTAAGCCATAATATGAAACCGCTCTTAGGAGCGGTTTTTTTCTGCTTTTTATTAGGTAACGGCAATGGTGCTGAAATAATGCTTGATGTTGTTCAATAATGAGTTGGTTCAATGAGGAGTATTTACTGTTATTACCTATATATATTATAAAATCCTTAGAACATGTACTGTTATTATCTATTAATTTTATCAAAGTTTTGATGCGTTAACTTTATTCAGAGCAATAAGCTATCATAAAGCTATCATGTTTAGGCGTGTGCTTATTGTTATAACTTAATTTAGCATAAAAAATCTCAGGCTATATGAACATATGGCCTGTCCTTGTTATTTATTCTGGATTGAGTCTATGTTCACCCGTAATAAACATGAAGATCATAAAACTTATGGCCCGAGTATGCCGGCGAACAAATTTCGTCGTAGCCGGCAATGTCTTAGCTGGTTGATTATTATGTCACAGCTGGCGTTGCCGATAAGCTTGCCGCTTGCTCCGGCCACCGCCAGTGCGGCGCCAAAAAAGAAAATCGTCACCATGCCTTATGTTCTTGGGCCAGGTGAAACGCCTTCATCCGTGGCGAAAAATCATCAACTGTCATTGGAAGAATTACGCCAACTTAATATTTATCGTAGTTTCAGCAAGCCTTTTGCTTTGTTGAGCATTGGTGATGAAATTGATATTCCTAAAAAGCCGACAAAATTTGATTTCACCGATCGGATTCTAACGCCTTCACCATCAATGGAAAGTAAGCTAGCCGGCGGTGTAGTGGCTACCAGTGATATTTTCAAGTCGGAAAACAGTGGCCAGGCGGCAACCAATATGGCGCGTTCAACAGCAACCGCCGAAGCCAACGCCGCGGTGGCAAAATGGTTGAATCTGCATGGTACGGCGCGGGTACAATTAAATACCGATGATAAGCTGCGATTGAATAATAGCGCACTGGACGTTTTGCTGCCGGTTTATGATAAACCGGATTCTTTGTTATTCACCCAATTGGGGATTCGTAATAACGACAACCGCAACACCGCCAATATTGGCGTCGGCGCCCGGTTTATGCATGATAATTGGCTATATGGCGTCAATACTTTTTATGATTACGATATGACCGGCAACAACCGCCGTATCGGCGTTGGCGGCGAAGCCTGGACGGATTATCTGAAACTGTCGGTCAATGGTTATAAAGGCCTTAGCGATTGGCACCAGTCGCGAGATTTCGCTGATTATAACGAGCGCCCGGCCAACGGTTATGATCTGCGAGCTGAGGCTTATCTGCCCGCTTATCCGCAATTGGGCGGTAAGCTGGTCTTCGAACAATATCATGGTGGTGAAGTCGCTTTGTTCGGTAAAGATCATCGGCAAAAAAATCCGTATGCCGTGACCGCCGGATTAAGCTATACCCCGATCCCGTTAGTGCAGCTCGGCGTCGACCACCGGGCCGGTAAAGGCAGTCGGAACAGCAGCAGCTTTAACGTGCAGTTCAATTATCAACTGGGTCGGCCGTGGACAGCCCAAATTGATCCTTCCGCCATAGGGCGTTCACGTACGCTGGCTGGCAGCCGCTATGATCTGGTTGAACGTAACAACAATATCGTCTTGGATTATCAGAAACAACAAACCATCCAGTTAAGTCTGCCGGAGAGGATAAGCGGGGATGCGGGCAGCACCACCACCATTAGCGCGCAAGTGACGGCGAATAACGGGTTAAAAAATATTGAATGGGACTACGGTATGCTGATTGTCGCCGGCGGAGAATTCACTATGACTTCGTCCACCGAGGCTGTGTTGCGGCTGCCGCTGTATCAACCCGGCAACAATAATGTTCATACCCTCGGCGCGGTGGCTTACGACACTAAAGGCAATGCTTCCGAGCGCGCCATGGTGCGCATTACAGTCAATGAGCAAAATGTCAGTATTGCTCAATCGCACGTGACTGCGACGCCCGCGAGCATTATCGCCAATGGAACATCTACCAGCCAGATCGCTATAAACCTTCGCGATGGTAATAACCAGCCAATCATTGGGCGCGCAACCGATTTGGCGCTGGCATTGGAATTCGTTCCGGGTAGCACGAAAGCGGCGACGGACGAAGCGGTGTCCTCGCCATTAACGGTAAGCGACATCACAGAAAAAGCGAACGGAGAATATATCGCTGTCCTGACGGCGGGCACCGAACTGGGGAATGCCAGCATTATCCCGACATTGAGCGGACAGGCGCTGAATAAGACCCAAGTTACGCTGATAACGGATGCCTTGGATACAATCAAATCCGAGTTAAGCGCTGATCGTTTGAAAATTTTGGCGGATGATACTGAATTCACCACCATGAAATTCAGCGCCAGAGATAGCAATGGGCATCCAATCAGCGGGCTGGAAGTCACATTTGATGTCACCAGCACAAGCGGCGTGCCGTTAAGCGATATCACGCTAAGCGGGATGACGGAAAGCGAGGGTGTCTATACCGCAACCTTGAAAGGCAAAACGCCTGGATCAATCACTATGAAGCCATTGGTTGGCGGTAAGGCGGTAGGCGCATTGAGCGTTGATATCGAACTGGCCGTAGGCGTAATGGCAAGCGACAAAACCACCTTTACTGCCTCTTCATTACGTATCCTGGCGGATGATAGCGATTTTGCCACCCTGACGTTTGCACCTAAAGATGCCAGTGAACATCCGATCAGCGGGTTAACGGTGGCGTTTGATGTTACCGGTGCGAGCGGTACCACGCTAAGCGGGATGACGGAAAGCGCTGGCGTCTATACCGCAACCTTGAAAGGCAAAGCGCCCGGATCAGCCACTGTGAAGCCAATGGTTGGCGGTAAGGCGGTAGGCACGTTGAGCGTTGATATTGAACTGACCGTAGGCGCAATTGAAAGCGACAAAACCACTTTTACCGCCTCTTCATTACGTATCCTGGCGGATGATAGCGATTTTGCCACCCTGACGTTTGCACCTAAAGATGCCAGTGAACATCCGATCAGCGGGCTGGACGTAAAATTTGATGTCACCAGCGCAGGCGGCATGTCGTTAAGCGACATCACGTTAAGCGGGATGACGGAAAGCGCTGGCGTCTATACCGCAACCTTGAAAGGCAAAACACCCGGATCAGTCACTGTGAAGCCGTTGGTTGGCGGTAAGGCGGTAGGCACGTTGAGCGTTGATATCGAACTGACCGTAGGCGCAATGGAAAGCACCAAATCCACTTTTACCGCCTCTTCATTACGTATCCTGGCGGATGATAGCGATTTTGCCACCCTGACGTTTGCACCTAAAGATGCCAGTGAACATCCGATCAGCGGGTTAACGGTGGCGTTTGATGTTACCGGTGCGAGCGTTACCACGCTAAGCGGGGTAACGGAAAGCGCTGGTGTCTATACCGCAACCCTGAAAGGCAAAACGCCCGGATCAGTCACTGTGAAGCCATTGGTTGGCGGTAAAGCGGTAGGCACGTTGAGCGTTGATATCGAACTGGCCGTAGGCGCGGTGGACAGTACCAAGTCAACTTTTACCGCCTCTTCATTACGTATCCTGGCGGATGATAGCGATTCCGCCACCCTGACGTTTGCACCTAAAGATGCCAGTGAACATCCGATCAGCGGGTTAACGGTGGCGTTTGATGTTACCGGTGCGAGCGGTACCACGCTAAGCGGAGTAACGGAAAGCGCTGGTGTCTATACCGCAACCTTGAAAGGCAAAGCGCCCGGATCAGTCACTGTGAAGCCATTGGTTGGCGGTAAAGCGGTAGGCGCGTTGAGCGTTGATATCGAACTGGCCGTAGGCGCGGTGGACAGTACAAAATCTACCTTAGCTGCCTCTACGCCGCTTATTCTGGCGGACAATACTGGTTTCTCGACCCTGACATTTAAGGCCATGGATGCCAGCGGCCGAGCAATCACCGGCCTGGATGTTTCTTTTGAGGTCAGCGGCGTGGCCGGCACCACAATAAAAGACATCACGGAATCTGACGGTATCTATACCGCCAAGTTAATCGGTAATACCGCCGGTATGGCTACGGTGGTGCCAAAAGTAAGCAGTGTGGTGGTGAGCGGTCTCAATACAAAGGTTACCCTAAATCCTAAAGCGGTTTTGACAAAGATTGCAGTCAATAAACACAACTTTGATATTGATGAGAATTTCCCACGGGTCGCTTTTAAGGGAGCGCAATTTCAGTTGGAGGTCAGCGGAACTAAAGACAACAATGACGTTTTTAGCTGGAAATCGAATGATGGGGCTGTGAGCGTTGACGAAAAGGGTGTGGTCACCATTAACAATCCGACTTCATCTGAAGTTAGAATTACATTAACGGACAAATCCATCCCGGCAAATACCACAAGCTATACGTTTAGATTAAATAAATGGTTTATCAATAATAATCTTGGAGATGTATCGTCTGCGGCATCTGACAAGTGGTGTGCCACACAGGGTAGTGGGTTCAGAGTTCCTAGCGCGTCTCAAATTACTAATGGTGGTGGTGCTGGCAATCGAGCTGCGGCGGGGGAGCTCATCAATGTTTGGGGTGAAATGGATAAATTTGCAAATGATTGGACTATCGGGAGCTATTGGGTGACCGATATTGCTGCAGCCAATGGCAATCGGACGCCAGTGCATTTTTATTACGGCTGGACCATAGAAAGGCCGGAGGCAACAGCAAATTATCGAACAACCTGCGTTAGGGATCTATAGCAGGATATATCCCGCCCCATGGGGCGGGATTGTTATAAATTGTCTAACATTTAATGGGCTATTCGGCCCAAATATTTGTCCCAATCCTTCCATACCGGCTGCAATCCCGCCGCGACCAGCATTTCCGTTACTTCCTGCGATGAGCGATGATCATTGGGTTCGAATTGTTCCAGTTCCGGACGATCGCCGGCGTAACCGCCAGGCTGGGTTTTCGACCCGGCACTGATGCTGTTGACCATAATCGGCGTGGCGTGATCGCGGAAGAAAGGCGATTCGCGGGTAGACAATGACAATTCGACGTCGGGAGCCAACAGCCGGAAGGCGCACATCACCTGCAATAACTGGGATTCATTCATCAATGACGCCGGCGTGATACCGCCGGCGCATGGCCGCAAGCGCGGAAAAGAGAGTGAATAGCGGCTTTGCCAGTAGGTTTTTTGCATATACAGCAGATGTTCGGCCACCATATAACAATCGGTACGCCAATTATCGGACAAGCCTATCAGCGAGCCCAGTCCGATCTTGTCGATCTTGGCGCGCGCCAGCCGATCAGGGGTTTCCAGCCGCCAGAAAAAATCCATTTTCTTGCCGCGCAAATGATGGCGATGATAAGTGGCTTGGTGATAGGTTTCCTGATACACCATGACCCCGTCTAATCCCAGGGTTTTCAGCTCGGCGTAGTCCTCTTGCGACATCGGCTGAACTTCCATCATCAATGAGCTGAAATATTCCCGGATCAGCGGGAGATAACGGCGAAAATAGTCCATACCGACTTTCGTGGCATGCTCGCCGGTAACCAGCAGCAGGTTATCAAAGCCTTTGGCTTTGATGGCCTGGCATTCCGCAATGATGTCCTGTTCATCCAGCGTTTTGCGCTTGATATGATTGCTCATGGAAAAACCGCAATAGGTGCAATCGTTGGAACAAAGATTGGACAGATAAAGCGGCAGGTATAAGCCCACGACATTGCCGAAACGCTGACGGGTCAGGACCTGTGCCCGCTGCGCCAGGGTTTCGATATAGGGCAGCGCCGCCGGTGAAATCAATGCCATGAAATCCTGTCGGCTCAAACGATCGGCGCCCAGGGCCCTCTCCACGTCCTGGGCCGTTTTCGCGTTGATGCTCAACGCGGTATCGTCCCAGTCAATTTGTTCCCAACAGCTTTTGAACGAGTCCATCAGGCGGCTCCTTCGGTTTGCCGTAAAAAGCCAGTTAACGGGCTGGTGGCGCTGGCATGAATACGGCGCGTCGCCAACCCGGCTTGCCGGCATAACTCGCCAGCCTCCAATGCCAGTTTAAACGCGCGCGCCATGGCGATGGGATCGTGCGCCACGGCGATGGCGGTATTCACCAGCACGGCATCAGCGCCCATTTCCAACGCTTCCAGCGCCTGGCTCGGCGCGCCGATACCCGCGTCCACCACTACCGGGACAGAAGCCTGCTCAATGATAATGCGCAGAAAATCGCGGGTTAACAGGCCTTGATTCGAGCCGATAGGCGATCCCAGCGGCATCACCGCCGCACAGCCGGCCTCTTCCAAACGATGGCAGAGCACCGGATCGGCGCCGCAATAGGGCAGAACAATAAAGCCTTCCGCCACCAGTTGTTCCGCGGCTTTTAACGTTTCCACCGGATCAGGCAGCAAATATTTCATATCAGGATGAATTTCCAGCTTAATCCAACTGGTGCCCAACGCTTCGCGCGCCAGTCTGGCCGCGAAAACAGCCTCCTCGGCGGTCTTTGCACCCGAAGTATTGGGTAACAATTTCACGCCTGCTTTCAGCAGGGCGGGCAGAATGGCGTCATTGCCGTTGCGCAGGTCTAACCGGCGCATCGCCATGGTGACCAATTGGCTGCCCGAGGCGGCAATGGCTTCAAGCATCAATTCAGGCGTAGCAAATTTACCGGTTCCGGTAAATAGCCTGGAATTAAAAATCGTATCCGCAATTTTGAACATATTCAGCCTCCGGCTATGGCCTGGAAAAGTAGGATATCGTCGCCTTCGTTAACCCATTGTTGGGGCCATTGACTGCGAGGAATAATGATTTGATTAATGGCCAAGGCGGTGCCCTCCGGCGAATAACGCATTTGCGTCAGCAACGCCTCCAGCGTCAGGCGGTCTTTGAGTTCAACCGGTTGGTCATTGATGTTGATTTTCATCAGGCTGTTTCCTCGCCGCCGGCTAACGCGGAGCATAAGGCACAGTCGTTGGCGCGGGTCAGTTGCAAGGTTCGCCAGGTCATGGATTTCCCATCAAACAACCCTAAACGACCGTTTAGGGTAGACGGCATGGCGCAGAGAATTTTCATCGCCTCCAATGCTTGCAGGCTACCCATCAGACCGACGACCGGTCCGGCAACCCCCGCCGTGCGGCAGTTACGTTGCGGCTCGGTCATGTCGGGAAACAGGCAGGCATAACAACCTTGTTCGTAGGGTGGTTGCAATACCAGCATTTGGCCGCTGAAACCAATCGCGCTGGCGCTGATGAGGGTTTTACCCAATGGAATGCACGCGGCGTTGATTTCATGCCGGGTTTGCATGTTATCGCTACAGTCCAGCACCAGGTCCGCCTGCGCCACGGCTTGCCGCAGATAGTCTCCCGTCAGGCGCTGGGAGAGGGGAACATAATTGCCAAGCGGGTTGAGCGCCTTTAATTGCTGTTGAGCCAGTAACGCTTTGGGCCGGGAAATATCAGGGGTCCTATAAAGAATCTGGCGTTGCAGATTGGACACATCCAGTTGGTCATCATCGGCCAGCAACAGCGTGCCGACACCGGCGGCCGCCAGATACAACGACGCAGGCGAACCCAGACCGCCCAGGCCGACAATCAGTACGGTAGCGGCAGATAAACGCTCCTGGCCTTCCGGGCCGATCTCTTCGAGCAGCATCTGACGGCTGTAGCGCAAGAAAGCCTGGTCATTGAGCATTCGATACCTCCCGGCCCTCGATTTTATGCAGCAAAATCGCTGTGGCCTGCCGCCAATCCACAGCTTTGGTAATGGCGCTCACCACCGCGATACTGCCGACGCCGCAGTCCAAAACATCATCAACCTTATCGATGCCGATGCCGCCAATGGCCACGGTGGGAATACCCGGCAACTGAGCGACCATCCGGCGCAGATCAGCCAAGCCTTGCGGCTGTGAAGGCATGACTTTGGTCTGGGTCGGGAAAATATGGCCCAGAGCGATATAAGAAGGTTTGAATGACAACGCCCGCGCCAGTTCCTGATCGTCGTGGGTCGATAAACCCAGGCGTAAACCGGCGCGGTGTATCGCCGCCAGATCGGCGGTATCAAGATCTTCTTGGCCAAGGTGGACGCCATAGGCGCCGTGTTTTACCGCCAGTTGCCAGTAATCATTGATAAAGATTCGTGCCTGGTATTTTCGGCCCAGTAAAACAGCGGCCTCGATATCCGGCTCAACCACGGCGGGCGGCTGATCTTTAATACGAAGTTGCAACGTGGTGACCCCGGCGTCCAGCAGGCGAACTATCCAGGCCAAAGAATCCACCACCGGATAGAGCCCGAGTCGGTTGACGGTTGACGGAAAGGGGGTGTTAGGGGTTGTCATTTATCAATCCTTGCTTCTGTGGGCGTCAGATAAAGCTCGCCTCCGTGGGCGCGGAATTCTGACGACATGGTTTGCATACCGGCTTGCTGAATTTCTATCGCCTGGGCGGCGGCGTAGTCCCGCACTTCCTGCGATATTTTCATCGAGCAGAATTTAGGTCCGCACATGGAACAGAAGTGCGCAACCTTGCCGGATTCCTGCGGTAATGTTTCATCGTGATAAGCGCGTGCGGTAGCCGGGTCCAGCGCCAGGTTGAATTGATCTTCCCAGCGGAATTCGAAGCGCGCTTTGGACATGGCATTATCACGAATCTGCGCTCCAGGATGGCCTTTCGCCAGATCGGCAGCGTGGGCGGCGATTTTGTATGTAATAAGGCCTTGTTTGACATCTTCTTTATTGGGTAAGCCTAAGTGCTCTTTGGGCGTGACATAACACAGCATGGCACAGCCGAACCAGCCTATCAGCGCCGCGCCGATGCCTGAGGTGAAATGGTCGTAACCCGGCGCGATATCGGTCGTCAGCGGGCCAAGGGTATAAAACGGCGCCTCATGGCAATGTTCCAGTTGCTCGGTCATATTGCGTTGTATCATATGCATCGGGACATGACCGGGGCCTTCGATCATCACTTGCACGTCGTATTCCCAGGCGATTTTGGTCAATTCGCCCAACGTATATAATTCAGCAAATTGCGCTTCGTCATTGGCGTCCTGAATCGACCCGGGACGCAGGCCGTCTCCCAGGGAAAGCGCGACATCATAAGCAGCGCAAATTTCGCAGATTTCACGGAAATTTTCATAAAGGAAACTTTCACGGTGATGGGATAAACACCATTTCGCCATGATGGAGCCGCCGCGCGAGACGATTCCGGTTAACCGCCGGGCGGTCATCGGGACATAACGCAATAAGACGCCGGCATGAATAGTGAAGTAATCCACCCCTTGTTCCGCTTGTTCCAGCAATGTATCGCGGAAGCATTCCCAGGTCAGGTCTTCCGCGACGCCATTGACTTTTTCCAGCGCCTGGTAAATGGGCACGGTGCCGATAGGCACCGGGCTATTGCGCAATATCCACTCGCGGGTTTCATGAATATAACGGCCGGTGGACAGATCCATTACCGTATCGGCTCCCCAGCGGGCGGCCCATACCAGTTTTTCCACTTCCTCTTCAATCGAGGAACTGACTGCCGAGTTGCCGATATTGGCGTTAACCTTCACCAGAAAGTTGCGGCCGATGATCATCGGTTCCGATTCGGGATGATTGATATTGGCGGGGATGATGGCGCGCCCGGCGGCCACTTCCTGCCGCACGAACTCCGGCGTAATATTTTCCGGCAGTTTCGCGCCAAAGCCCTGACCGGGATGTTGTTGCAATAACACCTCGCCGCGGATTTGCTCGCGCCCCATATTTTCCCGCAGTGCGATAAATTCCATTTCCGGCGTCACGATACCCGCGCGGGCATAATGCAATTGCGTAACGCAGTGACCGGGCTTGGCGCGGCGCGGCATATGGCCGGGCGCAAAGCGAACCTCTTCAAATCCGTCATCGGCGCGACGTTCTCCGCTGTAACGGGAACTTAATTCGCTCACCGTTTCACTGTCCTGCCGCCGCTCGACCCAACCAGCGCGCACAGGGTTCAAGCCGGCGCGAACATCAATGGCAATCTCCGGATCGCCGTAGGGGCCCGCGCAATCGTAGACCGGCACCGGTTCGTTCGCTTCCTGTACCGGATGTTTTTTATCGCCGCCGAGCAAAGTCGGGCTGAGTTGGATCTCCCGCATGGGCACTTGAATATCGGGGCTACTGCCTTGCAGATAGATACGGCGTGAATTGGGAAAAGCTTCGCCCTTGAGGCGATCGATGAAATTCTGGGCCTGTGCGCGCTGCTCGCGGCGGGAGGGTGGGGTTGTGGATGAAGACATAGCAATTCCTCGTAAGATGCTTAAGGGAAAATTGCTTGTCTGGAGCGCTGCGGGAGTAATAAGACAGGTTCGGAATTTTGAGGTCGTCGTGCGAAATTCCTGGTGCTGAATTACTCTTGTTCCCTTCGCGGGTACTAACCCGATCAGGTTCCGCGGATCCCGAATTAACGGTCTCAGCCTGGCGTAAGGCACGCGCTAGGCACTCCGACAAGATACCGGCTCTCAATGAGCCTTTCAACTGCATACTACTCTATACCCGTATACCCGTCATCTTTCAAGTTGCAGGTGTTGAGTCGCTAGGTTGGCCGCGCTCATTCACCCGAATCATTTACTGATGTAAGCTCATCGGGATTCACTCGCGTTATTGGCGGCTGGCGCCGGGTTAAGATATTCCGAACGATAATCCAACGCCCGTTGGATCAGTTTGTCTTCCAGGGAAAAACGGGTGGCCATGGCCTCGCCCACGCCGGAAAGGGCGTCCTGGAACTCCATGCAGTTATCATGATCGATGGCGGTTTCAAAATAACTGTCGTACCACGACATGATTCGCTGGGTATTTTCCTGCAATGCCTGATAAATCTGATGCGTCAGGATACTGTTGGGGCTGTTGGCATCCGAATCCTGCACGATACGATCATAAACATGGAAGTGGCCGGCGGACAGATAATCCACTAAATGATGACAAAAGTCGTCCAGCGCGTTTTCATCCAGAGGAGTATGCTTTTCTTTATTGGGCTTCAGGCCAATCAGATGATAATAGGCAACCAGCAATCCTCTGCGGGCTACCAGCCATTGGTCAATAAGCTCATTACTGCCACCTACACGTTGAGCCAGGATTTCGAGCTGGTTTAACATGACAGACTCCGATGTAAGAAAGTTAACGCTGCTTAACTTATCGTTTATCCTAAATTCCAGATTGCCAGTGAACATGAGGTAGTGCAACTAAAATGGAACAAGAACTCAGCGGCAGTGAAAATGGCTGGTGGATAGTCAGCCAGGAAAACAAAATTTGGTTGCCCAAAGGGGCATTGCCATTCGGTACCGCCTCGGCTTGGTCGCTGCAGGGACTCACAGCGATCCCGATTGGCGAATGGGACGGCGCGCCCGCCTGGTTGGTGCGTCATACCATGCCCAGCGAGATGGGATCGATCCGGCAATTACTTGATCAAGAGGCCGGCCTGTTTCAATTAGCAGGGCGCGGAGTCCAACTCGCGGAATTTTACCGGGCCCACCATTTTTGCGGTTATTGCGGGCATGTCATGCGCGTCAGCAAAACCGAATGGGCTTGTCTGTGCGATCACTGCCATGAACGTTATTATCCGCAGATTGCTCCCTGTATTATAGTTGCGATCCGGCGAGGCGGCGAAATTTTGCTGGCGCAGCATAATAACCATCGCGGCGGTATCTATACTGTTTTGGCCGGTTTCGTTGAAGTGGGTGAAACACTGGAACAGACCGTGGCCCGTGAAGTCATGGAAGAGACCCGGATCAAGGTGAAAAACGTCCGATACGTGACCTCGCAGCCATGGCCGATGCCGCATTCGCTGATGATGGCTTTTATGGCGGAATATGACGGAGGCGATGTCACCCCGGATCACAGCGAGATTCTTGACGCCGGTTGGTTCCGTTATGACGCGTTGCCGTTATTGCCGCCTCCAGGCACCGTAGCCCGCCGTCTGATTGAGGATACGGTTGCGCTGTGTCGCGCTGACCAGTGAGCTACAGAGCAAAAGTTACCATTCATTAATAACGCCAAGGGAAAAGCCGCATGGATGAATTGAAAAATGACCGCTATCTGCGTGCGTTGTTACGGCAACCGGTTGATAGAACACCGATCTGGATGATGCGCCAAGCTGGTCGTTATTTGCCCGAATATCAAGCGACTCGTGCAAAGGCCGGCGATTTTATGTCGCTGTGCCGCAATGCGGAACTGGCCTGCGAAGTCACGCTTCAGCCTTTGAGACGCTACCCGCTTGATGCCGCTATCTTGTTTTCCGACATTCTAACCATCCCCGACGCCATGGGGCTGGGCCTCTATTTTGAAGCGAGTGAAGGCCCGCGGTTTGAACGTCCGATTGCCTGCAAAGCCGATGTCCTTAAGTTGCCGATTCCCGATCCCGAACAGGAACTCGGTTATGTCATGAACGCGGTGCGGGAAATCCGCCGCAACTTGCACGGCGAGGTGCCGCTGATAGGTTTCTCCGGCAGTCCCTGGACACTGGCCACCTATATGGTTGAGGGCGGCGGCAGTAAGTCTTTCACCAAAATCAAGAAGTTGATGTATTCCGAGCCGAAAACGCTGCATTTGCTGCTGGATAAACTAGCCGACAGCGTGACGCTTTATCTTAACGGACAAATCCTCGCCGGCGCCCAATCGGTTATGATTTTCGATACCTGGGGCGGCGTATTGACCCCGGCCGCATACCGTGAATTCTCTCTCGCTTATATGCAAAAAATCATCGATGGCTTGGTGCGTGAGCATGAACAGCGCAGGGTCCCGATAACGCTATTTACCAAAGGCGGCGGACAGTGGCTGGAGTGGATAGCGCAAACTGGTTGCGACGCCGTGGGGTTGGACTGGAATACCGATATCCGCCAGGCTCGTCAGCGCGTAGGCGATACAGTTGCCCTGCAAGGCAATATGGATCCCTCGCTGCTCTATGCCCCGCCGCAGCGAATCGAACAAGAAGTCGCTGATATTCTTGCCGCTTTCGGTCAGGGCGAGGGGCATGTCTTTAATTTGGGGCATGGTATACACCAGGATGTCCCGCCCGACAATGCCGGTGTATTGGTCGAGGCGGTTCATCGTTTATCGCGTTCTTACCATCGGTAGGTTGGTCTCTATGCTGGATATGGCTGAATTACGCGCAGAACAAATCGCCAGTGCGAAACGAGTCATACGCCACGATGCTTATGATTTTCAGACGCCGGGCATTGTCGCCGGCGCCGATGTGGGTTTTGAGCAAGGGGGGGCGGTGACGCGCGCGGCGATTGTACTGCTGCGTTTTCCCTCGCTGGAGCCGATCGAATATCGGGTCGCCCGTATCGATACCACCATGCCGTATATCCCGGGGTTTTTATCCTTTCGCGAATATCCGGCATTACTGGCCGCATGGCGGCAATTGACGTTGCAGCCGGATCTGGTGCTGGTAGATGGGCATGGCATCGCGCATCCCCGCCGTTTAGGCGTGGCCAGCCATTTTGGCCTGTTGATCGACAAACCCACCATCGGCGTGGCCAAGCGCCGCTTATGCGGCCGTTTTGATCCGTTAAGCGACCAGTTATACGCCGAAGTGCCTTTAATCGATAAAGGCGAGCGCGTCGCCTGGGTCTGGCGCAGTAAAATTCGCTGTAACCCCTTGTTTATTTCCACCGGGCATCGGGTGGGTTTGGATAGCGCGCTTTTTTGGGTGCGGCAATGCATGCGTGGTTACCGTTTGCCGGAACCTACCCGCTGGGCGGACGCGGTAGCCTCCAATCGAGCGGCCTTCCAGCGGTGGCCCCAAGGGCATGGCGAGGCGGACTTTTTTGCCCTGGAATAGGGTAACAGGCTGATTTAGGGTACACTGCAACGTAGTCTACGAATAATGGAAAAGCTCGATGTTACGTAACCCGATACATTTACGTCTGGAAAAGCTGGCCGAGTGGCAGCATGTGGTTTTTATGGCGTCGTTATGTGAGCGGATGTACCCCAATTACCAATTGTTTTGCAGCCAAACCGGATTTGGCGACGTCGCTATTTATCGGCATATTCTGGACGTGGTCTGGGAGACACAGGTTGTTAAAGATGCTAAGGTCAATTTTGATTTACAATTAGAAAAGCTGGAAGGCTGTATCCCGGCGGCCGATGAGTTCGATTTTTATGGCGTTTACCCTGCAATTGATGCCTGTGTCGCGCTTAGTGAATTATTACACTCACGATTAAGTGGCGAAACTTTGGTGCACGCCATTACCGTAAGCGAAACTTCCATCCATACCGTTGCCATGTTCGAAATGACTGAGGCTGAGCGGGAAATGACCGATGAAGAGCTTAACGCCTTGCCTTCAATTGAACAGGAATGGGACGATCAATGGGAGATTTTTCGCTTGCTGGCCGCATGTGAGAAGCGTGACATAGATTTGATAAAAGGCTTGCGGACAGACTTGCGCGAGGCCGGAATTAGCAATATTGGAATAAATTTACAGCAATAAGGCAATAAAACGTGATTTAAGACCTGTTTTGCCATGTCTTAACACTTCACATCTGCACCCTGTCTGGTCTACATTTGGGGGGGCATAAAAAAAGTGGCTATCGGTGCGGGTCTGCAGGAGAGTGCTAAATATTGGCATTTCCGTCGCACTTGATGCTTAGCAAGCGATAAACACACTGTAAGGATAACATATGAACAAGACTCAACTGATTGATGTAATTGCTGATAAGGCTGATCTTTCCAAGGCACAGGCAAAGTCAGCATTGGAATCTACGTTGGCGGCGATTACTGAGTCTCTTAAAGAGGGTGATGCAGTACAATTGGTTGGTTTCGGTACTTTTAAAATTAATCATCGTAGTGAACGCACTGGACGCAATCCTCAGACCGGCAAGGAAATCAAAATCGCGGCGGCCAATGTGCCCGCATTTGTTTCTGGCAAGGCGCTGAAAGACGCTGTCAAGTAATTACAGTGTGTCGGTGAAAAGATTAAGCAGAGGGGCTACCATGCCCCTTTTGTCTGTGCACAAGGGCCTCCTCTGGATAGGCTTGGCGGCTATTCTGTCGGTCTCGTGCAGCCGCCATCAAAATGTGCAACCCACTTTTACCGCCAGCGGCTATATTGCCGATGGGGGTGTAGTGCGCTTATGGCGTAATGACGAACAGACACAGCAGGCGGTCAACATTCTCAGTGTATTCAGTCCATTCAAGGGCCGTGATACCGTGATAACCCGCTACCAGTATCTCAATGCTCAGGTTCATCAAATCAATCGTACGCAAACTGGCGATCATCCGGAAACAGTGCAAATCCGGTTTGATGAAAAAGGGAATGTCAGTTTTATGCAGCGTCAGCGGGATCAGTCGCGGGAAAAACTCAGTGACGATGAATTGGCGCTCTATCAATTTGAAGCCAATCATATGCTGGAGGTTTCGAGTACCTTAGGTGCCGGGCATGTGCATCTGCTCCAAGGACAATGGCGCAATGGCGTGATGTTTGACTGCCAGGGCAAAAACATCGAACCCGGTTTCGATCAACCGACCCTTTCCTGGATGACGTCGAGATCAAAACATGCCGCCGGTCCATTGGGCGTAGCTTGGCTCGAGGCGCCGGAAGGAACGCAGTTATTGCTGGTGGCGAACGAAGATTTTTGCCGTTGGCAACCCAAGAGCAGCGATCTCTAAGCTTCCGCTGGCGGTGAAATCCTTGAGCCATTGCCATTGGCGGCAGGGATAACGTTTAGCATGCTGCTCTCGCTATTAACCCCCCGCCAAATACCATCAAACAACGCCGACCATCACACAATACCAGTTCGCCATAAGACCGGCGGGCGTATTATTCGTCTCGTTGAATAGCGCGATAACCGATATCGGTACGATAAAAACTATCTTGCCAATGAATGGTTTGCGCCAAACGATAAGCTCTGGCCTGCGCTTGCGCCACCGTATCGCCCAGGGCCGTCACGCAAAGCACTCTTCCGCCTTGCGTCAGCACATTCTCCTGCTGTAGACGCGTCCCGGCATGAAATACTTTCTCGCCGGCAACTTCTTGCGCCGGCAGTCCGGCTATGACGTGGCCGGTATCATAATTGCCTGGATAACCGCCCGCCGCGATAACAACGCCCAAAGCCGGCCGCGCATCCCATTGCGAAGTTTCTTGATCCAGCCGGCCTTCGGTGGCCGCCAGGCACAGGGCCACCAGATCCGATTGCATACGCATCATGATGGGCTGGGTTTCAGGGTCGCCGAAACGGCAATTGAATTCGATGACTTTTGGCTGTCCCGCCCCGTCGATCATGAGCCCGGCATAAAGAAAGCCGGTATAAACATGTCCTTCCGCCGCCATTCCGCGCACAGTCGGCCAAATGACCTGTTCCATAACGCGCTGGTGGACGACGTCGGTCACTACCGGCGCGGGGGAATAGGCGCCCATGCCGCCGGTATTGGGGCCGGTATCGCCATCGCCGACCCGTTTGTGATCCTGGCTGGTCGCCATGGGCAGCACATGTTGGCCATCCACCATAACGATAAAGCTGGCTTCCTCGCCTTCGAGAAATTCTTCCACGACAATCCGATGCCCGGCATCGCCAAAAGCGTTGCCCGCCAGCATATCCTCGATGGCCGCTTCCGCTTCCGGCAGCGTCATCGCGACAATCACGCCTTTACCGGCGGCCAGGCCGTCTGCCTTGATAACAATCGGCGCGCCTTTGCTACGGACATAGGCCAGCGCGGGTTCAATTTCAGTGAAGTTGCCATATTCCGCGCTGGGAATGCGGTGGCGCGCCAGAAAATCCTTGGTGAACGCCTTGGAACCTTCCAGTTGCGCAGCGGCTTTGGTGGGACCAAAAACCCGCAATCCCGCGGCGCGGAAGGCATCGACAATACCCAGCACCAATGGCGCCTCCGGCCCGACGATAGTCAGGCCGATCGCATGGCTTTGGGCAAATGCCAGCAATGCCGGAATATCGGTAGCGTTGATATCGACATTTTCCAGCGATGTCTCAAGGGCGGTGCCGGCGTTGCCCGGCGCCACAAAAACTTTATCAGCCAACGGCGAACGGGCGGCCTTCCAGGCCAGAGCGTGTTCACGCCCGCCATTACCGATAATTAAAATATTCATGGGTCGCTCCTGGCCTTAGTGGCGGAAATGGCGCATATCGGTAAATATCATGGCGATGCCATGTTCGTTGGCCGCGGCAATCACTTCATCATCACGGATAGAACCACCGGGTTGGATAACACAACTGATGCCCACCGCCGCCGCCGCGTCTATACCATCACGGAAGGGGAAAAACGCATCGGACGCCATGGCCGAGCCATGCACTTCAAGCCCTTCGTCGGCTGCCTTGATACCGGCTATCTTGGCGGAATAGACCCGGCTCATCTGACCGGCGCCGATGCCGATGGTCATATTGTCACGAGCGTAAACGATGGCGTTGGATTTGACGTACTTAGCCACTTTCCAGCAAAACAGCGCATCGCGCAATTCCGTTTCACTGGGCTGACGCAGGCTGACAACACGCAAATCCGCCGGGCTGACCATACCTAAATCCCGGTCTTGCACTAATAAGCCGCCATTAACGCGTTTGAAATCCAAAGCGGGAATCCGCGACTGCCAATCACCGCAGGCCAGCACGCGCACATTTTGTTTGGCTTTCAGAACGGCCAGGGCTTCATCTTGAATCGATGGCGCAATAATAACTTCCACGAATTGACGGCTGATGATGGCTTTGGCGGTGTCGGCATCAAGCGGGCGGTTGAAGGCGATGATGCCGCCGAATGCCGAGGTCGGGTCGGTCTTATAGGCCCGTTCATAAGCATCAAGGATGCCGCCGCCAATGGCTACCCCGCAAGGGTTGGCATGTTTGACAATGACACAGGTCGGTTCGGCGAATTCTTTAACGCATTCCAGCGCGGCATCGGTATCGGCTATGTTGTTATAGGATAACGCTTTGCCTTGCAATTGCTGTGCGGAGGCGACGGAGGCTTCACGAATCGGCTCTTCTATATAGAACGCCGCCAGTTGATGGCTGTTTTCGCCATAACGCATATTTTGTTTTTTAATGAAATTCAAATTCAGCGTGCGAGGAAAACGACCGGCGGGCACGGAAGTATCCCCATGATAAGGGGGAACCTGACTGCCGAAATAGTTGGCGATCATACTATCGTAAGCCGCAGTGTGCTCGAAGGCTGTGATGGCCAGATCAAAGCGGGTTTCGTAGGTTAATGAACCGGCATGCTCATCCATTTCACGAATGACGCGGGCGTAGTCATTGCTGTTGACTACAATTGCCACATCCTTATGATTTTTGGCGGCGGAACGCACCATGGTCGGACCGCCGATATCGATATTTTCCACCGCTTCTTCGCGGGTACAACCTTCGCGCGCGACCGTTTGGGCGAAGGGATAGAGATTCACCACCACCATGTCGATTGGCTGGATGTCATGCCGCTGCATAATGGCATCGTCCAGACCGCGGCGGCCCAAAATACCGCCATGCACCTTTGGGTGCAGTGTTTTGACCCGACCGTCCATCATTTCAGGGAAGCCGGTATAATCTGAAACCTCAGTCACCGGCAATCCGGCCTCCGCCAGCAGGCGAGCGGTCCCGCCGGTGGAAATCAGCTTAACGCCGCGTTGTGATAAAGACTGAGCGAATTCTACTATACCGGCTTTATCAGAAACGCTGATCAAAGCACAGTGAACAGGACGTGGTTGTTGCATGGCGATTTTATCCCTTGATTGGATAGTTTTAATCAATCTGACCTATATTGGCGTAGATTTTATACGCTAATACTGGAATATCGAAGCTGAAGAAATCGGCGTGAATTGTAGCGAAAACGTTTGCGCGATGCTCGCCAAATTTTGCCTGACATAAAGAACTGTGGATAAGTTTGTGCAAAAGCAGGTATAACCTACTGTTTTGCTGTGTAAAGCAGCGAACGCGCTTTTTTGATGGAAATACTTCTTGCGGCTTAAACAGAAGTCCCTATAATGCGCCTCCATCGACCGGGACTGTGAGCATCTTTGCAGACAACCGGAAGGCACTCAGAAGCAGGCCGTAAGGGCTTGACACTGAATGAGGGAAGCGTAATATACGCCACCCGCGGCGAGTGAGATTTGTTCCTCCTTGACGCACGCTCTTTAACAATTTGTCAGACAATCTGTGTGGGCACTCACAAGACGGTATCGAAACAAAAAAATACCAAGTCTTGAAGAGTGACATACCCGATAGATTTCGCGTCGCAGCAAGGCGGCAAGCGAGAGAATCCGATGAGCATACTTCGGTATGTGATTCGGATGAACGAGCCAAGCCAACGCAGCAGCGGCGTGAAAGATGAAGGGTAAACAGTTAATTCATTAATTGATTAACAGTAAGACAATCTTTGAGC